>ERZ650309.282-NODE-282-length-25798-cov-4.923241_pt1 | contig 25798 bp, 21 predicted proteins | sample MGYA00376245_ERZ650309 | MGnify/ENA primary metagenome ERZ650309 (study PRJEB26733, sample SAMN07839294) | wastewater metagenome | biome: urban; feature: wastewater treatment plant; material: waste water | place: USA: North Carolina | collected 2016-04-26 ...
TTGATATTGCTGTTGCGGCTGGTCTCGGCGGCAATAAAAACTGTGCAGCGCCAATCGCGGTTTGCCGGTTCGGTTGGCTGTGCCGCCGTGCCATAGATGTGTGTTCATCACAACGACAGTTCCGGCTTTGCCAAGCACCAATTTTTCGTCAGGATGCGTGGCGCTGGGATCAGCCAAAACTTCCTGCGGCAATTTGCCGGACCGATGTGTGCCGGGAACGTAGCGGGTTGCGCCGTTTTCTTCAGTGAAATCGTCCAGCATCCAAATGATGTTGCAGACCGTGTTGCCCGTTTCATCCGGCAAGGCTCCAGCGTCGCAATGCAGCGGCTGCACGGTAGAGGTGTTCGGCCTGGTCGAACGAGCATTCAAACTGCTCAGCTTGAATTGCTCGCCCAGCACCTGGCGAACCGCCGCCAGCAGTTTCGGATGGGAAATCGCTCGCTGAAAAACTTTTCCGTAATTGACCAGATTGGCCAGACGGTCAGCGTCCGGTTCCTGTTTGAACTCCGCACCGGCTTGATCGCCCAGTTCGGCAAACAACTCCGCAATGCGTTCGCGCAATGGGGTCAGCAATTCCGGCACAGCCAACTGTTCCAAGACTAGAAAACCTTCTTCGTCCAATTGACGCCGCTCCGCTTCTGTCAATTCAAAATGTATCTGCTTCATTGTCAGTCGTTTAACCCTTTCAGAACAGATGCCATAAAGCATCACCATCCCATCACCAATTCCTCATGAACGCAAGACGCCGCGCACCTACAATCCGTCACGATTTCGAGAGAATGTGTTTTTGTTTTATTGAGGAGGAATCGTTTGAACAAATATCTGTTGAACCGCTTTTTGCTACCCGGCTTGCTTGTTGTCTCGTTGCTTTCCCCCACGCTGGAAGCCAAACCCAGAACCGTCAAACCCAACGGAAAACCTGCTGCCAGTCAGCAGCAAAAGCAAGCGACTGAAACCTGGCGGCGGACGGAATTGTTTTTTGGTTGTTCGAAACCCGACGGTTCCACCATCAGCGAAAAACAGTTTCAGCAGTTTGTCAGCACCGAAATCACGCCGCGCTTTCCCAGCGGGCTAACCATTATGCCCAGCCGAGGCCAGTATCTGGATTCAACCGGCACAATCATCAAAGAGCGTTCGATGCAGATCATCTTGTTTTATCCGGCGAATCTGCACGACGCCAACCGCAAGATTGAAGAAATTCGCGCGGCGTACAAACAAACGTTTCAACAGGAATCCGTTTTGCGCGTGGATACGGTGGCATTGGTTTCATTTTGACCGTCGTTACAGATTCCGGAAAAACATTGCCGAGCAATAAGTTTGCGGGGAGAGTTGGCAGATGAATCGCCTTCTCTCCCCGCAAGTTTTCCTGATTTTCCAGGACTCAGGCTTCACTTATGGCTTGGCCGCCAAACCGGTTGCGCGCTCAATGAAATCCGCCACATGGTTGTGCAACAGCACGCGGTCTTCGTCTCGCAGATACATCATGTGCCCTGAATTGTAGTAATTCATTTTGATGTTCTTTTGCAGTTCCGCAGGCAGATTGAGGTGCGTAAACGTAAATTCGGTAGCGAAAAACGGCGTCGCCATGTCGTAGTAGCCGTTTTCCACCTGCACCAGCAATTTGGGATTGGTAATCATCGCCTGCATCAGGTCGTTCTGCGAATTCGGCGCGCTGGGAAACCCGCCGCCTCCGCCGCCTCTGAATCCGCCTGTGCGGTTCCAATTCCAGGCGCCGCCGCCGCTGCGATTGTTGTATTGCTTGTCTTTGCCAAATTTCAATTCATCGTGGTTGTACATATTGATCAGCGCTGTATATGCGCCGCCCACTGCCGGACCTTCCGGATCGCCTTGATCCGTTTCGGACAACAAATTGGCTGTGTACCCGGTGAAGCGCGCGTCAATACGTCCGCTGGTCAGCCCGCGGCTGCGCAATAGCTCGACGTTGAACTGGTTCAACCGAGGGCGCAGATTCGCTTTCAGCAAATACTCTTCGCTCAGTCCCGTGAAGTAGGAAAGTTTCTTGGCGACGGCGGCTTTCTGCGCAGCAGAAAGCGTGTGCCCTTTGAACAGCGCATCAGCGTATTCGGTTTGCGCATATTTGCGAGCTTCTTCAATGAACTCCGGCAGGCTGGCCGGACGAGCCTTGAGCGCTTTGTGATACCACGCGACGGCGGCGTAACTGGGCAGGTAATAGATGTACGGACGGTCGTCGCCAGCCGCAAAGGTAATTGTGGCTAAATCCAGCACGGAAGAAATCAGCGAGATGCCGTTCAAATGCACGTTGTACCGATTCTGAAGCAGATTCCCCAGCACCGCTGAACGGAACGTTCCATAGCTTTCGCCAATCAGGAATTTCGGCGAATTCCAGCGGTTGTTCCGGCTGATATACGTAACGATGAATTGAGCAAAGGCTGCGGCGTCTTCGTCCACGCCATAAAAATCGCGCTCTGTTCCTTTTCCGGCGGCGCGGCTGTACCCCGTGCCCATCGCGTCAATGAAAACCAGATCGGTTTTGTCCAGTAGACTTTCGGTATTGTCCACCAGCTTGTAAGGCGCGGGCGGCGTGAATTCCCCGTTGACCGTCCAGGCTCTGCGCGGGCCAAACGCTCCCATGTGCAACCACATCGTCGCCGATCCCGGCCCACCGTTGTACAGAAACGCTACCGGACGCTTGCTGGGATCTTTCACATCGCTGCGCGTGTAAGCGACGGAATACAGCAACCCCGTCGGTTCACCCGCGTCGTTTTTCAACAGCGTAGTTCCGGCGCTAGCTTTGTATGGGATGGTTTGCCCGCTGATTTGAATCGTGTGTTCAGTGACTGACCATTCTTCGCGCGGCGTTTCGGTGGCTGCGGCGCGCGCTTCAGGCGACCTGCCTTCTGGCAAAGGTCCTTGCGGCCTGCCTTGCTGTGCCAGCATTGGCAAGCTCATGCCGCAGATGAGTATCAGAACTGCGGCCATTCGTTTCACGAACTTCGTCATCGTCGTCCTCCGGATTTTGGGTGTTTTATAAGGTGTGATTAGGAACTCAACCAACGCCTTGGCCATCGCCTCGACGCGCAAGCTCCTTTGCAAAACAAATTGCGTACGGCGGGCGGATTCTATGCACGGCGTTCTGGCAAATCAAACTTCTATTCCCGCTTAGCCTTTTTCCTCAGCGAGAAAAAATGTGCGCCTGTTCACCAATCTACTTTCTGAACAGCCTTCACGCCAAGTTGCCAAAACGTCAGCCCCAATTCGTGCGCACAGATGATTTTTCCTATGCGCTGAGCTTGTGTACGAAACAGCTTGTGGCGCAAGAATCGGCGCATCAGTTCGGATGTCTGCGCCAACGGCACATCGAAATACGCCAGGCAATAACCGGAATGGCAAAGGTCAGCGGAATAAAAATCTCGGTCTCTAGTCAAGAAGGTCGGCGCACGCAAGGAATGCAGTAACGGGATGATCTCGTCAAAATCCTTCATTCCAGCGTGGCCGAGTTCAATGCCAATCTGGCGCACGTGAATCTTCCAGTTGATGAGTTGTCGACGGCGGATGAGGTCAATGTTTTCGTCGAGGATAATCATGCGGCTTGGCGCTGATGACTTTCAGCTTTTTCCAAAAGAGCAGTCTTTGCTAAGGCAACAGCTTCAGCGATGGCTTCGTGGCTGACACGACCAAACCAGTTTTCCGTAATCTGCTGCCACGGCACATCCGCCGCAACCATTTCCAATACGTCTTTGACAAAAATGCGTGTGCCTTTGAACGTCAATTCACCGCCACAGATTTCCGGGTCTGCCACAATAAATTGTCCGAACTCAAACCGTTTACTTCGATTCATATCGTGCTCCTGATCTTCAGTATCAAACGTTACCTGCTTCACGACTCCGACATTCTACTGAAGACCTCCTTCGTTGACCATCTTTGTTTCAATCATCAAATCGAAACAGTCGCAAGCAATCAATCGAAAGGTCGAACAAATGCGTGCAGCCTGAAGCGCCACCGACTTGATCGGCGAATTGGCGGATGAATTCCTCCGTCACGTGCACACCGTTCAAGCCGGGCGTTCGTTGGTGCGGAGTTTCGCAAATTCCGTGATAGGGCAAACGCAAGCCTCGGCTGCGGGCGTTGGAAATCACGCCTTCGCGCGACAGGTCGAAGTTGATTTTGATGTCGTGAATGCGGTCTTGCATAAAGCTTTCGCATTCGTAGCCGTGATTGGTCAGTTGAACGGAAAGGCTCTTGCTGCGCCAAAACACGCGTTTGTCGCCGGGTTTGGGCCGAGTGAGTTCGGGATCAAATCCGCATAAGACTTCTTGTTCCGCGAACAAAGCTTCGGTTTCGTTGCGGTAGGCGTAACACGAATTGCCCAAGTTCATGTATTCGCGATCTTTCTGCCAGGCGATGTAGGCGGCTTCGGTTGTGCCGCTTTCGGCGTACGGGAACTGCGCGTCAAATTCCGGCGTGTACTGATACACCTGCTGCGCGACGCGTGCCATATCAATCGCCATCAGCAAATGTTCGTTGGCTCCGGGCAAATTGCCAAGCGCCGCGACAATGCCTTTGGAAAAGCCACGCCCAATTCTAATTCCGGCAATGTTCGAATAGCGGTTGCAGAGTTCAGGATCGAAGTCGGCTTTGTCGCCGGCAATTTGTGTTGCCGTGGCTTCGACAATTTCGTAAACGGGCGTGCGAACTTTCCAGGTGTGTTCAAACGCGAAGCGATGATCGCTCATCACGCCGCGCACGAAGATTTCGTTTTCTGCCGTTACATCAATTTCGGCTTCAAAGGTTCGCAGGTAACTCGACGATGAAAGTGGGATGGATAATTGCATAGCGTTCATTAAGCGTAAGTCCGCGTCAGCCATTCCGCGACGCAAGCCGGTTTGTCACTGCCTTCGCGTTCGATGGTCACGCCCCAGGTCATTTGATGTCCACCGGGAATCTCTTCCAGGTTGACCAGTGTGATGCGCGCGCGAATGTTCGATCCGGCGGGAACAACCGACACGAAACGAACTTTATTCAATCCGTAATTGATGCCCATCTTGGCGGGAATTTTGACTTGCACGGTTTTGCCCATCAGTTCGACCATCAACGACAAGGTCAAAAATCCGTGGGCGATGGTCGAACCGAACGGGGTTTCTTTCTTTGCGCGTTCGACATCCACGTGAATCCACTGGTGATCGCCGGTGGCATCGGCAAACTGGTTGATGCGCTCTTGCGTGACTTCCAGCCAATCGCCGACGCCGACTTCATGGCCGACCAGGGAACGCAATTCTTCTAAACTGTTGATCTCTTTTGCGGGCATAAATACTCCTTGTGATGTGATTTGTTGAATGACGTGAGGCGCATTTTACATCACTGTTTGACGGGTCAAAAACCGAAGTGTAGGCTTCCGGCGTATTAAGGTCTGTTTGCGACTGATCTCCAAAAACTACTTCAACAACACAATTCGATGAAAGGAATTTGTCCTATGAAAAAGCTCCTGAGCGTTCTCTTTGTTTTCGCCCTGACTTCGATGATTGCGCTGTCTGCCTTTGCGCAAAGCGCATCCGTCGCCGGTGAATGGGATGCAGCCATGAATACCCCGGGCGGAACCCGCAACTTCAAGATCAAATTCAAAGTGGACGGCGAAAAATTGACCGGCGAAGTCGGACGCGACACCGGATCGTTGCCGTTAACCGGAACCATCAAAGGCAATGACATCCAGTTTTCGTATACGGTCAAATACAACGACAACGATCTGGCATTGACGATGACCGGCAAAGTCGACGGCGACAACATTGCCGGAACAGTCAGTTTCGGCGGAATGGCCGAAGATAGTTGGAGCGCCAAACGCGCTGGTGGCGCAGCACCTGCGGTGGCGTCGTCCGCGTCTTCGAAGGTGGACGTTTCGGGCGCGTGGGACGTGGAAGTCCAAACCGAACAAGGTTCCGGCTCCCCGGCTTTCACCTTCAAACAAGACGGCGAAAAACTGACCGGCACTTACAAAGGCTTGCTGGGCGAATCTATGTTGGCGGGCACGGTCAAAGGCGACAAGATCGAATTTTCCTTCAAAGTCAGCGGTCAAGTGGAAGGCACTGTGACATATACAGGCACTACCGACGGCAAGACCATGCAAGGCAAACTCAGCTTGGCGGGTTTGGGCGAAGGAACGTTCAAAGGCAAGAAGAAATAAGCTGTCAATGGCAGGCTGAAAACTTGCGAGTGTGATTCAGGCTACAGTCTTGACCACCTGATTTGAGGCAGATTGCCTTCTTGAGCGACCAAAACCTGCATAGTAGTATGGCCGCGTTTCAATCTGGCGCTCGTCGCCAAGCAAATCATTACTAAACAAAGTCACTTTTTAGGAGAACAACCAGCTATGAACTTGATTACTCGTCGGGCCATTTTGGCCTGTGTTGTGGTGGCGATTTTCGCCGTGGGAGTGGCCATCGGCCAGAACAAATTTGGCCAGCCCAAATCCGTCCTGCACATTGTCACCGTCAAATGGAAAGAAGGAACGACGGACGCTCAAAAACAGAAAGCCATTGATGGCGTCAAAACCCTGGCTTCCAAATACAACGGCATCAAAAACGTTTGGCTGAAACCGCTCAAGGTTCAGGGAACGGATGCCGTGTTCGTCATGGAATTCAAGGACGAAGCCGCGCTTAAAGCTTACGTGGACACGCCGGCTCAGAAAGAGTGGTACGAACTTTACCTTCCCATTCGCGGACAAAGCCAAACTCACGACATCACCAACTAACTGTGAAATGACGAAGGCGGAATGCGGAAGGATGAAGATTTTCCTTCTGATTCCGCCTCCGCCTTCATCACCTAGCATTCCGCCACCGTCAACCAATGAATACTCCCGCCACAGCAACTGAACCGGCGCCTAAAGAAACGGAGCAGAAGAAAACCACGCTGGCGCGAGTTTTCCATGCCTTCACCTACCGTGAGTTTCGACTGTTATGGTTTGGCGCATTCACCTCCAGCGGCGGAACCTGGTTGCAGGAAGCGGCGCTCACCTGGATCATTTACCAGCTTACTAACAAACCCAGCTACACCGGCATTCTTCAGTTCGCAGCAACCGCGCCCATTTTGGTATTTACACTTTTTGCCGGAGTCTTGGCTGACCGGATTGACCGTCGTCGAATTTTATTGGTGTCGCAATGGACGCAATTGGCTTGCGCAATGACGCTGGCCCTGCTGACGTTTGCCAAAACTCCAGCCATGGCCTTGGTCTGGAGCGCGATTGCGTTGTCGTTCATCGCCGGTTGCGCGCAATCGTTTGGCGGCCCAGCGTACCAAGCGCTGATTCCGACACTGGTCGAAAAGAAAGACCTGCCGAACGCGATCGCTCTAAACTCGATCCAGTTTCATCTGGCGCGAGTGGTCGGCCCCACCATCAGCACCATTCCATTTCTGCTGATTTCCGATCAATTGGTTGCCGCATCCGCCGGGTTTGCGTTCAACGGATTGACGTTTTTAGCAGTGATCTTTTCGCTGATGACGTTGCGAGTCGGGTACATCCCGCAAGGCAAAGGCGACGGGATGCGCGTGGAAATGCTGGAAGGATTGAAATTCGTCTGGCACCAGGAAGCACTGCGTTCATTGACCGTTCTTTCTTTCGGGGCGACGGCGTTGGGAATGCAGGCAATGGCGTTTTCAGCAGTTCTGGCCAAGGACGTGTTCCACACCGGCCAGGGTGGCAACGCCAAGCTGATTGCGGTTTCCGGAGCGGGTTCGGTGCTGGGCGCGTTGATCGTCGCCGGGCTGAGCAATGTCAAAAACCGTGGCCGGTTGGCGCTGATTATGCAGATTGCGTTCGGCCTCACGATCATCTCTTTCACACTGGCCAAATCCATCTGGATTGCCTACTTGCTGATTTTCATTGCCAGCATTTTCATGATGTTCGTCTTTTCGATGATTGCTTCGCTGGTGCAATTGATCGTCACGGACGAAATGCGCGGACGCGTCATGAGCATTTACATGCTGTCGTTTCGCGGAGGCGCTCCGCTCGGCGCGCTGGCAACAGGCTTTCTGGCCGACCATTACCCGCTGACCAAAATCCTGATGGTCGAAGGCGCGCTGCTCGTCACACTCGCGCTTACGTTTTTGCTCTCGCCGTCGAAAGTCAAAGAATACTGAATTTTTCCTTTCACTGAACCGAACTCTCCTGCCCAATCACACCTCTTTATCAGTGAGGAGAGAGATGAAGCTTTCTAAACCTGAACAGGCCAAACAGGAAATCTTCTTGGTTTTGCGCGCTCAGGCTGGCGACCGCGAAGCCCTGGACGAATTGCTTCAACTTGTCCAGGAACCACTTTACCGGTACATCGCCAGTCTCGTGACTTCGCGCGCATTGGCCGAAGACATCTTGCAGGAAGTATTCATTCTCATGTACCGCAAGCTGCGCTGGTTGCGCGACCCGGAATTGTTTCGTCCGTGGGCCTATCGCATTGCCACGCGCGAAGCGTTCAAGCATTTGAAACGCGAGCGGCGCTGGACAGATTCCAGTGTTGACGAATCTGCGCTGGAAGAATTGCCTGCGCCCGTGCGCGATAACCTGACGCCGGAACTGGTAGCGCATCTGGTCGAACAGGTTTCACCCGCCAGCCGAGCCGTCATCGTGCTGCATTACCTGCACGAAATGCAGCTTGACGAAGTTGCAGACGTGCTGGGGGTGGCTCTTGGCACGGTCAAATCGCGGCTGGCTTACGGACTGGACAGTTTGCGCAAACTGATTACCAGCAAACAAACATAGGGCAATTATTCAAATTGTCCGAAAATACTGGAGGACTAAACAATGCAACGCACACTGTTAATCATTACACTCATTTTGTTTGGAGCGCTCAGCACAGTCGCACTTTGGCAGCACGGCTTCTGGGGCATTATCGCGCCGCACTTTCAAAGCTTTGGCGGAGGCCAAGTTCTTGCAGATTTGGTCATCGCGTTAACCCTGGTCATGGTGTGGATGTGGCACGACGCCAAAGCCACAGGTCGTAATGTTTGGCCCTGGATAGTCGCCACGTTGGTGTTGGGTTCGTTTGGGCCGCTGGTCTATTTGCTTACCCGTAAATCCACGGTAAAAGTACAGTAAGCATCTGCCCCGGCAGTGTAATTTTCAGGAAAAGAACACCTTGCTGAATGGGAGTCATGTATGACCAACAATCGTTTGGATGAAATTCGCGGCAAAGCGCTCGACCGCGTGGAAAAGAGTGAGCGCCAATTGAAGCTCGGCATCATCAGCTTCGCCATTCTGGATACGACGTTTTTCATCGTGTTCTTGCTGATGATGGATTTTTCCAACAAATTGCATCTGCTGATTTTCGTTGCCAGCGCAGGCTTTTACCTGTTGTTGTTGATTGGGCTGATCGTGCTTGGCTTGCTGGTCAGGCGTGACACCCAGCTTGTGTTGCGAGCAATTGATTTGCTGGAAGAGCGACTGACGGAATTCCGTGAGTAAAACTTTGCCTGCTCCTTGGGCTTGGCCTGACGGATTGCAAAGCCCAAGCTCAAGCATATAATTGCCCTCGACTTTTGCAGTCGGAAAAAGGGCAATTCCCATGAGCCAAGTAAGTTCAATCACGGATCAACAGTTTGAAGATGGAGCCGACGCAGAGGCTGAGTGTCAGTCTCAATGCACTGGCAAACAGGCTACGACAACCAAATAGTGCTTTACCCAGAGAAAGCGCCAGTTCCTCAACTGGCGCTTTCTCTTTTGGCCAACAGTTATGGAGATCATCACCAAAGCCGCCAAGATGCGGTTAATTTCCCGGAAGTTATGGACGGAAGAACGATCCATCGGTTTTGTGCCGACGATGGGGGCGCTGCACGAAGGCCATCTGAGCATGGTTCGTGACGCCCGGCGAATGGCTGATGTCGTCATCGTTTCGATCTTCGTCAACCCAAGCCAATTCGATTCCGGCAAAGAGTTTGATAACTATCCGCGCGATCTGGCCCGGGACGCTGACCAACTTGCGCCGATTGATGTGGATTACATTTTTGCGCCCAGTGCGGAAGAATTGTATCCGCCCGGATTTTCCAGCTTCGTCGAAGTCGAAGGCTTAAACAACAAACTGGAAGGTCAATCACGCCCCGGCCATCTGCGCGGAGTCATGACTGCGCTGAACATTCTGCTCAACATCGTTCACCCGCAGTTCGTGTTTGTCGGACAGCGTGATGCGCAACAAACCGCGATGGTCAAAAAGATGGCGCGCGAACTTCACTTGCCCGTCGAAGTCGTCGTCACCGCCATTGCACGCGAAACTGATGGTCTGGCGTATTCTTCGCGCAATCAAATGCTTTCGCCGGAAGAGCGCAAAGCCGCTCCGGTGCTGTACCGAGCCTTGCACCTGGCCGAAGAAATGTTTGCCGATGGCGAACGCCGCGCCGCCAAAATCCTGAAAGCCGTCCGCAAAGAAATTGAGAAAGAATCGCTGGCAAAAATTGATTACCTGGCCATCACCGACACCGAAAAACTCGACCCGCTGGATGACCTGGAAAACCAGAAAGCCCTGCTGTCAGTCGCTGTGCTGTTTGGCAACACGCGCTTAATTGATAATGTCGTGTTAAAAGACCCCAGGCTGAAGGGAAAAACCGGAATGCTGAAGCTAGGCTAAATCAGGCCAAGAAGCTCAAACTTCTTCGATGTTCAAAGCGATACGGAAGCCACAATTGTTGCCGCGCATATCCCTTGCTGAATAGTAACGATAAGCCGAGCGACACAACCTTGCGGCATTGAACCAGGCTCCTCCTCGCACTACGCGCAACTTTTTCTCGTGTATCTCGCCCATCCACGCACTGCCATCATTGGGCGCTCCGTGGTAATCGGCATGCCAAGCGTCCAGACACCATTCCCATACATTTCCATGCATATCGAATAGTCCAAAGGCATTCGCTACGCCGAAACTGCCGACCGGCGTTGTGCGCTCCGGAGATTTGTCGGCCAAACTGTAAGCGTAAGGTCGCAATCCGTCGTAATTGGCCAACGAAGAATTGAGCGTGCTGCCGAAATGAAACGGCGTATCGGTTCCCGCGCGGCAGGCATATTCCCACTCGGCTTCGGAGGGCAGGCGATACAGTCGCCCCGTGCGACGCGCCAGCCGTTCGCAAAATTCCATTGCTTCATCCCACGAAACCGTTTCGACCGGGCAATTGTCGCCAGGAAAGGCTGACGGGTTCGGATTCAAATCCAGTCGGACTTTCGGCCATGCGGCGACGATGCGCCATTGAGATTGCGTAATGGGATACTTTCCCAACATGAAACTTTTGACGCTGACGCGGTGACGCGGCTCTTCACAGGTTGTGTGCGCTTCTTCCACAGGCCGCGACCCCATCCCAAAACTGCCCGCAGGAATTTCCACCATTTCCCAAACCAAACCTTCGCCAACAGATTCAATCAATTCCCGCGCCTGTTTTCGGCGCGACGAAACCTGTCGGCCACGCACATCAACAGTGACTGTGGTGAAATCGAACGTGGGAAGCGGCTTCGCTGACAAGGAAGGAGCTAATCCCCAAACCTGCGTTGACAGCCGGTAACTGGCCGCCGCCATCCCCACTCCGGCAATCACCGCCAGCCCATCGGCGAAAAACGAATCCATAAAATTCATCAGCAAAACCTTCGCCAGCAACGAACCGGCAATGGCGATTAACAAGGCGGCAATGGCTTGAAGCGGATGCAGCGTGAAGCGCGGCCAGGGTATTTGAGGTGAATTAGGCGAAGGCAAAAACGATTGCGCGGGAATCAGCGGCGAAGGTGGCGGAAGTGGGAGCGGCATTTTTTGCTCGGCCAAATCAATCACGATACGACCTTTGCCGCTCAACCTGCGCGCCACCGAACGCGCCAAATCGCGCGCCGTGCTGACTGCGCCTGGACTGTTTGCCTGGCCAGCGCTGCTTGTTTGATTGATTGGTTTGGCCGGATGCCGCTGGCGCAACGCCGTTGTGTCTCCGGTCTTCTCTGCGGCTTTCGATGAAATCGGAAAAGCGGTTTCGGCGGCGCGAACAAAGTCATACCAGAAATCGCGCACCGACGCATAACGATCAGCCACACGCTCAGCGGTTGCGCGACGCAATACCCTGAGCAAGGCTTCGTTGTAACCCTGTGTCGCCAGCGATTTCGGCAAACGATCAATCGCACGCAGGCGAAATTCTTTTGGCGCTTGGCCGGCCATCGCGGCATAAATGGTTTTGGCCAGCGAATAAACATCCGCCGCTGGAGTCAATTTCCCACGGCCGCTTTGTCGGTTGGCTTCAGGGCCGATTTGCAAATGAGGATGATGTTCCGGCGGAGCGTAAAGGTCGGTTCCGACTCGCGTGATTTCGTAGCTGCGGTCTCCGCGCAAGCGCTTGGCTATGCCGAAATCCACCAGCTTCAATTTCGCGCTTGCCTCATCGAAGATCAGGTTTGAAGGTTTGATGTCGCGGTGAATGATCCCGTGCGAATGCGCCAGATCGAGCGCCCCACAGATTTCTCGGAAATAATGCAGCGTCTCTTCCAGCGCCAGCGGATGCCGGGAACTGTATTCCTGCAAATCGCCGCCGGGCAGGTATTCCAACACCAGATAGCGGCAGATGTCGCCGCGCCGATCCAGTTCCGAGCCTTCGTCCAGCAGTTCGACGATGCCGGAATGTCGCAACTCCGCCAGCAGAGAAATCTCCTGGCCGAAATTCTCGGTCAATTTTTGCTTCAGGTCTTCGTCAACGCTGCGCCCCAACGAGGGGTTGAGAACCTTGACGGCTACCGAGCGCTTCTGCTGCAAATCCCAGGCTTCATGAATCTCCGCGTAGCTACCTTTTTTCAGCAGACGGCGAATCTGATAGCGATGCTTGAGCGTCAGGTTTTCCAGTTCGAGCAAGGGCATAAGAAGGAGGCAATTATGAAAAAATAAAGCAGACCGATAGGTTTACGCTACGCACTAACGCTGGTTTTAGTAGACTCGAAAACTCTTCTCGCCCAACTTTTGTCCGTTCAACCAAAACTCGATACGATGATTGCCAACGGCGTATGATCCTCCATCCTTATTTCCCCACCCGTAAGCTACCTCTGAAGTAGGCGAATACCGGGAGATAGAGAAATCTCGCGTAGTTGTTGAATTGGGTGGACTCGTCTTACTGTTTCGATCCAATTTGCCCGCCGGATCAAAATACTTTACTTCGAGCGAGCCAGAGACTCCCTCAATACCGACTCTGTTATTCTGCAAGGTCACGTAGAAATCAACGTACTTCAGGCTGTAATAAGAAAAACTCTCTGTGAACCCGCTCAAAGCATTGCCTTTTCCATCTTCATTACGTAAACGGATTTCGGTGATGCTGACTGGAGTCAACTTCCTCTGGTTCGAGATATGACTGTTGTAGTCTGAGGTCTTCTCACTCAGATCGCGATTAGCGCTGATAAAACCGACAAAACTGAAGAACGCCACCGCTGCTAGAATCGCCGTTGCAACCTTCCAGCCAGCACTGCCCGCTTTCTTTACCTCGGCGCTACCGACGGCGAGGGATTTGCCGCATTTTGTGCAGAACGTACTTGGCGAATCTTCCTGTTGGTTAGGATGTTTACAGTGAGGACAGATGACGAAGTGAACGACAATCTTGCCGGTTTCGTCCGCATCGGCCAGCGCGCGAGCAAACGATCCGCAACTGACAAATCGGTCATCAGGATTTTTCGCCAGAGCTTTCATGACTACCGCTTCGATCTTTTCGGGGATTTGAGGATTCAGTTCGCGCGGCGGTTTTGGTGCGGTGTGCAGGTGATGGTATTTGATAACGAAGTCCGTATCGCCTTCTTCCGGCCCGGCTTCAAAGGGGGCCTTGCCGGTCAGCATTTCGTAAAGCACGCAACCGAAGCTGTACACATCCGTGCGATGATCAATTTGTTTGGGACTGCGAATTTGGTCAGGGCTCATGTAACCGGAAGTGCCAACCGCAGTGCCGGTCTTGGTTTTGCGCTCCTGGCCGATCATCAGCGCGATGCCGAAATCCACCAGATATGCATGCCCTGAACGGTCCAGCAGTATATTCGACGGTTTGACATCGCGGTGAATCACCAATTGCTGATGAGCGTAATCCAGCGCGGGCAAAACGTCGGCGGCGACTTTTAGAGCGTCTTTCAACGGCATCGTGGCCTGGCTGGCGGCAAGAGAATCCAGCTTTTCTTCCAGCGATTGGCCTTCGATGTAAGGCATGATCAGGTAATGAATACCGTTGGCGCTGAAAAAATCGCTGACCGGAACAATGTGCGGATGCTGCAATCGAGCCTGCGCGCTGGCCTCCTGAACGAATCGTTCCTGGAGTTTTTGATCCGTCAGCAAAGGCTGCGACATGATCTTGATGGCGACTTTGCGGCTGATTTGCGAATGACGAGCCAACCAAACTTCGCCCATTCCGCCTTCGCCCAATTTGTCTTCGACAATCCAATGACCAATCTGGGTTCCTTTCATAACATCACCTGCCTTTCATTGTTCTTTCATTTTGTCCACGATTTCTTGTGCGCGATCCCGTTTTTGAATGTAAGTCTGGTTGTCCGGTTCCAGGTCAACGGCTTTTTGGTATTCGTCTCTGGCGGCTTCAAATTTGAACAATGACAATTGCACCAGCAACCCGTCGCCATAATCGCTGTGATAAGAGGCGACATTCGACTCCAATTCCGTCGCACGACGAAAGGCCGATTCGGCTTCGCCCAATTTGGCAGGGTCTTCCTGCTTCAGCAGCGTCCGTCCGAATCGGTTGTGGTAATAGGCGTTTTCAGGGTCGAGTTCGATGGCGCGGCGGAAAGACCGTTCGGCTGCCGCCCATTTTTCCTGATTGAAACAAGCCAGCGCCAAATAGCCATGAGCCGCCGCGAACTCCGAGTCCAACCGAACAGCCTCGCGCAACGACACTTCAGCAGAGGCCCACTTTTCCTGCTCGAACCGGGCAGCGCCCAGATTGAACTGCGAAACTTCGTCATTGGGGTCAAGTTTGACCGCTTCCGAATGCTGAATTTCCGCCTCATCCCATCTGTTCAATTTGCCCAACGCCACGCCCAACACGTTACGGTAATTCGCATAATCGGGATTCAGTTCGACGGCTTTCTTGTATTCGGCAATCGCGTCTTCCGTTTTCTTTTGTTTATCCAGAACTCGCCCCAGCGAAAGTCTGTGTTCTGAATCATAAGAATTGAGTCGCACGGCTTCACGCGCTTCCTTTTCAGCTTCCGGCGTTTTTTCCTGCCCCATCAGGTTATCGGCCAGATCGGAATGATAAGTGGCATTATTGGGCGACAGACGAATGGCGTCGCGGATCAACGGTTCAGCTTCTGTCCATTTCTTTTGAGCTTCCAGAATGCCCGCCAGAATGACTTTCAGCAGCGGACGGTCCGGCTTCAATCGAACGGTTTCGCGGTAATCGGATTCAGCCATTGCGTCATTGCCCTGAGTTTTCCAGTTGTCACCGGAATAACAGTGACGTTCAGCGGCCACCGATTCCGAATCAACCGCTTTTTTGTACGCTTTCTCTGCTTCTCCTTTTTTGCCTTGCGAACCAAGAGTATCGCCCAGCAAGTCCCACCACAGAGCTTCTTTCGGCTCTTTGGCGATGGCTTCGCGGGCAGCTTTTTCGGCGTCGGTAAATTTCCGTTGGCGCATCAACGCTTCGATCAGCATTCCGTAAAAGAGCGTGTCGTCCGGGCCTTTGCTTATCTTTTGGCGATATTCGGCTTCGACCTGCGACCAGGGGCGATTGGTTTCCAGCGCATCGCGCATTTTGTAGTACCGATCCAGCTTCGACGGCGAATTCATCCAGAAATACAAACCGGCTCCGCCAGCCAGAAATATCAGCACCAAGGCTGCGGCCAAAGCCAGTATCCATTTCCCGCTCTTTGCCGGTTTGGGCCGCTCTTGTTGCTGCTCCCGGCCAGATAATGAAGGTGAAGGTTCGACTGTCGTTTTCGGTCTTGACGACACAGGCTCAAAAACCGGGCCGCGTCCGGTTTGCTCAAACGATTCGATGGCACGATGGAATTCGCCGCAACTGACGTAACGAAAATTCGGGTCTTTGGCCAGGGCCTTCATCATCAGTTGTTCCAGAGCCGGTGGAATGGACGGATTGAGACTGCGCGGCGGCGGCGGCGGGTCGTTGACTTGCGCAGCTTTGACTACGAATTCGGTTTCAGCCTCGAACGGAATGCGGCCGGTCAGCATTTCGTAAAGCACTATCCCCATCGAATAAACGTCGGCGCGATGATCCACGCCTTTTGGCGTCGTGATCTGTTCGGGACTCATGTACTCGGCTGTGCCAATGGCCATTCCGGTTGAAGTCATGCGGCGGCCGCCCATCACCAGCGCAATCCCAAAATCAACCACGTGAGCTTCGTTGCGAGAGTCCAGCATGATGTTCGACGGTTTGATGTCGCGGTGAATGATGCGATTTTGATGCGCGTAATCCAGCGCCAGCAACGACTGTTTGATCCATTTCAACGCCAACTCTGGATTGACCGGACCTGGGTGTTTATCCATGTAATCGGCCAGCGTTCCGCCCGGAAAATATTCGACGACCAGAAAGTACTGACCGGCTTCTTCGACATAATCCAAAACCTGGGCGATGTTCGGGTGGTGCAACGACGATTGCGATTGCGCCTCTTGATAGAACCGTTCGCGGAATCGCTGGTCGTTGGCCAGAGCGTGAAACAAGACTTTGATAGCGGCCTGATTGCCCAACGACTTATGCGTCGCCAGATAAACTTGTCCCATTCCTCCTTCGCCGATTTTGTCGCCGATGATCCAATTGCCAACAACAGTGCCTTTCATGACTGAATTCTCCTTATGGCCAGACTGACCGAGGTAGTGCCGGGGCGTGATTAAAAATTTGCGTGTCAGGATGCCTGAGCGCCAGCGATTAGAAGGCGGCTGTCTCTGGCGTAGCCCCGTTTATGAAACCAACTGGCGCTTCCCCCTGACGCACCAACCGAGCGTTGATGGGAACTGTGAAAGTCAGGAACAAGGCCTTGACCTGCATCGCTCCTTGCATCGTGACCGGAACGTCTCGCCCAATCATCGCGTCAAGCCCGCTGGACAAAGTGTTGCTCGGATCGGGGCGGAAAGGCAGGTTGAGCGCCACTTCCTGTTCGGGTTGAAACTTCACCGGCGCGGCGGGGTCAGCCGTCCACGAACCAACGCCAATTTGTCTGTCTCCGGCGTGAATGGTGTAGCTGGCAGAAATGACTTCGCCGGAAAAATGAGTGCCATTGCCTATCTTCAGCCGAGCCACCAAGTCTCCGTTTCCCATCGCGGCTTGCGCCGTGCCGACCACACCCTGAAGAAACCTGGAGAGTGCGCCGGAGTTTTGGCTGTCCGGTGAACGCGGCAACGATATGCCTTCCAGCCGGACCGTGATGCCGGATTGCAAATGCCGCTCAGAGAAAAAATAAGCTCCGCCAATCGCCGCGACCAACACGACCACCGCCACCAGTAAAAACACCAGCATCGGTTTGCGTGAAGATAAAGGTCGCACTCCTCCGCCCGAAGCAACCTGAGTCATCAACGGATCAGGCAGGGGCGTGGCATCTTGATCACAGAATTGGGTGTTGTCGGAATAAACCATCCCGCAGGTCGGACATCGTTTTGCCATGTTCGGATCTCCTTTCAACTTTGGCTCGGCGGATGAACAAATTCCGGTTCGATAATAATGAAGCGCCAGATGGTCGCTCCCGTTTTGATTGTCATGTAGTTGCCCAAAGACGCCCCCGTCAGCGGGACGTTTTTGTTGTTGACGAAGGTTCCGTTCATGCTTTTTTCGTCGGCGATTTCAAAGCTTCCCCCGCGAAAAAAGATGGCCGCGTGACGACCGGAAAGTTGCCGGTCAGTCGTCAGACATATCTCGCAATCGGATTCGCTGCCGATGTAATTGCGGCCTTCATAAACGGGGAACACCTGCCCTTCGGCTCGCCACGAATACGTCACCATCACGGCGCAAATTCGCCGGCCTCCGGGTTGAGGAGTCTGTGGAGTTTGCGGAGCTTGCGGCGAAATTCTCTCTGTGGGAATTGATGGATTATCACCGCCACCATATTCGGTTTTCTTCCTGCTCGATCCGCCCGCAGCAGGCGAACTGCTGGCTATTGGCGGTATCGGAGGAGTTGGCGGCACGCGAGACGAAGACATACCGCCTTGATTTTCGATTTCTGTTGGCGCCCGTTTTTTCCCAGGCTGATTCGGCAACGGCGGGATCTGCGTAGAAATACCAACTGTCGGGGCATCCGCCAACATTGCAGGGTTAATCACCTCTTGAGTGCCGCTGCAATACGGACAGGAACTCCAGGCCGGGTCCATCGGATGCCGTCCCGCCGGACACAGCACAGGCCCCGCGCTGGATTCCGACAACGCGTAATTACAGGACTGACAAAATTTGGCTTCGGGACGATTCGTCGTATGACATTTCGGACAGGTCTTGTTCATCGGTTGACTCCAATCTGAAAGTTGATGCTTGCCGGTCAGAAGCCTTCTGGGCAAAAGCAGCCGGCGCTGGCTTATCGGTTATGTTGGTTATTGTTTTTTCCCTTACTGTTTGCCGCTGGCGGCGTTTTTTTCGGCGTTGCTCCGGGCTTTGGCTTCGTCCGTGCTGCTCCGCCAGTTTTTGCCTTTGCGGCTCCGGCTGCGTTATCGCTGGTCTTTCCGTCAGTTGGATTGTTGCCTGAATTGCCACCCTGCTGACCGGTGGAGGGCGGAGTCGTTGTGTTAGTCGGCTGTTCGGCTGATTTCTGATCCAGTGGCGTTGTCACCTGATCTCGAAATTCTTTGGCCTTTCGCTCCGCCTCTTTGAGTCCCTCTTCTGGCGTTCGCGGCAGAAGAGGATTTGCTCCTGACTGCCCAGGCCTTTGGGCGGGCGTTGGCGTTTGTTTTGGAGTCGTCATTGTTGGCAAAACGCTGGGACCCGTCGGAACTTTACTCGGCTCAAGCGAAGGGCCGGGTTGAGTAGCCCCGCCAGATTCCGGCGACCGTTGCGGAGGCGGCGGCACGTATGGAGATGGCGAGACTATTGGCGTCGGTGATGGTTTGGTTCCTCCCCAAGGCCATTCGACTCTTGTTCCCAGAAAATAGCCCAGCGCAAAAATAGCCATCACCGCAACGGCGATGATCCCGTATTTCATTGGCGAAGACATCCCTGTCAACACATTGCCCTGAGGCTTTTTAGAGTATTTTCCGTATTGAGTGATTGGAACAAGCTGGTCACCCGAAGGCATCTGCGCTTCCAGCGGACGACCGAAAGCCGCGGAAGAGCGCAATCCGAATTGCAAAAACTGCACGGTCACGTTGTCTTCGCCGCCAGCGCTCAGCGCCAGATCAACCAGCGCGTCTGCTATTTTGCTGGCGTCGTCATAACGGCCAATGACGTTGGCGACTTCGGAATCGTCCACATATCCGCACAGCCCATCGGTGCAAAGCAACAACCCGTCGCCCGGAGCAATCGGCAACGGCTCGGAGATTTCCAACTCTATGTCCTGCGCTTGCCCGAAAGCGCGATTGATGACGCTGGCGTCGGGATGATCGCGGGCTTCGGCTTCGGTCAGCATGTTGTAGTCAATCATTTTCTGGACAGCGGAATGGTCTTTAGTCAGCCGCGTCATGCGATTCTGCCTGACCAGATAAGCCCGACTGTCTCCGGCGTGCCCAATCAGCACCTGCCCGCCTTTGACCAGGGCCAGCACCAAAGTTGAACCCATTTTGGCCGTAGTCGGATCACCGGAATTCGCGCGCTGATAAATCTCGGCGTTGATCTGTTGAGCGACTTGCTGCAAGGCTGCCTTAGCGGAAAGTGTGGGCGGCAATTGGCGCAGGTAATTTTCAAATCCGTCGGTCAACATGGCTGCGGCCAATGCGCCGCCCTGATGCCCACCCATGCCGTCGGCGACGATGAACAACTCGCCGAAAGGCGAAAGGAATCTGCCCATGCGATCCTGATTTTCCGTCCGCACTTTGCCGGTATGCGTTTTGGCTCCGACGCTTAATTGCGCGTTTACGGGTTTCGAGGTCATCTTCAAATCTCCTACAGTGTGAAAAGGTTCGACAACTTCAGTTTGTCACTGTCTCGGCCCATTTTCCGAAATCGTTTCAGGGGCGTTTATCTCGCCATTTCAGCAGCGCGAGAATCAGAAAAATCAACACTGCCAGCGTCCCCCCCAACACGCCTGCGCTGGTTTTGGCTCCGGAGCGTTTGGGTGGCGGAAAATGCTCGTGAGCCATGTCTTTTTCTTCATTGTTCCATCCCGGCACGATCGGTATCCGCCCACGAGAATCCGTTTCAGTCAACAACAGGGCTTCATAAGCCCAGCGCGAAGGCACTACGTGCGTCGTCCAGGGGAAGGTCATTTTGTCCACAGGCAGCAATGCTCCCCCCATGATAATCATCGGCAACAGGATGATCGGAACCAATCTGGAAGCTCTGTCCATCGTGTTCGCCCAGGCCGAAGCCGCCAATCCCAAGGCGATGCCGACCAATGCCGTCAAAGTCAGTGTGCCGTAAATCGGTAACAATGCTCCGCGCAATCCACATCCAAGGTAAACAATCCCTACCAACAGCATGCACTGGATGACACACATCAAACCCAGAACACTGAATTTCGATCCTATGTAAGAAGGAATCTTCAAATTGACCTTTCGCTCGCGACGATAAACGGCCAACTCGCCGACGATTTCCTGAGCCGCGTTTGAGCATCCGAACCACAACGCCGACACAACCATCAGAAACATCGTCACCCTCATCGCCACGGAAGTATCGTAGAACTGCCGGATCACATCGGCTTGATCCAGCGAAACTGGCCTTGGATCCATTCCGACCTGTCGCCCGAAAACCAACACAATCAACAGTGCGATGATTGGCGCTTGCGCCAGCAAGATGGAGGTTCCCCACAAATCCTTGAGTTTGATCTCGAAACATCTTTTGGTCAGCGTCAACCATTGCATCGTTCCGGGTCGGCGGCTGACGCCGGAAGGAGCAAGTTCGACGTTTGCTGTATCCGAATGCTGCCTCCCTGCGCGTTCGGTCACATATTGGCGTTTGTAATCCGATGCTTCGTAGCGTTTGACCCATTCGGCGGTTTCCGTGCGCTCCAAACCGTCCAGCAATTCATCCGGCGATGGGCGCTGATCCGTCATCTGGCTTTCCCGTGTTGTTCGTCCGGCCATTCGCCCAGGATGACTGGGATTGAAAAAGTAGATTGAGTCGGGATAAGCCGGGCCATAGTAAGCAAGCTTGCCGATTTTTTTCGTGCTGGCATCGCGCGAAATGACCACCAGATTATCCAGCAAACTGAAAACGTCGTGACTGGGTTGGTGAATGGCGATGATGATCGTCTTTCCCTCATCGGCCAGTTGACGCAACACCTTCATCACCATCAACGCATCCACCGATGACAGCCCGGAAGTCGGCTCATCCAGAATCAACACCGAAGGCTCGGTCAACAGTTCCATCGCCAGGTTGACGCGCTTGCGCTGACCACCGCTGATGCCTTTCTTTTCCGGCGAGCCGATCAACACGTCTTCAGTGCCTTGCAATCCGAGTTGGCCAAGCACTTTGGTGATGCGCTGTCTGATTTCGTCGTCGCTGAAATCGCTGGGCAGTCGCAGCCGCGCCGTGTAATAAAGCGCCTGCCCGACGGTCAAATCGCGGTGCATGATATCGTCCTGCGGCACGTATCCGATATGCCCAGCAAATTGCACGTAGTTGGCATAAAGGTCTGCCCCATTGCAGAACACAGCCCCGCCGGTCGGCTGCGAATAACCGTTCAGCACGTTCATCATAGTCGTTTTGCCCGCGCCGCTTGGCCCCATCAACCCAACCAGTTCTGACGGATAAATTGTCAGCGAAACGTCTTCGATCAGCCGTTTGCCTGGAACATCAACCGTAAGCCCCCTACCTTCGATAGTTAGGTTGCCGCGATAATCGCGTTTTTCCAGCCGCCCGGCTTGCGTGAGATGAAAGGTGTAACTCCCCAACCCGATCACATCGCCCGGTTTGACCGTAACGACGCCACTGATACGTTGCCCGTTGACGAAAGTACCGTTGGTCGAGCCCAGGTCTTCCACCGTAATCTGGCTGCCGACCCGAACCAGTCGCGCGTGCCGATGCGAAACCATCGGATAATCCAAAGCCAGATCGCAATTCGGATCGCGCCCGATGGTCATCTCCTGGCCGCTGAAAGCCAGTTCGCCCTGCGGCGTTGTTCCCAGCGTCAGCTTGCCGCCAATCAACCGCGAAGCCGGTTGGCGCAAAGAGCCGAAATAAACCACGTCTTTCGCCGACAGCGGACTGCGCTTGATCTTGTTTTTCGGATTGCCAATGGCCGTGCCGTTGGTCGAACCCAGGTCTTCAATGACGGCTTGCCCGTTCGACACGGTGATGCGCGCGTGATGGCCGGAAACCATCGGGTAATCCAATACCACGTCATTGTCCGGCTCGCCGCCGATGTTGATGACGCGAGCCATCGGATCGCTTGCAGCCTCAAAAGCGGCTTCGCGTGAAGGCCAGGGCATCGGAATTGTTTTCCCCAAAGTCACCGCGTCGCTCCGCGAAACTTTGACCTGCGAAGTAATCTTTCGCCCGTTGACGTAAGTGCCGTTGGTCGAATCGAGGTCTTGCAGCAAAAAGCCTTCAGCCGTTTCGGTCAGCAAACAATGCCGCCCCGAAACTTTCTGGTCGTTGACCACCAGATCGCATTCTGCCGAACCGCCGATCACCCATCGCCGTTTTTTGCCAGACTTTGGTCTTCCGGCTTCAAGTTGGCCAGCTTCAAAAACGGTTTCGCCCTGCCCTTTCAGCGTAGCTCCGCACTGATCGCAGAATCTGGCTTGTGGCTGAACCTGCCCCTTGCAGGCGTGACAAATCGTCATCGCTGTTACCTCAAAATCATTACTTCATCAGTGCCTTCAATGCGTTCAAGCGCGCGTCACTACAAAAACCGAGCGCCCGGTTTTGATTCGGTCGCCGTAACTAAGTGAGCGCGGCGTGTCTTTGACCGGCTGGCCGTTCAGGAACGTCCCATTCGTGGAGTTGTTGTCGTACAACAGCAACGTCCCATCCCTGAACTCGATGCAGGCATGAAAGCCGGACAGATAAGTGTCCCCCTCAACCCATAACTGGCTGGCTTCTTCCGAACCGATCCAGAAAGGGCTGACTTCAATGGTGAAAGCATTACCTGCTTGCAAACCCTCTTCGGCCATCAATATCGCGCTGGGTTTTCCAGGCGCAGGCGCCGCGAATTCGACTCGGATTTGAGTTTTACGTCTGGAATGCTTCGGCAAAGTATCCGCCAACTGCTGCGGCAAAGGGTCAACCTGTGTTCCATCGAATTTCAGACTAATGGGTTTCTGCCCGCCACTCTCGCTGACAATCCTTTGCGTGCGGAATTCCGAAAACTCACTTAGCTCGGCAGTCTCGTCAGAAGATTCGAATAGTGGTTCAGTAGCGGGCGGCAGATCGTATGGCGATGCAGGCCGAAATTGATTCGCAGCATCTGCGACCGTCGGCTCAGCGTAGTTCATTTCCGCATGTGCGGGCGTGATCGAGGGCGTGACCTCAAACTGTGTGGAACGGCTTCTGCGTCGTAACAACACGACCAGCAAAACGATCCCAACCAATCCGCCCACTGCCGCAACCCAAGCCCATTTCGGCAACCGCGAAAAAAAGCCTTTGACTCCACCTGCTGGCGTAACAACCGGAGTAGGCGAAGCGGATAACGAGTTGCGTTTATTCAGAATCAATTTCGTTTCCGCCGTCACCAAATGCCCGTTGGCGTCCAGACGAACGCCGACGCGATGTTCCTGTCCGTCGGCTTGCAGCTTGCTGGCGGTGAAAGTCGCCACCGGAGTTGATTGCAACCGTTCAATGCCCTGCCGAAAAATGCCTTCGAGCTTTTCTGAATTCTCGGCGCGCTGGTAAGTGCCTCCGGTTTTGTCAGCTAGACGATTCAGGTTGCTCAGGTATTTGGGATCAACTTTCGTCAACCCAACGGCGTCCACAGGGACATTGCGCCGCTGCGCTTCTTCAATAACGTCTTCCAGTTTGTAAGCCACTCCTTCATCCCACCCGTCGGAGATGACGATCAACCGTTTACGTTCCGGCAAATCGGCGGCATCGAACAGCGCCAACGCCTGCCGCAAGCCTTTGTAAAGCTCCGTAATCTTGCCGCGCGCCGCCAATCCATTGACTGCCGCTTTTAACTCTTCCGATGAAGCCCCGAACTTGGCATCTACTCGGACATCATCGGCAAAGGTAACGATTGCCACGCGGTCTTGCGGCCCGGCTTGATTGAGGAAAGCCGATAACGCGCGCTTCATGTCGCTGATCGGCTGCCCAGCCATCGTCCCGCTGACATCCAAGGCCAACACAATCGCCATCCCGCGCTCTGTTTCCTTGAACGGACGAATACCGCTGGCCGCAACCGTCGCCTGCCCGTCTTCAATCAGAGTAAGTTTTTGCGCAGTCGCAGCGGATGGGGTTTCGACGACAACTTCCAAGACCGGAAATTTCTCAGCGTAGATCGGGCCGACACGCACCCCGCCGACCGGGCTGACAGCTTGGAAAAGAAAGACAAGCAATACAACTACTAAACAACGCACAAACACCATTAGTTCGCTCCTTCACTAATTTTTAGCCAGAGATTGCGAGAGCGAATGAAGCACATCGCTTGAAAGAATCCCGTTGTTGCCCCAGCAACAAAGATGAAAGTGAAAACTCTTGAGAATCGGTACGTATCATTGAATCGCGCATAATTTTCCAGAAAGCCATTCCATACAATACTGCACCATAAGATTGGAGGGATTAACCAAGCCCCAATCCCACCCAGAAAAGACCACCAAATGTTCTTGGTCTGCCTTATCAAAAATAGCGTCAATGGAAGTCCTGAGAGCACTGTCATAGCAGTTACACCTGCATAATTGTAAATGTGATAGGGATAGCCTTCCCATACAGTCGAACCATATAAAAGTGGGTCAAGTCCCCAAAATCCGTATGTAGTAGTTGACAGCAACAAATAAGATAAAACTGTCATCAAGAACATCCAACGGCCGACTTTGCTGTATCGCTGTAAGACTGCCCACTGGAGCGCACCTAAAATTACTCCCTCTGAAGTTATTGCCATAAACAAAGCCTGCCAGGAAGGACTGTCCGCTTTCATTTGCGCAGATTGCACTGATATACCAATGGCATAGCCAATGATGCTAAAGACCATGTAAAGGAACAGGAATTGTTTGAGCCGCACCGGTAACATCGTTATTGGCAATTTCGTGACATCTTGGTTGGTTCCAGTTGACTCAGGCTTTGACGTCGTGGATGCCTCAGGCTCAACCATTACAGGTACTCGATGAGGAGTACTAGCTGGGAACACCAAGCCAGATGGCTGTGATTCAATCTGAGTCGGCGTTCGATAAAGAGAAGAAACAGGTTCTTCAACTGCAACGGGCGACAGTGTAACCGGCTTGCCAGACAAATACCCTTGAATGACCCTTGCAAATTCACCACAACTCACAAATCGCCCGTCAGGATTTTTGGCCAGCGCACGCAGGATGATAGCTTCGACAGTTTCCAGCAGAGTAGAATTCAACATTCGCGGCGGCTTAGGCAACTGATGCATGTGCATCTCTTTGATGACGTAATCGTTTTCTTCATCTTCATCGCCAGCCTCGAAAGGCGGGCGTCCGGTCAGCATTTCGTAAAGCACGCAGCCGAAGCTGTAAACATCCGTGCGATGGTCAATGCTTTTGGGGCGGCGAATCTGTTCGGGGCTCATGTAATGCGCGGTGCCGACGGCCACGCCGGTGCGCGTTTTGCGATCTACTCCCATCATCAGGGCGATGCCGAAGTC
>ERZ650309.283-NODE-283-length-25792-cov-19.859890_pt1 | contig 25792 bp, 22 predicted proteins | sample MGYA00376245_ERZ650309 | MGnify/ENA primary metagenome ERZ650309 (study PRJEB26733, sample SAMN07839294) | wastewater metagenome | biome: urban; feature: wastewater treatment plant; material: waste water | place: USA: North Carolina | collected 2016-04-26 ...
TCCAGCGTGCTCAACTGATTAGAACTACAGTCCAAGCTTTGCAGCTGCGGTAAATCCCCTAAGCCGTCCAGCGTGCTCAACTGATTAGAACTACAGTCCAAGCTTTGCAGCTGCGGTAAATCCCCTAAGCCGTCCAGCGTGCTCAACTGATTAGAACTACAGTCCAAGCTTTGCAGCTGCGGTAAATTCCCTAAGCCGTCCAGCGTGCTCAACTGATTAACACGACAATCCAAGCTGTGCAGCTGCGGTAAATCCCCTAAGCCTTCCAGCGTGTTCAACTGATTAGAACTACAGTCCAAGCTTTGCAGCTGTGGTAAATCGCCTACGCCGCCCAGTGTACTCAACTGATTTCTGGAGCAGTCCCAGCTTTGCAGCTGCGGTAAATCTCCTAAGCCGTCCAGCGTGCTCAACCGATTCTTAGAGCAGTCGAAGCTTTGCAGCTGCGGTAAATCTCCTAAGCCGTCCAGCGTGCTCAACTGATTTCTGGAGCAGTCCAAGCTTTGCAGCTGCGGTAAATCTCCTAAGCCGTCCAGCGTGCTCAACTTATTAAGAGAGCAGTCCAAGTTTTGCAGCTGGAGTAAATCGCCTAAGCCGTCCAGCGTTCTCAACGCATTATAAGAGCAGTCCAAGCTTTGCAGCTGTGGTAAATCGCCTAAGCCGTCCAGCGTGCTCAACTGACCTCTGGAGCAGTTCAAGCTTTGCAGCTGCGATACATGGGCTAAGTCGTCCAGCGTGCTCAACTGATTAAGAGAGCAGTCCAAGTTTTGCAGCTGCGGTACATGGACTAAGCCGTCCAGCGTGCTCAACCGATTCTTAGAGCAGTCCAAGCTTTGCAGCTGTGGTACATGGACTAAGCCGCCCAGCGTACTCAACTGATTATAAGAGCACTTCAAGCTTTGCAGCTGCGGTACATGGACTAAGCCGTCCAGCGTGCTCAACTGATTAAGAGAGCAGTCCAAGTTTTGCAACTGTGTTACAAATCTTAAGCCATCTAAATTAGTTAATTCATGTGCACTAATATTTAACTCAGATACCAAGGTCAGACACTGTAATTTTCTAGGTAATGTTTCTAATTTTCCCTCAGGCCCCCAAGGACCAGAAATATCCAAACTCTCCAGCCAAACTAACTCAAATACCTCCTCAGGAACTTCATCAATAATCAGTTCACTCAAATCCAATTCAATAGCACGTGTCCGACGACACTCCTCAACCCGTCTTTGAATTTCAGCTAGGCGTTCACGTTCATCTTCAGTCATAGCAGGCATACGCTTGGGGAGAATCTAAACATCTTAACCAAGCCACCCGAAAAACCCAAACCCTTAGCCCCACCAGCAAGCCACGCTCCCCACCAAAACCACCTATACTCCTAAAACACCCCATAAAAATACAAAAGCGCGAGGAGAATCATCATGCCCAGCACCCCAGCTCAAGAATACCGCTCCCCTAATGGATTGACTGAACGGAGTAGCGCCCTGCCACCGATTCCGAATGGGGTTTACAGTAAAAAAGATGCTGAGCAGGAGGCGAAATTAGTTGGCTTTAATTTTTATGCAGAAAAAGTCGCGCTCTGCCCGAAGACCTGGAGCACTAGCCCCGGCACAATGGTGCGGGATTTAAGTGCGACTACTTACAAACAAGGCAGTTATGAAGATCAGTTCAAAGGTAAATCTGTGCCTAAGGGCGTGAAGAAAGCCGCCGTTTTTAAGCAAAGCATGAATGAGTCCAATACCAGCGGCACGTTCTCCCCCGCTGCACTGTTGTATTATCACTTCTCGCGCTATTTCGATCTGTCGATTGATGTACCGGTGGCGATTTATCGGGAAATGGATAGCAAGGAACATTATCAGCGTGTGACTCAACGTGGCGTTGCGCAAACCCGTAGTGGGATGATTGCCGCTGGTTGGCGACACTTAGCGGCAGCCGAAAAAAATCCCGCTAATTTTCAGGCCGTTGATAGTTTACTCACCCCAGATCGGAAAAAAATCTACGGTTGTATGCTCAAGGCTAAAGGTGAGCGTTATGGAGCGGAGATCAATGGCGTGCGCTCTAGTTGGGGGACGGTGCAGAATGAGGAATTTCAACGCACTGCCCCCTATCTGGCTTTAAGCTCCGATTTACCTTTACTCCAAGCGATCACCGAAGGCAAAAAACAGGCTTTCAAAAATACGACCATTCGTAAAGCCACCGTTGATGCGTCCCCTTTTCAAATGATGTATTGGATGAAAGAACTCAGCGAAATCGTGCTGCTGGACTTTATCTTTAGCCAACAAGATCGCATCGGTAATATCGACTATGAATGGCGCTGGTATTGGCTCGCGGCTGGCGAAGTGCAATCGCAAGCGGCTGACAGCAAACTCAGTCGCACGCAAATGGCTAGCATCAAACCACCCGCTGAAATTGCCAATCTTTCCCCGCAACTCCTGCAACGCACTTGTTTAAATGACAATGATGCGGGCGGGCGTGTGCCTTATGTGAACTTTGCGAAGAAGACGGGTATGCTGCAAAAGTTAAGACATTTTAGCGGTAGCACTTATAAGCGCCTGTTGCGCCTGAATGCTGATCTGCAAGACTCTGGCGAAATTTTCCAATACCTGCAAAGTAATTTCCTACTCAATAGCAGTGAACTCAACCAAATCGTCAAAAATACCCGCCTCGCGAAAGAAATTCTGCAAGACACCTGCTCCTTGCATAAATTGCAGTTTGATCTGGATGCACCGAAAGAATATTTGCTCACAGGACGGGTAAAGTTGGCAATGGTAGCTTGTAATTGAGCAGCATTAGAGCACACGGGTGACTAAACTCCGCAACCATGCCAAAGCTAGATCCCCATCCAAGCGCTTATGCCAAATTAGGGAAAAATGCTGGGGTGCAAGTTTCAAGGGCAACTCAAAGGCCAGCAAATCAGGATTATTTAAATTCGCCAGCAAACGCGAAGGCACGTTCATAATAAGATCGGTATTGGCGAGCGCTGCAATATTCGCAAGCATATTCGGTGAGCTCATGGCAATGCTGCGCTTGAGTCCCCATTGAGCTAACTCCACATCAATCGCACTCGGCTGTGGGTCTTTAAACGACACCACGATATGTCGATAGCGTAGATACTCTTCAAGGCTGATAGCATTAGTTTGCAATTTGTGCGCTAAAGGATGCTGCTGGCTCATTAAGCCCACTAAGTGCTCACGAATAAGCGGCATCATGCTAAACGGGCTAGTGGGCGGGGTATTACCAATGAAGGCTGCATCTAATTCACCTTGTTCTAAACGGGTCAAGGTTTGTGCACTGTAGTTTTCAATTTCTAAGCGCGCTTGCGGCGCTTCCGCATTCAAGATAGCAATGAGCCGTGGTAGAAAGGTTGCTATCGAATAATCACTTGCAGCGACCTTAAAGCATTGCTGCGTACTGGCAGCATCAAACGGCGCGTGATTAAATAACTGCTTTGTATCCGCTAACAACTGTTGTACACGCGGCAATAAGCTTTCTGCACGCGGCGTTAGCACTAAACCATTGCGCCCGCGCACAACTAATTCATCTTCCAATAATAAGCGTAAACGTTTGAGTGCATGACTAATAGCCGACTGGCTTAAGGCTAATTGTTCAGCCGCCACCGTCACCGACTGGCAACGAGCCACCGCTTCAAACACTACCAATAAATTTAAGTCGATACGGGCAAGATGAATAGGCTGCATAAGGGTTGTGAAATCATTTCATTGTTCAAACAGTTTCAGACGGCCTAGCATAACTAAAACCAGCTAGCCTCTAAGGATATAATGATGAACCGCAAAGCCCAAACAATTGCTCTCTTACAAGGTATTGAAACCCAAGATGTCGCGGCTATGCGTGTGATTAACCCAGAGCATTACATCCAGCATAATTTGAATATTGCCAGTGGCTTAGAGGGTATTGCTCGTGTTGTGCAACATCAACCCCCACAGGGTTTTAAAGCTAAAGTCATCCGTGCCTTTGAAGATGGTGACTACACCTTCGCGCATACTGCATACGATTTCTTTGGCGCTAAAGTGGGTTTTGATGTCTTTCGTTGGGAAAATGGCTTAATCGTGGAACATTGGGATAACCTCGCTGACCTTGCACCACCTAATGCTAGCGGACGTACCCAATTAGACGGCTCTATCACGCTCACTGATCTTGAGAAAACTGCTGAAAACAAACAAATCGTTGAGCGCTTTATTCGTGAAAACTGGTTAGACCAGCGCAATACCTACGCTGACTACATTGCTAATAACGTCTACTTGCAACACAACCCCCTCGGACAAGATGGTTTAGATACTTTTCTTGTGACCCTAAAACAACTGCAAGAACATGGGGTGGTGATGTACTTCACTAAAATCCATAAAATCTTAGGCGAAGGGAATTTCGTACTTGCTATGTCTGCAGGTAAATTTGGCTCGAATGGTGGTGTCGATACCGCGTTTTATGACCTATTCCGTTTAGAAAATGGCAAAATTGTTGAGCATTGGGATGTGATTGAAACTATTACCCCAGCTGAGCAACGCAAAAATAATAATGGCAAGTTTTAAGGGCTAAGGTATGAAAATTACTATTCTAGGCGCGTCCGCAGGTGTGGGTTTGAATGCGGTAGAAACGGCTTTACAACGAGGTCATCAAGTGACGGCGTTGTCGCGTAGCACAGAAACTTATCCACAAGATCCCAAGCTAACGGTAGTCGAAGGTAGCGCTACAAACGTGGACGATCTCAAGCAGGCTACAGTAAACGCCGATGCGGTACTCGTAACCCTTGGTACGGGTATGAGCACCAAACCGACCCAACTTTATACACATGCTGCCCAAGCCCTGATCCAACTACAAAAAGATACGGACACGCAAATCCCTTTTATTATTCTGACGGGCTTTGGTGCGGGTGAAAGTGGTCAATATCATAGTTTTATCATGAGCTTAGTTTTTAAGTTTATGCTCAAAGCGGTTTATGAGAACAAAACTGCTATGGAGCAAATGATTGCCGCTAGCCCGATCCATTGGGAGTTTGTGCGTCCCGGTCTACTGACTAAAAAACCAGCCTCAGGCCAGTATCGAACTGAAACAACATACTATAAGGGCATGAATATCGGCAGCATCTCACGAGCGGATGTAGCAGAATTTATGGTGAAACAAGCAGAACAGCCGAGTTACTTGGGGAAATATGTAGCTTTGGGGAAGTAATTCCCCCTTTCACGCATATACTCTAAAGCTATTGGGTTCTTATATGACCAATACAGAGCATAACAACCGTCTACTGTAAACCAAGTAAAGAATAGCATTATCGGGAAATAACCCCTTTGCCGCTCAATCAATACATGCAAGCTCCACGAAGCGGTTAAATAAGCAAACCCCGCCATAATAAAACTAATCGGAATATCCCAATCGGGTGCTTGATAATAAAATGACCCCATAATTAATAAGCCAAGCCCTAGACTTAGTGTCAAGATCTTCCACGGGCGTTGATATTCACTTAACTCTGCTTGTAAGGACTGATAGAAGGACATAACTAGACTCTTTTTCGATTGAGTGTAAAAAAACAACCTAAAGCAGGCCAAATTTAAGTGCTTAAAGGCTAAATCTTACCACTCATCCTTAAAACAAAGGCGTATACCTGCTCTTTACAAACTTTATCGGAATTTCATAGCTCCTTTACGGTCAACTCTTAATAATGGCTGAATCTAATTATCCCTTCTAGCTTGGCGAGGATGAGCATCATGACCCCACGTTTAGCGCCCTTGGCTATCCTAATCTTGAGTTTAAGTGCAGGTTTTACTTTACCCGTTGTCCAGGCAGAAACTACGGTACCTGCCATGCAACTACCTTTGAGTAGTGCTGATTTGAAGCAGGTATTTACGCCTCGTGACGCCGAAGATGTCGATTTAGATAACGAAGGCCTGCTAGATAATGATACCGCGTCGGTCTATCCGAAGGTCGAAAATGACCCAAATGCTGATGTATTGGATAATATTTTTAAGCAGATGCAAGCTGATCAACATTATCTGTCTGAGGGCGATATTAAACGCATGGTGCGCTATTTCGAATGGGCTTTGGAGGCACCCCTGATTAACTCCGAACGCAATGAACTACGTCAACAGATTATTAATACACATGATAAAGATGGCGGGCAAAGTCGTGCTTATCAGTTTTTGGCGCAAGGTGTGGGCAATAAGATTGGTAATGTGTATTTAGATGCGGTCGCTAATCCCTTTGATGAATGGCAACGCCAAGATATTCAGCGTCAGTATTTGCCCTTATTACAGCGGGAAGCTAAGGGTGGAGACGGTTTAGCACAATGGTTAATGGCACGCTATGACAGCATACAGCCGCCCTTAACTGCGGGTAAAAATCCACTACGTCCACAGGTAGCTAAAGTTTATGTCGATCATGTGATTTTTGCCTTGAATGAAATCGCAGGCGCTAAGCCAGAAGATCCACTTTACAAAGTCACACCGGAGTTACAAATCCAAATCGCTCAACAATTAATTAACGCTTGGCCAAGCTTAGATGCAACTAAGCGCCAAGAGCTTTTAGATATGCCCTTCGACTGGGCAAATACCGTTAAGGAGTGGGCTAATAAAAGTGAAGCAGAAAAAACTAAAGCACGGATTGCTTGGGGTAAACAATTCACACCTGCATTTCCTGAGTTAGCCTCTGTACATAAAGCGCGTATGGAGGCTTATGAAAAAGCTGAAGTACAAGCCAAGACCGAGCAATTACAGCGTGAAAAAGCCGAAGCTGAGCGTATTGCTAAATTAACACCAGAACAGCGTGCGGCAGAGGAATTAGCTAATCAACAATTAATGAACTCGATAATTTCCATGCAAATGCAAGCCAATATGCAAATGCAGCAGCAAACCATGCAGGCAATCAGCAATATGCAGCAGCAAGCTCATGAAACCAATATGGATATTATTAGAAATATGGACGGTAATACCACCTGGCGTTATGAGTATGTGTATAGACCTTAAACTGCATATTAGTCTTTTGTGCATTGGCGTTTAGTATTTATACCTCAGCCACCTGAATATAAACTACTCTTAGTTACTCTAAGCCTGATAGCTAAAAATAACTAAAAGTGTGGATTACCTATTCTGGTACAAGGCAAATTTGATAAAATAGTTAGCATTAGTCAGTAATGATTTATTTTGGAGCTATCTCAACCTGCCGTTTGATTAGCCTTCAACGGCTTTTCATTAATCACAGACAGTAGCAGACATCCTTGGTTACCCTGCAAATTATAAATCGAATGGATTTTGCTTAGTCTGCAAGATAGTACAAGCTTAACCAAGCTAACTTAAATACGGTTAGCTTCGGTTTTTGCCGCTCCTCCAATAATTTTGTATCTTGAAATAGCCTTAATTAAAAAATCTAATACTAGCTTTCCTAAATTTAAGTTGAGATTGATCATGAAAAAAAGTCGAACACTAACCCTAGATGATACAACAACGGCCTCTAATCCTGGTGGGATAAACTTTATGCCACTTGTTTATCTTAGATATTACCCTATTTGGGGAGTAAGTTTAGCCTTTTTAGCAATCCTCTCAGTGGCCTTACTGTTTTTATTACCCTACTCATTTAACCTTATGCTATTTTCAGTGGTAATGATTTTTGCAAATTTTTTTTATTGGTTCCGAAAAAAAGAACACTTTAAGTTTGGTGACTCTAATCCGGGTAAAGTCATTCAGAACAACCCAACCCTCATCGCTGTTTTAACCAATTTAAGTAAATATGGTGGCAACTACCCAGTTATTAAAATTATTAAGTCTCCACTTAAGGATTTATCTGTTGGAGAAATTATTGGGACTGTTGCGCTTTACTTTCCTGGAGATAATAAAAATTTACCCCACTGGAAAGATTTTGATCCCATACCTCTTCAATGTGCAACCAACAATAAAATGGAAGCTGCAGCGGTAGTTAGTAGTTATAGCAAAGAAGAACTAGCTGCTTTGGAAATAGGCATCAATTCATTAGCAAAACCCTATAAGAAAGGTCTTTATAAAATGTATAGTGGTAACTCAAACTGGGTTAAGGCTTAACTAAGTTAAACCAAAGCGACTTTATTTACTTTCTTTAGATTATTTGAGGGTAAGAAATACTAGCTGAGTGAGCTGTAAATTTTACTAGTATCGAATAGCTATAAAAAGGCGAGTCACCCCGCCTTTTTTGCATCAACCAATTAAGTCTTAATGCCGTTTCTTAGGCGCGATTAAATCCGTAATCGAGCCTTCAAACATTTCCGCTGCCATCGCTACCGTTTCTGACAGCGTTGGATGGGGATGCACAGTCAAGCCAATGTCAGACGCATTCGCGCCCATTTCAATGGCGAGGGCTACCTCTGCAATCAGGTCACCTGCATTCACACCGACGATACCAGCACCAATCACACGGTCAGTTTCTTCATCAAATAGGAGTTTGGTCATCCCTTCTTCACGCCCAAGTGACAAGGCACGTCCACTAGCTGCCCACGGGAACACGCCTTTGCCGACCTTCATACCCTTAGCTTTAGCTTCTTCCTCAGTCACGCCCACCCAGGCAATTTCAGGATCAGTATAAGCTACGGATGGAATCACGCGCGCATCAAAGTGACTGGGTAAACCAGACGCCGCTTCCGCAGCCGTTTTGCCTTCGTGTACCGCTTTATGCGCGAGCATCGGTTGGCCAATAATGTCGCCAATCGCAAAGATATGTGGCTGAGTAGTGCGCATTTGTGAATCAACGACTTTCACAAAACCGCGTTCATCTACCGCCACACCTGCCTTCTCAGCACCAATGCGTTTACCATTCGGTGTGCGCCCGACGGCGACTAATACACGATCATAGACTTGTGGTTCAGCAGGAGCATGTTTGCCTTCAAAGGTGACTTTCATGCCTGCTTTGGTGGCTTCAACTTTAGTCACTCGGGTTTCGAGCCAAATGGCTTCGTAGCGTTTTTGGATACGAGTTTGATAAGGCTTCACAATGTCCTTATCTGCACCGGCTACAATGCTTGGCAGCATCTCCACCACAGTGATTTTGGTACCCAGTGAGTGATAAACTGTTGCCATCTCTAGGCCAATGATGCCGCCACCAATCACCAACATACGTTTCGGAATATCTTTCAACTCCAAGGCACCAGTGGAGTCAATCACACGTGGGTCTTCTGGAATGAAAGGTAATTTCACCGCTTCAGAACCCGCCGCAATCACCGCTTTTTCAAAACGGATTACAGTTTTCTTGCCATCATTACCGACTACTTCGATATGGTTCGGATCAAGGAAACTACCGACTCCATTCACCACTTGAACTTTGCGCTGCTTAGCCAAACCATTCAAACCACCGGTTAAACGTCCAACGATTTTTTCTTTCCAAGTGCGTAGTTTGTCGATGTCGATCTTAGGCTTGCTAAATTCAATCCCGAAATCGCTAGATTCATGCGATTCATCAATCACTTTTGCTGCATGTAATAAGGCTTTGGAGGGGATGCACCCCACATTCAAACACACACCACCTAGAGTTGCCCAACGCTCGACCAAGACCGTTTGCATGCCTAAATCAGCCGCACGGAAAGCGGCGGTATAACCACCAGGCCCGGCACCAAGAACTAACATTTGGCAAGTGACATCCGCAGAGCCACTGTGTTTAGCAGCAGCAGGGGCTGCAACTGGAGTTGCTGCTTTAGCAGGAGCGGGAACACTCGCTGCAGGTGCAGGCGCAGGCTTACTTGGAACTGCTGCAGCACCTTCCACTTCCATTTTGCAGATCAAGCTCCCTTCAGAGGCTTTATCACTCACCTTAATCAGGATTTCTTTAATAGTTCCCGCATGTGGTGAGGGAATATCCATCGAGGCTTTGTCCGATTCGAGGGTAATCAGCGCATCTTCCTTTTGCACTTTATCGCCTGCTTTGACCAGCACTTCAATCACATCGACGCTTTTGAAATCGCCAATGTCCGGTACTTTGACTTCAACAATTTGACTCATAACAGTGCTCCTTACAGAATGAGATTACGGACATCAGACAAAACAAACGCAAGGTGGCTCACAAAACGAGCGGCATACGCGCCATCAATCACGCGATGATCATACGACACCGCTAGAGGCTGAATTAAGCGATCCACGATTTCGCCATTTTTACGCACTAAACGCTCTTGGGCACGGGTTAAACCTAAAATCCCCACTTCAGGCGCATTCACAATCGGTGTGAAATTAGTACCACCAATCCCGCCGAGGCTAGAAATGGAGAAGCAGCCGCCTTGCATATCGCCAGATTTCAATTTGCCTTCGCGTGCTTTTTTGGACACTTCGCCCAATTCACGCGCGAGTTCAAATAAGCCCTTACGATCTACATCTTTAATGACGGGAACGACTAAGCCATCGGGCGTGTCGACTGCAATCCCGATGTTATAGAACTTACGTTGAATCAGATTTTCGCCATCATCCGCAAGGGCTGAGTTGAATTTTGGGAACTCTTTTAAGCCCGCAGCGACTGCTTTCAGCATGAACACGAGTGGGGTGAAGTTAAAGCCCATCGCTTTGGCTTTGTCCTTCATGCTATTGCGATAGGCTTCTAGCTCAGTAATATCGGCTTCATCAAAGTGCGTCACTTGTGGCACGGTCAACCATGCACGATGTAAATGCTTGGCGGAGAGTTTACCAATGCGTGACATAGGCACAGTTTCCACTGCACCGAATTTACTCCAGTCCGGTTGGGTAATAAATTGTACGCCACCCATACCTGAAGCTACTGTTGCCACCACTGGACTAGCTGCTGGTGTCGGAGCTGCTGCGGTAGTTGTAGATGGAGCTACCACCGCACCGCCCGTTTTAAAGCCACGTACATCCTGCTCCGTAATCCGCCCATTCGGACCTGTCCCTGTCACTTGAGCAATATCAATCCCCAATTCACGCGCAATCCGCCGCACCGATGGGCTAGCATAGGCACGTTTAAAGGCTTCATCATTGCCCACATTGGCAACTGGTGTAACGGAACTAGTTGCTACTGCAGGTGCATTTACAGCAGGTGCTGGAGCGGCAGCTTCCGCAGGCGCTGCACCTTCAACTTCTAATAATAGAATCAGGCTACCTTCAGAAACTTTATCACCTACCGCGATTTTGATTTCCTTAACCTTACCACCTTTAGGCGAGGGTATTTCCATCGAAGCTTTATCAGATTCGAGCGTGATTAACGAATCCTCCGCTTTAATCACATCGCCCACATGCACTAATACTTCAATGACGCTCACACTTTTAAAGTCGCCAATATCGGGTACTTTAATTTCCTTCACACCCGATACCGGAGGCGTGGCTTGTGCCGCCCCACCTGCGACTTTCGGTTGTGCCGGAGCAGCGGCTACATTCACACTCGCTTCGCCGGTATCTTTTAATAATAAAATTAGGCTACCTTCAGAAACTTTATCGCCCACATTGATCTTAATCGCTTCGACCACACCGCCTTGCGAGGCAGGAATATCCATCGACGCTTTATCAGATTCCAAGGTAATGAGTGGATCATCAATCTTAATGGTGTCCCCCACTTTCACGAGCAATTCAATGACGGTTACTTCTTTGAAATCACCGATGTCAGGTACTTTGATTTCTTTACTCATTTACTCACTCCTTAGGCGTACAGTGGGTTAGGCTTTTCAGGATCAATGCCGTATTTCGCCATCGCTTCTAATACGGTTTTCGCGGTGATTTTGCCTTTAGCTTTGGATGATTTTTGTTCATCCGCTAAGGCTTTCAGTGCAGTCACTGTTACGTAATAACGATCTACTTCAAAATGGTGACGTAAGGCTTGGCGACTATCAGAGCGTCCAAAACCATCGGTGCCAAGCACATGCAAGGTCTTATTCACATAAGGACGCACTTGGTCCACATAGGTACGAATGTAGTCAGTGGAGGCAATCACAGGGCCTTCAGTGCCTTCTAAACATTGAGCAATCCATGATTGGCGCTCCGGTTGATCAGGGTGCAAGAGATTCCAACGCGCACAATCGGCACCATCACGTGCTACTTCATTCAAGCTTGGGGTTGCCCAAATATCCGCATCAACATCCCAATCATTTTTCAGTAGATCCGCCGCTGCAATCACTTCGCGTAAGATCGAACCGCAACCCATCAGTTGCACCTGATGTTTGCCTTTGCCATCCGCCTTACGGAAGGCGTACATCCCTTTAATAATGCCTGCTTCAGCACCTTCTGGCATTTCTGGCATGCTGTAGTTTTCGTTGAGGGTGGTGATGTAATAGAACACATTCTCGCCATTTTGGTACATGCGGCGCAGACCATCATGGAAAATAACCGCTACTTCATAGGCGAAGGTCGGATCGTAAGATTTACAGTTGGGGATAAAGCCTGCGAATAATTGGCTATGACCATCTTGATGCTGTAAGCCTTCGCCATTCAAGGTGGTACGCCCTGAGGTACCCCCGACTAAGAAACCGCGTGCTAACATATCGCCCGCCGCCCATGCTAAGTCTCCAATCCGTTGGAAGCCAAACATGGAATAGTAGATATACAGCGGAATCATCATCTTATTGTTATTGGCATACGAAGTCGCTGCCGCCACCCATGAAGACATCGCGCCCGCTTCGTTAATCCCTTCTTGCAATAATTGGCCTTTAGAGGATTCGCGGTAGGGCATAATATCGGTCGCATCCATTGGCTCATACAACTGGCCATCCGGTGCGTAAATCCCTACTTGGCGGAACATACCTTCCATCCCAAAGGTACGGGACTCATCCGGCACAATCGGTACTAACCGTGGCCCCAATTCTTTATGACGCGCTACTGCAACCATTACCCGCACCATGGCCATCGTCGTGGACATGGTACGCTCGCCAGTATCTTTCAAGAGGGCATCAAACAGCTCTCGCAACTCAGGAACAGCTAAAGTTTCAAAGTTTTGTGGGCGATTCGGTAAATAGCCGCCTAAGGCTTGACGACGCTCATGCAGATATTTCATCTCCAAAGAATCGGCAGCGGGCTTATAGAAGGAAGCATTTTCGACTTGTTCATCAGTGACCGGAATCCGGAAACGATCACGGAGTTTGCGTAATTGGTCAGAACTCAGCTTTTTCTGTTGATGGCTGATATTCATCCCCTCGCCTGCCTCGCCCATGCCATAACCTTTAACCGTATGCATCAGGATAATAGTCGGGCGACCAACCGTATTCACTGCATTGTGATAGGCTGCATATACTTTCTCTTGGTCATGACCACCCCGCAGCAAATCATAGTAGATTTGATCGTCGGTCATATCGGAAACCATTTCTAATAGCTCAGGGTATTTCCCAAAGAAGTGCTCTCGAGTATAAGCGCCACCTTTGTTTTTGAAGTTTTGGTATTCGCCGTCAACGGCTTCCATCATGCGCTTACGCAATAAACCGTTGGTATCTTTTGCCAGCAAACGATCCCAGCCCGAACCCCACAAGACTTTAATCACATTCCAGCCAGCGCCACGGAAGTTACCTTCCAGCTCTTGCACGATTTTGCCATTGCCGCGCACCGGGCCATCCAGACGTTGCAAGTTACAGTTGACTACGAAAACGAGGTTATCTAAACGTTCACGCGAAGCTAAAGAAATGGCACCTTGAGATTCTGGCTCATCCATTTCGCCATCCCCTAAGAATGCCCATACCTTGCGACCTTCCGCATGATTATCGGCAATCTTGGCAAACCCACGATGTTCTAAATATTTTAAAAAGCGCGCTTGGTAAATCGCCATAATCGGGCCTAAGCCCATTGATACGGTCGAGAATTGCCAAAAATCCGGCATTAAATACGGATGTGGATAGGAGGATAAGCCTTTACCTTTGGATTCAATGCGGAAATTTTCTAATTGCTCTTCATTAAAACGCCCTTCCACAAATGCGCGCGCATACGTCCCCGGTGCAGTATGGCCTTGAATAAACAGCATATCGCTGCCATTCGGATGCCCATGACCTTTCCAGAAATGGTTATAACCGACTTCATACATAATCGCGGAAGATTGGAAGGAGGCAATATGCCCCCCCGGCTCAGCAGGCTTACGGTTTGCGCGTACCACCATCGCCGTCGCATTCCAGCGCAAAGCACGCAGAATATGGCGTTCTAATTCGAGATTACCCGGATAAGCAGGCTGCTGATCCACTGGAATCGTATTGATATACGGAGTGTGCATATCGGGCGGCTCAACACCCGCCTCGGACGCCGTTTCTATGGTTTTATGTAGTAAATAGCGGGCGCGGTCTGCACCGGAACGCTCGACCACCACATCAATGGCTTCTTGCCATTCTTGGGTTTCTTGTGGGTCGTGATCTAACTGGTCATGGCTCATTAAAAATCTCCTAGCACTAAAAGGTTAGGAGCGGTCTAGTCGCTTTTTATGTAGTTATTCCTGACGGGATATATCGCCGCTCCCCTCTTATATCCCTATAGAGGGGGCATACTACACAGATAAATTTTGAAAAGCCATAAGTTGAGCAATTAACTTATTTATTTTTAAAGATTAAATAATTAATAATATAAAATTCAATAAGTTATTTTTGCGAAATTACTTTAAAACTAAAAAACCGAGTTGTGCTCTTATTACTGTTCAAAATTTTTGACTAAAAAACATCTCATCTCTTAGAAAAATTTAAGAGGAAATTTAGAAAAAATGCAAATATTCTCAAGCAAGCAACTAGTAGCTAAAGCTGACTAAATCAGCTAATCGCATAGAGCAACGATTAGAGGAATGATTTTTAAATTAATTAATTTTCAAACACTTAAAATAAAAATATGAAAACTAACCCCACAAACACTTACCAGCCGACTTCTGGATTGCCGCTAAACGCTCAGTATGTGCGGCTAATTCCTCTGCATTTGCTGAAATGACAGGTAGGTTTAACCCAGTGGCTACACGGCGAATTGAAGCTGCTGAATGCCCCGCAGCACGGCCATCATCTAGCTCTCCGCCCAATTGCAAACTAACTTGCCCACCTGTCATCGCCAGATAAACATCCGCTAGGATTTCTGCATCCAATAAAGCACCGTGCAAAGTACGATGCCCGTTATCAATTTCATAACGCTTACATAAAGCATCCAAACTATTCCGCTGCCCCGGATACAGTTGGCGCGCCATGACTAAGGTATCAGCCACCGTACAGTAGTCAGTAATTGCCTGATAAGGCTCACTAAGCTGGCTCAATTCATGGTTTAAGAAGCCAATATCAAAGGGGGCATTATGAATAATCAGTTCAGCACCGTTGAGATAAGCAATTAAGTCAGCCGCAATCTCTTTAAAACGGGGTTTATCCGCTAGAAAATCATTAGTAATGCCATGCACTTGCACAGCTTCAGCATCGATTTCTCGATCAGGTTGTAGATAAAAATGGAAGTTATTCCCCGTTAAGCGCCGACTGATCATTTCTACGCAACCAATCTCAATAATACGATGCCCTTCTTTTGGGTCTAAACCAGTAGTTTCAGTATCAAGAATAATTTGACGTGTCATGCTGATTTCCTTTCATCAATCGCTCGGTTCGCTAAACCATCCACGCGCTCATTCTCAGGATGGCCTGTATGTCCGCGTACCCAATTCCACTTAATCTTATGCGGTTGTGCGGCTCTCTCTAAACGCTGCCATAAATCTTGATTCTTTACAGCTTGCCCACTAGCATTCTTCCAGCCTTTACGCTTCCAGCCAGCTAGCCATTCAGTCATACCTTGCAGCACATATTTAGAATCTGTTGTTAAGGTGACCTCACACGGTTGCTTTAAGGCCTCTAAGCCACGAATTGCTGCCATTAGCTCCATCTGATTATTGGTCGCTGTGGCTTGATAACCATACAGCTCACGTTCTTGTTCCGCATAGCGTAATAGCACCCCCCAACCACCCGGCCCTGGATTTCCTCGGCAAGCACCATCGGTATATAACTCAACTTTTTTCACGCTTGGGTTCTCTTTTTCATAGGGGTGGCATAATTAGTACTCTGAGTACTGGTGGTATTGATGGCTATTTCGGGTCTTAAACGGGTTTTAGTAGCACGTACTTTTGGTTTAAGAGGAATTAACCGCGATACCTGCTTACGCACATGAATAACTTGTACACTCCCAAACGGTAGCTGATATTTTTGCCCTAAACGATCTACCCATTCTAAATGCTTGAAAACCCTATCACTCTTTAAGGCTGGTCGAAAGCCTAGGGTATAAGTCTCTAACATTTCAAAGCCTAATACCTCGAACCAATCACGAATTCGCCGCTTGGTATACATCGCCGGACGATCAGGTACACGCCTTAGATAATTCCAAGTTTGCCCCAAACCTCGCAAACTCCAAGGATTAAAGCTGATCAACACACAATGCCCCTCTGGAACTAGGACACGCTCAATCTCCCGCAAGACATGATGAGGGGAATGTGCATAATCCAAAACATGGCAACCCACGACTAAATCAATTTCATTAAACCCAATAGGCAAAGCCTCAGCTTTAGTAATGGTATCTGCGATAGTGGAATAGGGATTGGTAGATAATTTAATATGAGTACTAATCCGTGAATCACAAAGCAAATTGCAGTGCTCCACCATTAAACCAAGCTCTAAGGCATAATAACCGAACACCTCTTCAGTCATGGTAGTCACGAGTTGACGTAGCTCTGCCAGCACATAAGCACCTTCTACAGTACTGTACCAGCCTTGCAATTTGTCGATCTGTTGCTCAACTGAGGCGACAGGATGGGTTAAAACAACAGGTGTTGCTTTTTTCTTGTTCATTCAATCAATACATATTATAGTCGAATGGAATTTGCTTAATAACGAATCAGCAAGCAGGGCAATCAAAGTAGGTAAAATCTTAATCTGACATTCCGGACAGAGAAACACAACTATAAACAAATAAACTGGGGTGAATTAGATCTTCCAACGTTGAGCTTGCAATACGAATTTTATAATAGGGTCTATTGGGGCTACACATCATGGGGACATCCACTTACCTCGCACCAGTCGCGGCAGTGTGCGCTTTATTGTTTTTAAATGGCTGCAGCAGCACAAAGCCAGACACCAGCCTTGAAACATCAACTGAACAAACAACATCCATACCAGAAGCCTTACCACTCATGCAGTCAGGCAAACCATCCCCTTATCGTTCAGTTAAGAATCGCCAAACTTATGCAAAACGCACATGGATAGCCCAAGCCCGCCCACAAACCTATGCACGTGTAGTAACAGCACCACGTATTCAGCGCGCGATGTATATCCCTAGTATCAGCAGTGATTATAGTCTTGATCAAGACTTTGATACCTGGTCACGCGTTTTTCGACATTTCCAATTAGCCGATTATTCGGGCAACCCAAGGGTGCAACAATTTATTCGCTCTTATGCACAAAATCCGCAAAGTCTCAGCATTCTTTCTGACCGTGCCAGTCTATTTTTGCACATGATTATTGAAGAAGTGACCCGACGTGGTATGCCTGCTGAAGTGGCTCTGTTACCTTTTGTCGAAAGTGGCTTTGATGCTGATGTATTTTCAAGTGCTGGAGCCGCAGGCTTATGGCAATTTATTCCGTCCACAGGGCGTAATTATGGCCTAAAGCAAACCGGTAATTATGATGCACGTATGGATCCATTTGCTGCTACTGGTGCTGCTTTAAATTATCTACAGAAACTCAATCGTCAGTTTAATGGTGACTGGTTATTGGCTTTTGCGGCTTATAACTGCGGAGAAACTTGTGTTAGTCGTGCAGTTATTCAAGCACAACAAGCTGGTTTACAACCTACCTTCTGGAATTTGTCTTTACCACAAGAAACCATGAACTATGTGCCGCGCTTATTAGCCTTTAAAGAGTTGATTGGACGCTCCAACTCTTATGGGATCCGTTTACGTGCTACACCTAATGCTGCACGCCTTGCGCAAATGCGTATTAATAAACCAGTTGATTTACGCCTAGCTGCCATGCAGGCGGGTTTACCAGCAAGTCGTCTGATTGAACTAAACCCTTGTTTCCGCACGGGTATTACTACTCCTGAGCACTCCAATCGGATTATTCTCCCGCGTGAATATGCGGATCGCTTAGCTCAAGTGATTCGTGTAATGCCAGCCGCTTATACCCGTCAGCTATAGCTCATGTGGCAGATCGTCGTCTGATAGTTGAACTGGAGCTTAACTATCGCTAAGTTAACAGGCAGCACAGTAAAAGCTGTGTGCCTTCAAGAGTGATAGTCTATGCCAGAACTTGTCATTAGTTTGAATAAACAAATCATTAAAAGGCTCCAGCTTGCTGAAGCTAAATATCTGTTCGGACGATCTGAGCACTGTGATGTTGTCTTAAATGAACGTATGGTCAGTGCTGAACATGCTCAACTAGTACGCATAGGTGATGAATGCTTTTTAGAGGACTTGCACAGTACTAATGGCGTTTATGTTAACCAGGTACGCACCCACAAACACCTGTTACTTAATAAAGACCTAATCCAAATTGGCAAATATGAACTCCTCTTTCATGCCATTACAAAGCTTGACCAAACAGTTGATAATCTATGTTTAGAGACTGAGAGTATCTAAACCTTTACTAATGAAAAAATCCCTCACCTATTATTCATTTTCAAATGATCAACAATAGCTATTTGAAAAATAAATAAATTATTTTAAAGATTACGAATATACGCTCAAACTACACCTCAAGCGCTTTAAAATTATAGCTAGTTTTAAGTTCCATGATTTTGTAAAACTAGCTAAGCTATAATCTTTGCCCAGGGCTTGAGCTTATGCCTAATTTATCTCCCTATGACTTACGCAAACAGCTACGACGCCAACGCTCAAGCCTATCGCCATCTGAACAGCAGCATCTTTCCCAGCAAGCAGTTAATCATTTAAGTCGCCACCGCATTTTCCGCTCTGCCCGAAATATTGCTTTGTATCTACCCGTACGAGGTGAAGCTGATCCGCGTGGCTTGCTACAGTTTGCACAGCCTAAGCAGCGATTCTTTTTACCTGTACTCAGCTTAAGCCATGATTCAAAACTGATCTTTGTCGAATGGAGTCCACAAACCCGCTTCCGTAAAAATCGCTTTAATATCCCTGAGCCACTTTTGGCTAGACAGAGAATTCTTAGCTCAAGGCAACTAGATTTAGTCATCACTCCTCTGGTAGCTTTTGACCACTATGGCTCCCGTTTAGGTATGGGTGGAGGTTTTTATGATCGGAGTTTTGCAGCTAAACACTATCTAAAACGCTCTCAACCCCTGTTACTAGGATTCGCCTATCCTTTCCAGCAAGTTGCGCGTTTAGAAAAACAGGTTTGGGATGTAGCTGTGGACGCAAGTTGTACAGCCCAAGGCCTAACTTGCTACTAAGCTTGAATATATTAGAATATTATAATATAATATCTTATATATAAGTTTGTGGGAGGAAACCATGAAAAAACTTCTAATTGCTCTGAGTCTCTTCGGTCTTGCCAGCTCTGCTAGTGCTGATTTCTTTGGTAGTGGAAATAATGGCGAGTGGAAAATGGGACCTTATGGTCCTTACTGGGAAGAAAATGACTGGCCAGAATGGACACCCATGTACTGGATGCAAGAAATGAGTGATAGTTTTAATAATGACAATACTAATGGCTTTAATTTTAATCAGGGATTTAGCTCTTGGAATATGCCATTCTTTGGTAATAACAACTATGGCAACGGTATGCCCATGATGCCTTATGGTTATCCAACAGCCGCAATGATGCCGTATGGAGCTATGCCTATGCCTTATTATGGTGCAGGCTATGCCATGCCTAACTTGCCAGTAATGCCTAGTGCACCTGTTAACACCGCACCAGGCCCCAGCACACCAACTGAAGCCACTGGCACAACGGCTACTAATTAATCTAATTATTGGCTTCTGGTTTACAAATACCGGAGCCATTCAAAGTACAAAAGCCTGCTGGTAATTCAACTCCAGCAGGTGGTTGCGCAATGAATTTACTATTCGGCAAAGTATTCGATACAGTCTGAGCGCTAACAGATTCAGCAGTATTAGTACTTGTGTCTGAGTCCGGCGCGGTTTTTATAGTTAGATGCTCACTAAACCTTTCTACACGTAACTCTGCAAAATGAATACGGGCTTGCCATTGGTCTTGTTGATAAGCCTGTTCTGCGTTTAATTGTTGTAATTGCTGTTTGCTTAAACCTAATTTTTCAGCCGACTCAGTCATAATCAGTAAATGCTGCCAAGCCATCTCAGCTTGGTTTAATAAGACTTGAGCCTGCTCCTGCGAACTGGCTGTTTTGGCTAATTGCTCATAAGTTGCCTGCATCTGAACTAACTTGTCCCAATCACTTAAATACTGGGCTTTCACTTGTGCATCTGTAGCTGAATTGATAGCAGGCAAGGCTTGTTGAGGTGCAACAACATTTGGCTTAAAAGCGAATAAAACTCCCAGAGAAATCAATAACAGTAAAACAATAAACCCAGCATACGCAATTTGCGAACTATAATGATTCAGCCAAGAACCTTTAGGCGGCTCTTGCTGCTTTAAGATCAATTTAGCCATGAGCATTTGACCACTTGAGGGGTTGAGAATTGCAAGCAGGTTTCTGACACAAAACCTTAACTTTAGAAAATAGCAAGCAGCACTAAGAACACCAGCACACACTAGATAGATGGTAATTAAATCTAGCTGCTACGTCACTGTTTAAGATTAAGAAACTAAGTATTAGTTCCTATCAAACAAAGATTTGCTTAAATTTAAAGCTATCAAATGGGTTGAGCAGAGGGGTCTGTTTTAGGAGCTGGTGCTGGTGCTGGTTGCTCTGGCGGCTTGGCTAAGTCTTGCTGTAATTGCTTCATACTATCCTCAAGGCTTTTACCCAGCTTATCAATACTTTCGCTTAAGCTGCTATCTAAACCTTTTAAACTATCTTGCATGAAGTTGTTTAGCTGATTTACTACCGCCCCCATTGCACCGCTCACCATCGAGCCTAGTGTTTTCTGTACCTCAACGCGCCATTTATTCTCGTGTAGGCTTAAGATAGTACGCAGTGGAATTGGTAGATCACCTTTTTCGCCGCTGTAGAGCACGGTCGCTACCTCGGCTAAACCATTTTCGATTTTCAGCTCACCCGTCTCAAAACGTTTGGCAGAGATTTTCTTCGTATGGAGTAAGCTTAGATATTGAGTACTCTCCCAAGTTGTAAGATTTTTAGCAGTTTCCATATCATCTTTTAGGACAGCCTCCCAAAACTGATTGGCAACCTGCCGCGCATCTTGTTCGGCGGAACTATTACAAGCAGTTAAGACAAACAAACACATCCAGCTCAGGAATAACCAATGAATGCGATAAGCGCGAGTTTGCATGTTTAAACTCCTAGTAACACGCCCTCCTCTTGACTAGCTAAGGATAGACGTACTGTAGTGATTTGATTTTCAAGGTCTCTAGCATCATGGGGGCTAGTAATGACTTTACAATAGTTGGGCGTATATCCGGTATAAATCAATTGGCCATCTTGTTCGCGACTACGTTCCCATAAAACTGGAACTGTTTTTCCCACTTGTTGCTGGAGCCAAGCTTGCTGTGAGCACTCTGCAAGTTGATGCAACTCTTGACTACGTTGCTTTTTAAGCGCTTCAATCACTGGATTGGCTAAGCCTGCTGCTTTCGTACCAGCCCGCGGAGAGTAAGTGAAAATGTGCACGTGCCCAAAACCCATCTGCTCGACGAAATTTACAGTCTCACGCCATTCCTCCTCAGTCTCACCAGGGAAACCGACGATAATATCCGTGGTAACATTAAAGCCAGGAATAGACGAGCGTGCTTGCGACACCAGTTGAGAGAATTCAGTTGTTTTGCAACGCCGTGCCATCCGCCGTAATACTGAGTCCGCCCCACTTTGAATCGGTAAATGCATATGTGGCATTAAACGCGAATTGCTAAACAGCGCAAAAAAATCTTCAGGCAAATCCCAAGGCTCAACGGATGCAAAACGAATGCGTGGAATATCCGTTTCTGCCAGAATCCGCTGCACTAAGCTATGCAACGAACTATCAGCTAAATCACTGCCATAGCCACCCACATGCACGCCAGTGAGTACAATCTCTTGTACACCCTGCTCAGTGAGTTGGTTGATTTCCTCAATAATGGAAGCTTCAGTGCGACTACGTTCTTCACCCCGGGCGACAGTTACAATACAGAAAGTACAACGATACCGGCAACCATCTTGGATCTTAATAAAAGCGCGATGACGACCACGTACAAATAAGCTATTCTCCCCCGGCTCAGTGGCTATTTCTGGCATCACGGGCAAAGCAAAGGTTTCCATAACTTTATAGGGTAGCTGATCTTTTTCCGTATTAGGAACTACCAAATCAACGCCTAACGTATTGGCAACTTCAGTCGCTTGTAAGGTCGCATAACAGCCACTGACGACCAATTTAGCAGCCGGATTTTCTCGATATAAGCGATTGAGTAAACGGCGAGATTTAGCTGAGGCCTCTTGAGTAACCGCACAGGTATTCAAAACAACCACATCAGCATCCGGTGCAGCAGTGACAATCGCATGCCCTGCCGCACGGAAACCTTGTGACCATTGCTCTAACTCAGCTTCATTGAGTCGACAACCTAAAGCTTTTAAATGTACTTTCATGGCATTTGCATCTTAGGGGTTAGTAGTGCGCCTGCCATCAGAGATTAAATATTTTCTGGATGTAATTCAATTTCTGAACGTGCTCGCAAATCTTCTAAAGCAGCATCTAGCTCACGGCTACCACTCACACCGCCATACATCTGTGCACTATTTTCTTCAATAGTATTCGCACCATCTTCAACTGACTTCAGTGAAATGATGGTGTAATCTCCGCTGGCTAAAACCACCTTATCCCAATCTAATTGACCTGCAGCAGGGCGGGGTAAAGTGAAAGTCTTTTCAATCACTTCTGGTGCAACTGTGCTACCAGTACGCTGTACAAAGCCAGGCTTTTCAATCGCTTCTGCCTTACCTAAACCCGAGGCATCTAAAGCTGCCCAGCCAGTAGTTTTGAGTTGTTTTAATAATTCATCACCTTTTTGTGCAACTAGCTTGCGAGCTTCTTGTGCTTTGAGCAGGGTAGTTATTTCTGCTTTTACCTCTTCTAGAGGCTTTTGTGCAGCAGGTTCTTGACCAGCAGAACGTAAAACGATGGCTTGTGTATCAGAGACTTGTACTACCTGGGAGTTTTTACCTTCTTTTAATACTTCATCCGAAAAAGCCTCAGCCAATACCTTCGGATCTATTAACACCCCCTCCCCTTTAGAGCGTGTCAACCAACCTGACTCTTGCACAGCAACATTCACTGCTTTAGAAGCTGGTGCTAAATCCCCACTTTGCTCATAAGCAATCGTTTGTAATTTTTCTGCAGCATCTAGGAAAAGTTTTTCGGCTTCTGCACGACGATAATCCTGTTCAACCTGAGCCTTTACTTCTTCATAGGTCTTCTGTACTGCAGCTTTTACACTATTCACACGAATAATTTCATAACCTGCCCCCGTTTTGACAGGCTCGATCATTTTATTCACTTCAGCTGCAAATACTGCTTTCTCAAACTCAGGATCCCAACTACCTGCGGCTACATCACCAACCACACCTGCTGCTTCAGCGGTAGCTTTATCATCCGATTCAGTTTTAGCGACATCTTCAAAAGTTTTTTTACCGGCTTGAATATCCGCATAGATAGCATCGATTTTTTTCTTAGCTTCAGCATCCTGAGCAGGATCATCAACTGCCACGAGGATATGACTGGTGTTGCGGGTTTCTGGCGTTAAATAACGATCTTTGTGCTCATCATAATAAGCTTGCAAACCACCTGCATCGACCGTCACTGTTTTAGCTAAAGCTTCTTGATTCAAGTCGATATAAGCCACTTTGACTTTTTCTTCAGTCATAAATTGGCTTTTATGCTCAGCATAGTATTTACTGATTTGCTCGTCAGTGATTTGTATTTGTGGTTCAAAATCAGCCACTTTGATGGTAAACAATTCAATATCACGCTTCTGGTTGCGTAGCGTTTGATATTGTTCCATTTGAGCCTTAGTTGCGAAGGCAGTGCTTTGCAACCCATCACGGAACTGACCATTGGTAATATCAGTACGCATTTGCTCTTCAAATGCACCCTGATTTCGGCGTTGTGAAGCTAAGAAACTTTCATAAGTGGCTTTATCAAATTGACCATCTTTTTGGAACACACTGATCTGAGAAATAGCAGTGGCTACATTTTCAGTGCTAGCGCGATAACCTTCATCTTTTGCCTTCTGGCGCAGCAAAACTTGATTCACGACATTATTTAAAGCCATCTTTTTTAAGCTATCGTCGCCTAACTGTGCTGCCATTTGCCCAAATTGTTGGCGAATCTGCCCCAACTCTTGTTGAACTTCTTGTGCAGGCACATCCTCACCATTTACTACTGCTGCGGCTTTAGTGGAGCCACCCTCCATGTAGGAGTTAATACCCCAGAGTGCAAATGGAACACTAATGAACCCTACAATGGCATAGGCAATCCAGCCTTTGGCTTTATCATGAATCGTTTGTAACATATTTTTCTGCGTATTATTTAAGTTGAACTGATCAGAACTGCCCGCCCTTAGGGCATAAGGCCGCATCATACAAAATGCCTAGCGTGAGGGGAAGAAAAAAGCAACGATTGAAAGGTTGGCGGAGTGGACGGGGCTCGAACCCGCGACCCCCGGCGTGACAGGCCGGTATTCTAACCAACTGAACTACCACTCCGCGTCGGTGAAGCCTCGCACTATAGCACACGAATTTTGGTCAGCGCAAATCGCCATGCCAAAAGATTTGAACAGCCCGCTGTGGACACCCTGCCTGCCGGTCGATTGACTCATCTCAAGCGCTTGATCTCTGACAGGCGCACACTGAGAACGTACCGGGCCCCAGGCCCGGGGCAACCAAGGAACCCACCATGTACAAGCACATCCTCGTTCCCACCGATGGTTCGGACATCACTGCGAAGGCAGTTGACACCGCCATCACGATGGCCAAGCTGTGCGGTGCCGCGTTGACCACCATCTGCGTCAAGGAGCCGTTCCCTTACAGCGCCATCTCAGAGATGCAGCCAGTTCCGCCGCAAGAGTTCTATGACGCGCAGGAGCGCATCGCCGCGGGTCACGTCAAGAAGGTGACCGACGCCGCCGCGGCCGTGGGCATGAAGTGCTCGGGCTTCACTGTGGAAGCGTTGCACCCCTGGGAAGCCATCCTGGACCACGCCAAGCAACAGGGTTGCGACCTGGTCGTCATGGCCTCGCACGGACGGCGTGGCGTTGCCGCCATGCTGATCGGCAGCGAAACAAGCCGCGTGCTCACACACAGCCCGCTGCCCGTGCTGGTGGTGAAGTAACGCTGAAGGCCTGCCCGCGTCAACTCACGCGGGCACGGCGTCCGGATAGAAGGCCTGGGCCGGCCACCGCAGTGCGCGTGGTGGGTCCGGCAGACACGACTTGATTGCGCAATCGCGCAGTGCCGTGTCCCGGTATTGGGGCGAAGCCAGCGGCGCGCCCCTGGCATTGCTGATCACCGCCACCTCGGGCGTGTTGGCGCTCTGACCCCGCCGCACCACGATGCCAACCTCGCCGGTGACCAAAGTGACATAGCAGCCCGGCGGGTAGATGCCGAACTCCTTGATGATGGCCGCGGTCATCGGGTTGCCGGGGTCGGCCTGGAAGAACTGGCGCGCGGCCACGTCCGGCGCCACCACGCCGCGTGTCGCGCGCGGGCTGAACTTGGCGGTGAAGACATCGGCGCGGTGCAGCAGCATCGCGAGTTCGTCCACGTCGGTGGCGCCCTTCGGATAGCCCTTGCCGTCGCCCTTCTCGCCTTTCACCCAGGCGTCGGCTTCG
>ERZ650309.284-NODE-284-length-25789-cov-5.612847_pt1 | contig 25789 bp, 25 predicted proteins | sample MGYA00376245_ERZ650309 | MGnify/ENA primary metagenome ERZ650309 (study PRJEB26733, sample SAMN07839294) | wastewater metagenome | biome: urban; feature: wastewater treatment plant; material: waste water | place: USA: North Carolina | collected 2016-04-26 ...
CGTCAACTGCCTGAGCCCCTCGCGCGTCGTGCTCACCGAGGGGTGGCAGGCCGGCGGAGGCGGTATGCAGGTGCCGCCGGAGTACGTCGAGCCGCCCCACGCAATGGGCCGTGCCGCGGTGTTCCTGGCCGGGCAGAACGGCTCCGGCATCACCGGGACCGTGCAGCGTTCCGAGGAGATCCAGTTTCAGGACGCCGACGCACAATCGACGTCCACGTAGACGTTGTTCACCATGCGGGTGTCGGCACGGTGGAACGGATCAGCAGCGTTGGGCAGTCCGTTGACGCCGGTGACCGTGCAGCTGGACAACGGGCCGCTGGGGGTTCCGTTGATCTGGACGTTGTAGCCCTCGCCGGTCAGCGAGCCGACGACGTCGGACGCATTGTTGCCCACGGCGCTGGAGGCCTGGGCTGACCCCGCGCCGCTCAGCGCTGCCGTTGCCAGCGCAGTCGCGGCGGTGGTGATGAAGGCGATCTTGCTGAACATGGTTGCCCCTTTTCAAGTGCGGTTGTTTGACTTCTCAAGCCTCAGATCCGCCGACGAGGGTTCCGCGATGAATCCATGAAGATTCGTTAAAGAAGTCAGTTCCGACCAGGGCTTTCTGTCGACCAGGTCGGCACCGGGGTGCACTATGAGCAGGTGAATACCCCGCAGGGTCTCCGTGCGCTGGTCGTGGACGACGAGGCTGCGCTCGCTGAAGTCGTCGCCAGTTATCTGCGGCGCGAACAGTTCGAGGTCACCGTGGCGGCCGACGGCCCGTCGGCGCTGACGGCAGCTCGCGAAGTCGACCCCGATGTGGTCGTCCTCGACATCGGCCTGCCCGGGCTGGACGGCATCGAGGTGTGCCGTCAGTTGCGGCTGTTCTCCGATGCGTATGTCGTCATGCTGACGGCCCGCGATACCGAGGTCGACACCATCGTCGGATTGTCGGTGGGCGCAGACGATTACGTCACCAAGCCGTTCAGCCCGCGCGAAGTGGTCGCGCGAATCAAGGCCATGTTGCGCAGGCCGCGTCGCGGTTCGGAACCGGCGGTCGGGTCGGCAACTCCCGCACGAACTTTCGGGGGTTTGAGCATCGACGTCGAAAGTCGGCAGACGCACCTCGACGGCGAGGCAATCATGTTGACACGCACAGAGTTCGACGTGCTCGCAGCACTGTCCTCGCGCCCGCGGCAGGTGTGGACCCGACGCCAACTTCTCGAAGCCGTCTGGGGTGAATCATGGTTCGGCAACGACAACGTCGTCGACGTCCATGTCGGCCACCTGCGACGCAAACTCAACGACAACTCGACCGAACCCCGTTACGTCGCCACGGTTCGGGGCGTGGGCTACCGGATGGGTGAAGGCTGATGGCACAGGATCATTCGCGCAGTCGACACGGTATCCGGTCGCGTCTGCTGATCACCAACGCTGTGGTGGTCATCGCGGCCATCGCCACCACGAGCACCGTCGCGCTGATCGTCGGCCCGCCGATGTTCCGGCGAGTGATGCAAGATGTCCTGATCCCGGGTCGCACCGGCCCCCACCCCTACGAGCATGTCTTCCGCCAGGCCACCGCTGTGGCCGTGGGCATTTCGCTCGCGGTGGCAGCCACGACGGCGTTGGCACTCAGCTGGTATCTGAGCCGCCGCATGCACCGCTCCACCACTGAGCTCGCCGCGGCCGCGACCGCAGTTGCCAACGGCGACTACGACACTCGCGTCTCGCCCCCGCATCTCGGCACCGAATTCGACGCCATCGCCGATGCCTTCAACACCATGGCCGAACAACTCGGCGCGGTCGAAGCGACGCGCAAGCAGCTGCTGGCAGATCTGGCTCACGAACTGCGCACGCCGGTCTCGGTGATCGACGCCTACCTCGAGTCGATCGAAGACGGCATCCATCCCCTCGACCAGACCACCATCGGAGTCCTGCGCGACCAGACCCGCAGGCTCGCACGGCTCAGCTCCGATGTACGCACTCTCACCGAAGCCGAACGTGACGCGGCACAACTCGATATCGAGAACGTCGCACCGAGCGCCGTCATCGCCACCGCGGTCGACGCCTTCGCCGCGCAGTACCGCGCCAAAGGCGTTGTCCTAAAAAGCGATATTGCGCCCAACCTGTCCGATCTACCCGCGGATCGCCAACGCCTCGATCAGGTGCTGGCCAATCTGCTGACCAATGCCTTGCGCCACACACCTGCAGGCGGCCGCGTCGAGGTCAGCGCGACCGCCCATGGCAACTCTGTGCGCATCACGGTCTCCGACGATGGCGACGGCATCGCCGCCGAGCACCTACCCCGACTGTTCGAGCGGTTCTACCGCGCCGACTCGGCGCGGGACCGCGCCCACGGCGGCTCGGGCATCGGGCTCGCGATCGCCAAAGCCCTTGTGGACGCGCACGGTGGACGCATCGGCGTCGCCAGTGCCGGCCCCGGCACCGGCGCCACCTTCACCGTGGACTTGCCTGCCTAGAGTCAGTTCTTGGCGATCAGACCATCGACGATGCGGTTGAAGTCGGCGGTGCCGAACGACACGTACTCGGCGAGGTTGGCGTAGTCGAGCGAGGCCATCACGGCCTTCTCCAGCTGCATGTTCATCAGACGCTTGGTCGCCTCGACGGCCTGCTTCGGTAGCTCGATCATCTTCTTGGCGCAGGCGATGGCCTCTGCCACCGGGTCCTCTACGACGTGGTTGGCCAGGCCCAGCTCGACCGCCCGCTGTGCCTTGATCCGCACCCCGGTGAGCGCAAATTCCTTGGCCTGCAACAACGAGATCTGCGAACCCCAGACCAGCGGACCGCCATCGGCGGCAACCAGCCCGATCGAGACGTGAGGGTCGGCGAAGAACGCGTTCTCGGCGATGTACACGACATCGGACAGCGCGGCGAGGCTACATCCCAGCCCCACGGCCGGACCATTGACCGCCGCGACCACCGGGATGCGGCAGCGCACCATACCGATGACCAGGTCACGGCCATGCTTGATGGTCTTCTGCCGCAAGGCTTCGTCGTTGCGCAGCTCGTTGAGGTAGTTGAAGTCACCACCCGCCGAAAAAGCCCGGCCCGCACCGGTGATCACGGCGGCACGCGCCGACGCGTCCTCGTTCAGTTCCTCCCAAATCTTGGCAAGGCCGACGTGCAGATTGTCGTTGACGGCGTTGAGCTCGTCGGGCCGGTTGAGCGTGATGATGCGCAGCGCACCATCGGCCTTGACGTCGATTTCGTCTGGCATTCCATACATGTGGTCTCCTACAGGGTCTGATAGATCTTCGCGCAAGCGCTCATCACAAGCCGAGAATTCGCTGCGCGATGATGTTCTTCTGGATCTGCGATGTGCCGCCCATGACACTCTGGGCACGGCTGTACAGGTATGCACTCAGCAGCTCGGGATCCTTGGTCCCCGTGACTGCCAACGCGGCATGCCCCACCGACTGCTCGACCCAGGTCATGAGGAGCTTGTCCAGAGAACCGCCCGGGCCGTGGGTGATCCCGTCCAACTGCTCGGACAGCCGACGACGCACGTGCAGCCGCAGCATCTCCGCCTGCACACCGGCCCACGCCAGATCCTCAGGCAGCCGGCCTTCGTAGCCAGATGCCATCTGCCGCACCAGCTTTCCGTAGCGCGCCGAGTATCCCAACGTCGAGGGTTCACGCTCGTGCGAGACGACGGTCATGGCAAGCTTCCAGCCATCACCGGGAGCACCAACCATGTTGGCAGCCGGAACCCGGGCGCCCTCGAAGGCGACCTGACCGAATTCGGTTGTCACCCCGTTGATCATCTGCAGCGGACGCTGCTCGATGCCGTCCTGGTGCATCGAGACGATGAACGCCGAGATGCCCTTGTGCCGCGGCACGTCCTTGTCCGTGCGAGCCAGCACCAGACACCAGTCGGCGACGTCGGAGTAGCTGGTCCAGATCTTGTGGCCGTTGATCACATACTCGTCGCCATCAAGGGTGGCCGTCGTGGTCAGCGAGGCCAGGTCCGATCCGGCGCCCGGCTCCGAAAAGCCTTGGCACCAGCGCTCTGTGCCGTTGATCATCCCCGGCAGGAAGCGTTCCTGCAGTTCCTTGCTGCCGTGGTGCCCCAGGCCCACGACGAGGTAGCCGAGGCTGGGCCGTGGCGGTGCGCCGGCGCGGGCGATCTCCTCGTCGACGATGACGTCGTATACCGGCGCCAGATCCTGCCCGCCGAACTCCTTCGGCCAGGATGTGCCGAAAAACCCTGCGGCATAGAGAGCTTGGTGCCACTCGCCCATGCGGGACCAGTAGTCGTCACCAGATGCCTTGTAGGTCTTGGTGTTCTCGGTCAGCCAGCCGCGCAACCGCTCGCGGAATGCTGCTTCTTCTGGCGAATCACGAAAGTCCAAGGTCCCCGACCTCCAAATCTTCTAGCTTGACCGGCCATGTCTCAGTGGCCACCAACACCCGACGTAGGTAGACGTGCGCCAGGCATTCCCAGGTGTTGCCGATACCGCCGTGCACCTGAATCGCGGTCTCACACACGGTGCGAGCCGCCCGGGCACAGTAGATCTTCGCGATCTTCGCCGACCGCAGCGCGTCCTCGCCAGGCAGCTCATCGACCGCCCACGCGGCATGGCGCAGCACGCTGATCGAGCCTTCGATCAGCGCCAGACCCTCGGCCAGCAGGTGACCGATCGCCTGGTACGAGCCGATCGCCGCACCGTACTGTTCACGGACCTTGGCGTACTCGGACGCCAGGTTCAGGGCGCCTCGGGAGGCACCGACCAGGTCGGCGGCTGTCACGGTCAAAGCCAGTGCCTGCCAACGTAGTACGTCCTCAGAAGACAGACTCGACAGCTCCGCGGGTGCGACCACGACGCCGGCCAGGCTGGCGGTCAGGTCCACGCCGGCACCGACGCTGTCGGGCTCGCCACCGCCCGCCGAGGGCGCCGTTCCGGTCCGCTGCTGTAGGTCGTCGGCCAGGATCGGACCGATGAACGGGACATCGACGAGACCCCGGGAGAACTCCTCGGCCACGATCGCGACCTCGACACCCGAGGCACCATCGGTGCGTAGGGTCCGGAAACTTGTTGCGTCGACGGCTTTTTCCAGTCGAGCCTTGCGAAGCTCATCATCGAGGTCGGCGACCGACCCCGGTCCCAGATCGTCGGCCAGCGCGGCCGCAGCGTCCCGCAATTGTTGTTGCTCGGCGGTCAGACGGACGTCCACTAGCGTCCCCCGTCTTTCGCGCAAGCGCTCATGCTCGGCGCTGGGTTCTTCGCGCAAGCGCTCATGCTCGGCGCTGGGTTCTTCGCGCAAGCGCTCATCACTTGCTCCTTCAACACTCGGCGTAACACCTTTCCCGATGGGAGACGCGGAATCTCCGGTACGACAATCACTTTCGACAAACGTTTGTAGGAAGCCAGCCGATCAGTAACCAGCTCCGTCAGTTCCGAGACACCGACCTCCTCGGTGCAACTGACGGCGGCGACGATCGCCTCACCATCGGCTTCGTCAGGGACCCCGAACACCGCGCAGTCGGCCACGGCCGGATGCCCGAGCAGGACCGCCTCGATCTCGGCAGGCGCGACCTGAAATCCACGTACCTTGATCATTTCCTTGGCCCGGTCCGTGATGTACAGCCAGCCATCGGCGTCGAGGTATCCGATATCGCCAGTGCGGTACCAGTCGTCTTCGAAAACCGCAGCAGTCTCGGTGTCCGGCAGATAGCCGGTCATCACAGCCTGCGAGCGGACCTGAATCTCACCTTCTTCGCCGGCAGCCAGGACTGCAGATGAATTCAACGCTCGAATTCTGATCTCGACGCCGTCGACCGCCTTGCCGACGGTGTCGAGCCGGCCTGAGCCGATCTCGTTGCACGAGAACAGCACAACCTCACTCGACCCTGAGGCAGTCATCCATTGCACACCGGTGCGCTGGGTGACGGTCTCGGCGACGCTCGGGGTCACCGGCGTCGCGCACCACATGATGTAGCGCAGCGACGAGAGGTCGTACGACTGCAGGTCGGGGTGCGCAGCCAACGCCAAAGCAATGGGTGCAACGGCCATTTCGACGGTGATCCGGTCCGCCTGGATGCGCTGCAACATGAGGTCGATGTCGAATCGCGGATGCAACCGGAACCACGCACCCACCTCAAGTGCGGTCATGATGTTGAGCAGGCCCAGGATGTGCGACGGCGGCGTCATGATCTGCATGCGGTCAGTTCCGCTGAGCTGCAGCGCTTTACGCCACTGCTCCACCGCCGCGGCCAAACTCTCATGGGTATGACGCACCGCCTTGGGCAGACCCGTGGTGCCGGAGCTGAACACCAGGACCGCCTCGCCGTGCAGGGGCGCAGGGTCGACAGAACCATCCGGCAGCGGTTCATCGAGCGCCAGCATCGGCATGAGAGCGGCGAGGACGTGATGATCACCGACCGCGGCGACCGGACCGGTGAGATCGAGCGCGTGCCGGACTTCTGCGGCCTTCCATGCCGGGCTGAGCAGCACGACTGACGCACCCAGACGCCAGACCGCGAATACCGCCACGACGAACTCCGGCCGGTTCGAAGACATCAACGCGACGCGGTTGCCGGATCGCACTCCGCGACGGGCCAATTCGGCTGCCATCTGATCGGCGAGCGCATCGAGATCGGCGCGGCGATACTGCCGATCACCGAACGCGAGCACGACCTGATCAGGCACTCGCCCTCCTCGGCACTTAAGGTTGAGAAGATACTATCACTTTGAGAGAATGATATTCTCATCAGATCAGAATGACCATGCCAGACCCCTCAGGAGAGCCGATGACCGCAGAAGTTCTGGACACCCAGGTCGGTGAGGTCACCATCATTTTCGACCGAAAGTCCACCACCGCGACGCAGGTTGCCGGGGAGACCATCCTGGAGACCGCTCGCCGCGCCGGCCTCACGCCGCCGTTCTCCTGTGAGGCAGGGAACTGTGGCACCTGCATGGCCAAGCTGACCGAGGGCGCCGCCACCATGCGAGTCAACGACGCACTGACCGAGGACGAGGTCGAAGACGGTTACGTGCTGACCTGCCAGGCGGTTCCGACCACCGCAACAGTCGTCTGCGACTACGAGGACTGACGCTGCCCCACTCAATCAATCTCCGCGAGCGTGCGCGTCTACACACGACACGCCGCGGAAATTGAGCACGATGCGCACGGTCGCAGCGATCGATCGTGCGCACAGTGCAACCTTCAGTTGTCGGCACCCAGCACCGGGGGCGGCCGGTAGTCCGGCGTGTAGCCATCGATCCGCACGGAGCTGCCCACCAACCGGAACTCTCCCGCCTGAACCACCATGTCCGGCAGGGCATCGAGCGCTTCGGGCAACGTCCGCACGGCGGCGGCCGGGATCCCGAGCGGCTTGAGTCGAGCTTCCCAGTTCGCCGCGGTATCGGTGGCCAACGCCGTGGAAACGAGCGCCAACACGTCCTCACGTCGCGACGTCCGTTCGGCCATCGTGTCGAAACCGGTGATACCGGCCTCTCCCGCGAACGACCGCCAGAACCCATCGTGGGTGATGAACAACGCCAAGAACCCCGACGCCGTCGGAAACAGTTGTGCTGGAACGTAAAACGAGTGCGCCCCGAACGGCCGACGCTGTGGCTGCACCCCGCTGTTCAGGTAGGCCGACGCGTGGTAGTTCAACTGCGAGAGCATGACGTCGCGCAGGTTGACATCGATCTGGCCGCCGCGACCCGAGATGATCTGCGCCAACAAACCCAGTGCCGCAGTCAATCCCGTGGAATTGTCCGCGGACGAATAGCCCGGCAGCGTCGGCGGATCTGACGGGCTGCCAGTCAATGCCGCAATGCCCGTCGCCGCCTGCACGATGTAGTCGAACGCCGGATCGTCACCGCCGTACAGCCCGAAACCGGTGATGGCGACGCAGACGATCTTCTCGTTGTGCTTACGCAGCGCCTCGTACGTCAGACCCAGCTTCTGGATGGCCGACGGCTTCAGATTCACCAGTAGCGCATGGGATTCCGCGACCAACTCGCCGAGCCGCCGTTGTCCCTCGTCGGTCCCGAGCTCGAGCACGACACTGCGCTTCCCCCGGTTGAGGCTGGCGAAGTAGTCGTCGCTGACCTGCCGGGAGATGTCACCGGTCGGCGGCTCCAGCTTGGTGACCTCGGCACCGAGATCCGCCAGCATCATGGTGGCGTACGGGCCGGCAAGCATGGTGCCGACTTCGAGGATCTTGATGCCAGCGAGAGGTCCGGTCACTGTTGTCTGTTCTTCGCGCGAGCGCTCATCACCGCACCGCCTTGGCGAGCTCCGCGATCACCTCACGGGTCCGGTACTTGGACGCGATGAGCTCGTCGCGGTTGTCGCCGATCGGCAGCAGACGCACCGACAGGTCGGTCACACCGGCATCGGCAAACTGCTTGAAGCGCTTGAGAATCGACTCCTCGTCGCCGGCTGCGCACAGGTCGCCGACGTTGCGGGCCTCACCACGATCGAGCAGGCGCTGGTAGTTCGGCGACGTCTCCGCTTCGGCCAGGATGCGGTTGGCGCGGTCCTTGGCAGCCTCGATCTCGGAATTCGCACACAGTGTCACGGGAATACCCGCGACGATGCGTGGCGCGGGCTTACCCGCATCGGCAGCTGCCTTGTTGATCTTCGGCGCGATGTGCTCGCCGATCGCCTTCTCGTCGGCCATCCACAGCGACGTGCCGTCGGCGTGCTCACCGGCGAGCTGCAGCATCACCGGACCGAGTGCCGACACCAGCACCGGCATGGGGGTGTCGGCACCGAGCACTGTCGGGTTGTGCACAGTGAACGAATCATTCTCGACGTCAACATCTCCGGGGCCGGAGATGGCGGCATTGAGCACCTCGAGGTAGTCACGCGTGTAGGCCGCAGGCTTCTCGTAGGGCAGGCCCAGCATGTCGCGGACGATCCAGTGGTGCGACGGCCCGACGCCGAGCGCCAGGCGGCCGCCGGACATCGCATTCACAGAAAGTGCTTGCCGGGCAAGGGCAATCGGGTGCTGCGCCTGCAGCGGCACCACGGCCGTCCCCAACTCGATGCGAGAAGTGTTGGCGGCCATCAGCGCCACCATGGTCAGACAATCGAAATCGTTGGGCACCTGAGGCATCCACGCGCTGTCGAGCCCGGCCTCTTCGGCCCACCGGATGTCAGCTACCAGCTTGGACACCTTGCGCGCCATGTCGCCACGCTCGGCCCCGATCATCACGCCCAGTCTCATGCGCCGGCCTTGTCTGTGATGGCTCGAACCTCGGTCACCAGAGTGTCGAGACCCGTGCCCGTGGGGAAGACCGCTGCCGCACCGGCATCGAGCAGCTTCTGCACATCGCCCTGGGGGATGGTCCCGCCGACGACGACGGCGATGTCCCCGGCATCGGCAGCGCGCAAGGCATCGACCGTACGGGTCGTCAGCGCGACGTGCGCGCCGGAGAGGATCGAAAGACCCACCAACGCAACGTCTTCCTGCAATGCGATGGACACGATGTCTTCGATACGTTGCCGGATACCGGTGTAGATCACCTCGAAGCCGGCGTCACGCAGCGTGCGCGCGACGATCTTCGCGCCACGGTCATGACCGTCCAGGCCGGGCTTGGCCACCAATACGCGTACGGGGGTGGTCATCAGAACACCACCGGTTGCTGGAACTCGCCCCACACGGACTTCAACGTCGACACCATCTCTCCTACTGTGCAATACGCGTTGGCGCAGTCGATCAGCCGGTGCATCAGGTTGTCGTCACCTTCCGCACCACGGGCCAATGCCGCCAACGTCTCTTTCACGGCAACGTCGTCGCGCTCGGCCTTCACCTTGGCCAGACGCTTGAGTTGCTTGTCGCGTCCCTCCGCGTCGAGTTCGTAGGTAGCCAGATCCGGTGCCGGCTCCTCGACCACGAACTTGTTGACGCCGACGACGGGCCGTTCACCTGACTCGGTCTCGTGATGAATCTTGAAGGCCTCGTCGGCAATGAGTCCCTGCAGGTAGCCGTCCTCGATGCAGCGGACCATGCCGCCGTGTGCGTCGAGGTCGGCCATGATCTCTTTGATGCGTTCTTCGGTGGCGTCGGTCAGCGCCTCCACGAAGTACGAGCCGCCAAGCGGGTCAGCGACTTTCGTCACGCCGGTCTCGTAGGCCAGGATCTGCTGGGTCCGCAGGGCCAGGGTTGCCGACTCCTCACTCGGCAACGCGAACGGCTCGTCCCAGGCTGCGGTGAACATCGACTGCACACCGCCGAGCACCGACGCCATCGCTTCGTAGGCCACGCGCACCAGGTTGTTCTGCGCCTGAGGTGCATACAGCGACGCCCCGCCGGACACGCAACCGAAGCGGAACATCGAGGCCTTGTCGGTCGATGCGCCATAGCGCTCACGCACGATCGTCGCCCAACGGCGCCGCCCCGCACGGTATTTGGCGATCTCCTCGAAGAAGTCGCCGTGGGTGTAGAAGAAGAACGAGATCTGGGGAGCGAACTTGTCGATGCTCATGCGCCCACGCTCGACGACCGTGTCGCAGTACGTCACCCCGTCGGCCAGGGTGAACGCCATCTCCTGCACAGCGTTGGCGCCGGCGTCCCGGAAGTGTGCTCCGGCAACAGAGATGGCGTTGAACCGCGGCACCTCGGCCGCGCAGAACTCGATGGTGTCGGCGATCAGACGCAGCGACGGCTCCGGCGGCCAGATCCACGTCCCACGGGAGGCGTACTCCTTGAGGATGTCGTTCTGGATGGTGCCGGTCAGCTTCTCGCGCGGCACCCCCTTCTTCTCCGCGGCGGCGACGTAGAACGCCAGCAGGATGGCTGCGGTGCCGTTGATGGTGAAGCTGGTGCTGATCTTGTCCAGCGGAATGCTGTCGAACAGCACCTCGGCGTCAGCCAGTGTGTCGACAGCGACGCCGACCCGACCGACCTCCTCGCCGTACTCCTCGTCGTCGGAGTCGTAGCCGCACTGGGTGGGCAGATCCAAGGCGACCGATAGACCGGTGCCGCCCTGATCGAGCAGGTACCGGTAGCGCTGATTCGACTCCTCGGCAGTGCCGAAACCGGAATACTGCCGAAAGGTCCAGGTCTTACCGCGGTAGCCCGAGGCGAAGTTGCCGCGCGTGAACGGGTACTCGCCGGGCGCGGGCGGCTCAGTGGCCCGGTCATTCGGGCCGTACACGGGTTCCAGCGGGATACCCGACGGGGTCTGCACGATCTCGCTCATCACTGGATAACGTACTTGCCAAAAATGAGAATGCCAATACCGGTGTTGGGAAATGTGCACGCGACATGCGGTTTCTCGGCCAACAACGCCGGCCACCCGCCCTCTGGACACGCCCTCCCACGCCGATCAGCGGATATGCCATTTGCGAAAAAGGAGAATGGCAATACCATCTAGGACGACACTAGGAGGGTCATGTCCAAGAAGCTTGCCGGTCGCACACTGGTCGTCTCCGGAGCCAGCCGTGGCATCGGCCTGGCCATCGCACTGGGCGCGGCCCGCGAGGGCGCCAACATCGTGCTGCTGGCCAAGACCGCAGAGCCCCACCCCAAGCTGCCCGGCACCGTGCACACCGCGGTCGCCGAGATCGAGGCAGCAGGAGGCCAGGGCCTGGCCGTCGTCGGCGACGTCCGCAAGGAACAGGACGTCCAGCGCGCCGTCGACGCGGCGGTCGAGCGGTTCGGCGGCATCGACATCTGCGTGAACAACGCCAGCGCCATCGCCACCGAGCCCACCGAAGTGCTGGCCGCCAAAAAGTACGACCTGATGATGGACATCAATGTCCGCGGCACCTTCCTGCTGACCAAGGCATGCCTGCCGCACCTGCGAAAGTCGGAGAACGCACACGTGCTGACCATCGCGCCGCCGATGAACATGAACCCGTACTGGCTCGGCGCGCACCCCACCTACACGCTGTCCAAGTACGGCATGACGCTGCTGTCGCTGGGCTGGGCCGAGGAGTACCGCAAGATCGAAGACGCCAACATCGGCTTCGCCTGCCTGTGGCCCGAGACCTACATTGCGACCTCGGCTGTCGCGAACTCCCCCACCGGCCAGGAACAACTGCTGTCTTCGCGTAGCCCGGAGATCATGTCCGACGCCGCCGTCGAGATCTTCAGCCAGGCACCCGCTGCCGTGAACGCCCAGACATTCATCGACTCGGACGTGCTGAAGTCGGCCGGAATCACCGACCTGTCGCGTTACGGTGGGGGCGAGAACCCCATCATCGATATCTTTGTGGACGCCCAATGAGCATTTCGCTGTTGCTGGAGATGGCCTCGTCGGCCAATCCGGACCGCACGGCCCTGGTGGCCGGCGAAACCCGTTTGACCACAGAGGAACTCAGCAATCTCGCGGACGGTGGCGCGGGCGTCATCGCCGCATCCGGCGCCAAGCACGTGGCCTACGTCGGGGCCGGCGCATCGATGTTGCCGCTGCTGCTGTTCGCCGCGGCCCGTGCCGGAGTTCCGGTGACGCCGTTGAACTATCGGCTGTCAGCGGCCGGCCTGGCCGAGCTGATCGAGCGCCTTCCCGAGCCCTTGGTGATCGTCGATCCCGAGTACGCATCCGCGGTCTCGGGCATGTCCTCCGATGACTTCGTCGCCGCGGCCCGCACCAATGCGCCTGCAGAGGAAGACGCCGTATTCGCCGACCCGGATTCGGTTGCGGTAGTGCTCTTCACGTCGGGCACCACATCCAAGCCCAAAGCCGTTGAGCTGACCCACAACAACCTCACCAGCTACATCACCGGCAGCGTCGAGTTCGACTCCGCCGAGCCAGGTGACGCCGCGCTGATTTGCGTCCCGCCGTACCACATCGCCGGCGTCAGCGCCGCGCTCTCGAATCTGTACGCGGGCCGAAAGATGGTGTACCTGCCGCAGTTCGACGCCCGTGAATGGGTGCGGCTGGTACGCGACGAAGGCGTCAGTTCGGCGACCGTGGTACCGACCATGCTGGACCGCATCATCGGTGTGCTGGAAGAGGCCCCGACGCCGCTGGCTTCGCTGCGCACCCTTGCCTACGGCGGGTCAAAGGTCGCTTTGCCGTTGGTACGCAAGGCTTTGAGCCTGTTGCCGGGTGTCGGCTTCGTCAACGCCTACGGATTGACCGAGACCAGTTCCACCATCGCGGTGTTGACTCCTGACGACCATCGCGATGCCCTGGCTTCATCCGATGCGGCCGTAGCCCGTCGGCTCGGATCCGTGGGGCAGCCCGTGCCCGGCGTCGAAGTGCAGATCCGCGCCGAAGATGGCACCGTGCTCGGGGCCGGTGAGACAGGCGAATTGTTCGTTCGTGGAGAACAGGTTTCGGGTCGCTACACCGGAATCGGTTCTGTGCTGGACGCCGAAGGTTGGTTCCCGACCAAAGACGTCGCGATGCTCGACGACGAGGGCTACCTGTTCATCGGGGGCCGCTCCGACGACACCATCATCCGTGGCGGCGAGAACATCGCGCCTGCCGAGATCGAGGACGTACTGGTCGAGCATCCCTCGGTACGCGACTGCGCCGTGGTCGGCGTCGAGGATTCCGAGTGGGGCCAGATCATCGTCGCGGTCGTGGTGCCGTCCGGCACCGAACCCTCCCCCGACGAGTTACGCGAGTACGTTCGCGGACAACTGCGTGGATCCCGCACCCCGGACCGCGTCGTGTTCCGAGACGAATTGCCCACCAACGCCACCGGTAAAGTGTTGCGCCGCGACCTCGTTCGCGACCTGACCCCTTCGAAGGAGCCCGCATGATCAAGAACGGCACCCGCCTGCAGAGCCAGGTCTGCGACACCCAGGTGATCGTGGTTCGTAGCAGCGACAGCCTCGACGACCTGCGCGCCGGCGGCGCGCCGATGGTCGCGGTCGGTTCTGATGTGGACTCCTCGCTGTCCCTGGACGCCGCACTGTCCGACGGCAATCTGATGGGCAAGCGCTACGTCGACGACGCCGGCGCCGAGGTCCTGGTGACCAAGGCCGGCAAGGGCACGCTGTCGGTCGGATCCACGCCGTTGGCGATCAAGGAAGCCAAGCCGCTGCCTGCCAGCGACTAGCAGTTCTGCGTCCGGCTTCCGGCCATCCGCGGTCGCCGAGTCACATCAGCCACTCCTGCCACTGGCCGGCTCGGTTGTGATGGTGCCCGCCTATTTGCGACAAACGTGCCCACAGGTAGCTACCAAGGTATCGACCGCGGCCGTCCCAGCGGGGAAACCACCATTTGTCGCAAATAGCCGGGCAGACAGACACTTTCGCCCACCAGGGGCACGTGGGACACGTGTGACTCGTCTCAAGTCCGCACTCAGAGCTGTCGGACCTCGGTGCGATCCTCGATCGCATGCCGACAAGTGAGAACCATCCAGCCGCGCTCAACTCACGCCTGCGACCAATCAAATCGCCCGGCCGGCCGCTGGTGTTGCAATGGAGCAATCTCCGCTACGTCTTGACCATGTACCTCGCCAAGTACGGTCCGATGACGGTCAAGGAAATGGGCGCAATGTTGACCGAGCAGGGCTTCACCACCGCGGGCCGGCCATCGAAATGCATTTCGGACGCGCTGCGGACCGAACGCTCACGCGGCAGGGTCTGGCGCCGAGGACGTGGGCTGTATGGCCCCGGCCGTATGCCGAGGAGCACCGAGTACCGCATCCACCAGCGGTGGATGGACCTACGCGAGCAGGCCCGAGACCCCTAGGCGTGCCGCGAGGTCACACCGCCATCGACGACGATCTGCGTCCCGGTGATGAACGACGCCTTCGGGGACATGAGAAATGCGACGGTGTCGCCGATCTCGGCCGGTCGGCCCAGTCGGCCCAACGGCGCGGCCGAGACGAACGCCGTCTTGACCTCCTCGACCGCCAACGCATCGGCCAGCATCGGCGTCTCGATGAACCCGGGGCACACCGCGTTGACGCGAATCCCCATGGGCCCCAACTGGCCTGCCATGGAGCGGGTCAAGCCGAGCAGACCGGCCTTGGATGCGCAATAAGCCGGGATGAAGGGATTGCCCACCAGCCCTTCGATACTCGAGATGCCGACGATGGCCGGCGCACCACCGGCAGCAAGCGCCTTCTCGAAGTGCGGCAACAACATCTGCGAAAGTAGCGCCTGCGCACGCAGGTTCACATCGACGACGGCATCCCAGGACTCCTCGGTGAACAGGCCGACTGGTTCGGTGGCCACCCGGCCTGCTGCGTGCACCAAGCCGTCGAGACCATCCAGTGCGTCGGCAGCGGCCACTACGCCTGCTGCCATCGACGCCGTTGAACTGCAATCGACGACGAAGCCGTGAGCACCGATCGACGCGGCGACCGAGGTGACCTGAGGCGAGATATCGAACAGCGCCACGCCGCGACCGTCGGCGATCAGCGCCTTCGCCGACGCCAGTCCGATACCCGACGCACCACCGGTAACCACCACACCGCTCACGACAGACCTCCAGAAAGTTGGGAACTACGGCGCATTGAACCGCGAAAACCGGCAATGCGGACGCGAATCTCCCACTCCGAGGGACGCCCGCTAACGCACCCGACGAGCGGGGGCCGCGCTGACGACGTCGTCAGTGAATCGCTCGAGAAGCAGTTCCTGGGTGGCAGCCAGATGACGGCGCGCGAACCGTTCTGCGTCTTCCGCATGCCCCGCGGCGATATCGGCCACCAGCCGACGGTGGGTCCGCACCGCACTACGGGCCTCGGCAACCGACGGGTATTCGCCCCGGCGGGTCAGCGCCGCCGCCCACTGTTGCTCTTGAGCCGACCACAGCGCCACCAACGACCGCACGACGTGCCGGATGGTCTCGTTCGGAGTGAAAGCGACCACCAGGTCATGGAATTCGCGGGCGATACGCGTGAATTCCACCCCATCCGCCACCGCGAGTGCGCTGGCTTCAACATTGGCGGTCAGTGCCGGCACCACCGCAGTCAACCGGTCCGCACGACGCGCGACCTCGCCGACGCACAACGGCTCCAATCGCAGCAATGCCGACGCCAGGTCACCCAGCGTGACACCTTCCCCCTGCAGCACCAGGCCCAGGTGATAAGCGGCGGAGGCACCGCCGGGCCGGTGCACTTCCGCTCCGCCCACGCTCCCGCGCCGAACGGTGATCAGTCCCTCGGTCTCCAGAATGCGCAGCGCCTCGCGCACCGACGGGTAGCTCACACCGAATTCGTTGACCAATTGGTCCTGGGTCGGCAGATGATCACGCACCTGCCCGGCGAGGATCCGCTCGCGGAGGTCGCCGGCAACCGTTTCGGCGATGCGCTGCTGGGGTGTGCGTCCTCGCGCCATAAATCAATACTAGCAATCCTTATAAGTATTGACATACGATCCACGGGTGGACTTCGAGATGGGCCCCCAGGCCACCGCCCTGCGCCACCAGCTGCGCACCTTGGTGAAAGAGCATGTGCCAACAGACTTTCTGGGCGCATTCACCGACGACCCGAACGACTTGGAGACCGCGCAACAGTTCTGCCGACTGCTCGCAGAACAGGGACTGTTGTGCATGTCGTGGCCGGAGGAATACGGCGGACGCGGCTCGTCGCCGTGGGAGCAGACGGTCGTGCGCGAGGAGATGTGGGCGCATCACGAGCCACGCGGCGCGCAGTACATGGGTGTCAACTGGGTCGGGCCGACGCTGATGCGGCACGGCACGCCCGAACAACAAGCCAAACATCTCCCCCCGATCGCCAAAGGTGACGTGATCTGGTGTCAGGGATTCAGCGAGCCCGAGGCCGGCTCGGACCTGGCGTCGTTACGCACCACCGCAACTCGCGACGGTGACGGCTGGCGGATCAACGGCCAGAAGATCTGGACGTCATACGCCACCATGGCGCAGTGGATCTTCTTGCTCGCCCGCACCACGAAAACCGGTGAGCCGCTGTACAACGACCCCGGCAAGACGGCGACCAAGAAGCAGCAGGGGCTGACCATCTTCCTGGTGCCGATGTCCGACCCAGCCATCACCGTGCGCCCGATCCGCTGCATGATGGGCCCGCACCACCTCAACGAGGTGTTCTTCGACGACCTGCGCGTCACCGAAGCCGACGTCCTCGGCACCGTCGACGACGGATGGTCGATCGTCGGCGACGTACTGTCCTTCGAGCGGGTCGGCATTGCCCGCTACGCCCGCTGTGACCGGCTACTACGGCTCGCACCAACGGTTTTGGGCGACCGCTGGGCCGAGGTCCCCGAGGAACTCAAGGGCCGTTGGACGCGCATGCTCACGCATTGTCGGCGGGCGCAGTTGATGGCGTATCGCATTGTCGCGCTGCAGAGTTCAGGCAAGGTATCACCGAAAGACTCTGCCGGGTACCGGATCGCGGTGACCAAGCTTGATCAGGACAGCGCCGAGGTGCTGATGGAACTCGCGGCCTACCTAGATGCGGACGAGAAGATCTTCCGCGCCGAGGTCGAGGACCATTGGCGCTACTCGCAGGCATCGACGGTGTCGTCGGGAAGCATTGAGATGCAGCGGATCCTGCTCTCTCGAACCATGTTGGCGGCGAAATGAACATCGAACTGTCCGAAGAAGCAATCGAATTCGGCCACCAGGCAGCCAAGGCCTTCGAAGCGGCCGGTGGCGACGAGCTGGTACAGAAAGCTCAAGCCGCGCCGGAGACCCGTGCGGGCATGATCACGCCGATCCTCGACGACCTCGGCGCCTTGGAGCTCGCACCACGCGAAGATGCCGACCAGCTCGAAGCAGCCGCAGCCCTCTGTCGCAGCGCAGGCTACTGGGCGCTGCCCTACCCGATCGCCGAACGCCTCTCGCGGCCAAGCGATCTCGATGTCGACGGGTTGGTCGTCGTCGCAAACACGCCGCAGGCCACCATCGGCGACCTGCCCGGTCGTTGGGCCGCAGTCGATCTGAACGGGGCACGCAGCATCGCCAGCCCAGGGATTTCCCGAGCCGCTTTTGTCGCCGACCTCGCGCTGGAAACCCTGGATGATTCCGGCGCCAACGACCTGGCGCTGGCCCTGACCCTGCCCGTGTGGACCTTGCTGGGCATGCTCGACCGGGCGCTGGATCTGACCATCGCACACGTGAGTATCCGCAAGCAGTTCGGCCAGACGCTGTCAGGCTTTCAGAGCGTGCAGTTCCAGCTGACCGACGGTGAGGTCGAGCGCAGCGGGCTGGAAATGCTGGCCCGCCATACCCTCTGGAGCCTGGCCGTCGATCGAGCCGACGCCCTCGATGACGCATTGGCGCTGCGAATGGCTGCACTCGAGGCCGCGGAGACCGTCTTCCGGGTGACGCACCAACTGCACGGCGCGTCCGGCTTCTGCGACGAGACCACGCTGTCATGGCTGTCCCGCTACAGCCAGCCACTGCGACGACTCCCGTTGGGGCTGTCCGCGACCCGTGAACTGCTGACGCAAAGGATCGGCACCACCGGACTGGCCACCATCTCGTGACCGACCAGTTCCGCCGAACCGTCCGCGAGTGGTGTGAAGCGAACATCCCGAAGAACTGGCGCCAGGACCAAACGGGCGTCAGCGAAGCCGAATTCGCAACCTTCCAGAAGAACTGGTTCGCCACCCTGCACTCGGCCGGTTTCGCCGTTCCGCACTGGCCCGCCGAATGGGGCGGCGGCATGTCGGTGGACCAGCAGGTGGTCCTCTACCAAGAACTCGCCGCGCACGATGCCCCGCGACTTGTGTTGCAGTTCGTGTCGATCCATCATGCCGCAGCCACGCTGCTCGCAGCGGGTACCGAGGAGCAACGCAGAAAACACCTGCCGGCGATCCTCGACGGCGAGATCTGGGTGCAGGGATTCTCCGAGCCCGAGGCCGGTTCAGACCTGGCGTCGCTGCGCACCACGGCCCGGCGGGAAGGCGACCACTTCGTCGTCAACGGCCAGAAGCTCTGGGCCAGTGGCGGATTGCATGCCGACTGGTGTCTGCTGCTCGCCCGTACCGATCCCGATGCGCCGAAACGCAAAGGCATCTCGTACTTCTTGATGGACATGAAGACCCCGGGTGTCGAAGTCCGGCCGATCCGCAATGCGGTCGGCGAATCACATTTCTGCGAGATCTTCCTCAATGACGTCGTCATCGCCGAAGCCGATCTGGTCGGCCCGGAGAACTCGGGATGGCAAGTCGCACAAGAGACCCTGGGCACCGAGCGCGGCATGACGATGCTCGAACTCGCCGAACGCCTGGGCAACGCCGGATTCCGCTGGCTGGTCGAAGAATGCCGACGGTCCACCGCCATGGACAGCCGTATACGAGACCGCCTGGCGCAGTTCGAGATCGAGATTACGGGCCTGCGCGGGTTGTGCCGGTCGATGGTGTCGGGTACGGCCACGGGCCCGGCGGACGCATCGATCGTCAAACTGTTCTACAGCGAGCTGCTGCAACGGATGACCGACTTCGGCGCCGAGATCGCCGGTCTGGACGCCCACACGGTGCTGGCCAAGCCGATGTCCAGCGGCTGGGAGTCCGGCGCCTGGATGCTGGACTTCATCGGTTCCTGGGAGTGGACCATTCCCGGTGGCGCCAGCGAGATTCAGCGCACCATCATCGCCGAGCGTGGACTCGGACTGCCGAGGGAGCCAGCATGACGCAATTGCAGGAATTCCACGACGAATTACGCTCGGTGGCCCGTGAACTGCTGGCCGGCCAACCTGATTGGGATCAACTCGTCACCGCCGGGTGGACCGGATTGGAGGTGTCGGAAGAGCTGGGCGGTGCTGGCGCGTCGTTCGCCGAAACCGCTGTCTTGCTGCAAGAACTCGGCCGGGCGGCAGCATCCCGGTCACTGCTCGGCACCACGTTGGCGGTCGGCGCACTGCCGGCCGACGATCCGCTCCTGGCGCGTATCGCCGCAGGTGCCACGGCCACCGTCGCAACCGGATTCACCGTGAACGACGGAAAGGTCTCTGGCCGAGCCGAATTCGTGCCCGACGCGGCAGCCGACATCGTGTTACTCGCGACCCGCGATGCCCTCGTGACCGCGCCCGTCACCATCACCGGCCAGGCGGTACTCGATGAGACGCGATCGCTCGGCGCGGTGTCCGCCGAGGACGCGGCGGTGAGCCAAACCTGGCTGCCGGCAACGCCGGTGGCACCAAGAGCCCAGACGGCGGTCGCGTGCGACAGTCTGGGCATCGCCGAGGCCATGCTGGCGCAGACAGTCGATTATGTGAAGATCCGCAACCAGTTCGGCCGCGCCATCGGATCGTTCCAGGCCGTCAAACATGCATGCGCTGATATGCAGGTGAAGATTTCGGTTGCCCGGCAGCTTGTTTCGACGGCCGTCACGGCCATCGCCGAAGGTCGAGACGCAGACGTCGCAGCCCAGATGGCCAAGGCGTACACCACCGAGATGGCTGTCGAAGTGGCCGGCAAAGCCATGCAGCTGCATGGCGGCATCGGCTACACCTGGGAGAGCACCGTGCACGTGTATCTCAAACGCGCAGCACTCAATCGGGCGCTCTACGGCACCCCGGCCCAGCACCGCGGCACCTTGAGCGAGCGATTCACCGCCTGAAATACCGGCATTCCGGGCGGGTCGTGGTTGGCTTGACCGGTCATGACTTTTCGAATCTCGGTGCCGCTGCTCACGTTCGCGCTCGTCGCGAGCGGCTGCTCGCTGTTCGAGAGCCACGAGCCGCGAGATGCGTTCAGCGCGTTCGCCGATGCGCTGCACAAGAAAGACAGCACTGCAGCGGCCAACGACACCGACAACGCCGACCAGGCAACCCCCGTGCTCAAGGCAATGTTCGAAGGTATGGGGACGGACGCGACCGTCGACATCAAAAGCACTGTGGGCGATGGTGACAACAAGGCGAGCGCCACGCTCACCTACACCTGGTCGTTCGGCCCCGGGCACCAGTTCAGCTACGACACGACGGCCACTGCAACGAAAGTCGGCGACGACTGGCGCGTGCACTGGGCGCCGACGGTCCTGCACACAAAACTGCGCCCCGGCGTCTCATTCCAATTCAGTCAGGACAAGGCGCTCCTCACACCGGTGGTCGACCGTGATGGTCAACCGCTGCTCAACTGGCAGACCGTCGGCGTCATCTCCCTCAGCCGTGATCACCTCGAGTCGGCCGCCGCCCTGGCCGGAGTGCTTGAGCGCTTCGACAACACGATCACCGCCGAGTCGATCACCAACCAGTTCAACGGAAATCAAGACGACCGCGAGACCGTCATCAAGCTCCGCGAGCAGGATCTGGACCAGGTCAACGACGATCTGACGGCCATCGTCGGCGTGAACGTGGCCAAGCAGGGCCAACTTCTGACGGTCGACCCGAACCTGCACTCCCCCGCCATCGCCGAACTTCCCGACGTCTGGCGGCAAGCCATTGACGCCACGGCCGGCTGGTCGGTCGCGCTCGTCGACAAACAGGACCGTCCCACCGACCAATTGGCTTCTGCGCCGCCGTCGGACACCAAGCCGGTGCGCACCACGCTCGACACCCGTCTCCAGATGCTGGCGCAACAAGCAGTGGCCACCGATCCCCGACCCACCGTTCTGGTGGCCATCGCACCGAGCACCGGCGCGATCCTGGCTGCCGCGCAGAACGACGCCGCCACCGCACAAGGCCCGATCGCCTTCACCGGGCTCTACCCGCCCGGTTCGACGTTCAAGACCATCACCACCGCGGCCGCTCTACAGAACGGCATCGCAGGCGCCGATACACCCGAACCGTGTCCGGGCTCGGTGACCATCGAGAACCGAACCATCCCCAACGAGGACAACTTCGACCTCGGGACCATCCCGCTGGCTCAGGCGTTCGCGCATTCCTGCAACACCACCATGGCAGCGCTCGCGGATCGCCTGCCCGCCGACGCACTGCCGAAGATGGCACGCAATTTCGGGATCGGCGTGGACTATGTCATTCCCGGCATCACGACGGTGACCGGCAAGGTGCCGGACGCCACCACTGCTGCGCAGCGGGTCGAGAACGGGATCGGACAGGGCACCGTCACCGTCAGCCCGTTCGGGTTGGCGGTCGCCGAGGCCAGCTTGGCGCACGGCTCAACCATCACACCGACGCTGCTCCCCGATCAGAAGACCACGGCCAACGCCCCGTCGGCGCCCATCGCCCGGCCACTCGCCGATGCCCTGCGCGCCATGATGCGCCTGACCGTCACCGACGGCACCGCAGCATCGCTCAAGGACATCGCAGACCTCGGCGGCAAGACCGGCACCGCGGAGTTCGGCGACAACACACATTCGCACGGCTGGTTCGCCGGGATCGTCGGCGACATCGCGTTCGCGACCCTCGTCGTCGGCGGGGACAGCTCAACGCCGGCGGTCGCAGTGACCGGCAACTTCCTGCACACAGCGTTGTCATGAGCGCTTCCGGCGTGCCCTGCAGGGCAACCAAGCAAGCACTTGGGATTCTGGACTGATGCGGGTTGACGGACGCGACATCCACGTCTCGGGTCGCCTGCTGCAACCGTTGACCCGACGGACCAACGACATCCTGCGGCTGGCGTTCTCGGCGATGTTCCTCATCACGGTGATCGCCAGCTCACTGATCACCCGCCGCGACTGGGTGGCACTGGAGCGGTCGGTCTCGCGCGTGGTGGGCGTACTTCCGCCCTCTACGTCCAACCTGGTCTACCTCGCCTATGGCGTGGCGATCCTCGCATTGCCCTTCCTGATCCTGTTTCGCCTGCTGCTTTCCCGTCAGTGGAAACTGCTCGGCGCATACGGCGTGGCGGGCACGCTTGCCGTGTTGGCGCTATCGGTGAATTCGAACGGCGTCGCGGCGCCCAAGTGGCACTTCGATCCGTCCGACCGGCTCAACACCGTGCTGGCCCAATTCCTCGACGACCCCCGCTGGATCGCCTGGCTGGCCGCCGTTTTGACGGTGTCCGGGCCGTGGCAGCCCGCCCGCTGGCGGCGTTGGTGGTGGGCACTGCTGCTCGCGTTCGTGCCGATCCATCTGGTCATCAGCGCGATCATCCCGGCCCAGTCACTGCTCGGGTTGGCCGTCGGCTGGTTTGTCGGCGCGCTCGTCGTGCTGGCCAGTGGTACCCCCGCGCTCGAAGTGCCGCTGGTCGGCGCTGTGCAGGCACTGGCGCGCAGGGCGTTGAACGTGACGTCACTGACCGTCGTCCGGCCCGCCGGCGCCGGACCTCTTGAGTTGTGCGCCGAAGACGACGACGGGACGCAGACAGTCGTCGAGATGTACGGCCCCAATCAACGCAGCGGCGGCGCACTGAGCCAGTTGTGGCGCAAAGTCACCCTGCGCAACGACGAAACCGCGCCACTGCAGACCTCGATGCGACGGGCTGTCGAGCATCGCGGACTGATGATCATCGCCGTCGATGAGCTCGGCCTGTCCAACACCGACACCTTGACAGTGGCGTCCCTCGACCGCGGTTGGACTCTCATCGCACGCACCCCGGCGCGCGGCGAGGTGCTGACCGATGAGGTTCCCGTGCAACGTGTCTGGCAGGCCTTGGGCACGCTGCATTCCCACCAGATCTCACACGGCGATCTTCGCGCCTCCCAGATCACGGTCGACGACGATGCTGTCCTGTTCGGCGGGCTGGACAGCGCCGAATACGGCGCCTCCGACGTCCAGTTGCAGTCGGACATGGCGCAGCTGCTGGTCACCACGACCGCGTTGTACGGCGCTCCGGCCGCCGTCGCAGCGGCCATCGAAACCTACGGAAATGTCGCTGTGTTGACGGCGTCCCGACGGCTCACCAAATCGGCCATGCCGCAACGGGTTCGCGCAGTCGTTCCACCTGACACGATCACTGCGGCCCGCGACGAGGTGAAACACCAGACCGGCGCCGACAAGATCCAGACCGAGACCATCACCCGGTTCACCCGCTACCAGGCGATTCAGTTGGTGCTGCTGGTCGGTCTGGTCTATGTGGCCTACCCGTTCATCAGTGCGGTGCCGACGTTCTTCACCGAACTGCGGAATCTGAACTGGTGGTGGGCGCCGCTCGGCCTGACCATTTCCGCATTGACGTATGTCGGTGCGGCCCTGGCACTTTGGGCGTGCGCATCGGAGTCGGTGAGTTTCGGCAAGTTGGCCATCATGCAGGTGGCCAACACGTTTGCGGCCACCACCACGCCGGCCGGTGTCGGCGGTCTGGCGTTGAGCACCCGGTTCCTGCAGAAAGCCGGCCTCGGCGCCGTCCGCGCGACAGCGGCCGTGGCCCTGCAGCAGACCGTGCAGGTGATCACACACGTGGCCTTGCTGATCCTGCTCAGTGGTATCGCCGGGGTATCGACCAATCTGTCGCATTTCGTGCCGTCGACCAACACGCTGTATCTGATCGCCGGCGCCGCTCTTGGCATCGTCGGCGCGTTCATGTTGGTACCGCGGGCCCGGCATTGGCTGGGCACGGAAGTCCGTCCGCGACTGGCCGAGGTCTGGCGCGATCTGGTCGCCTTGGCCCACCAGCCGCGGCGACTCGGATTGATTGTTCTCGGTTGTGGTGCAACTACTCTCGGAGCGGCGCTGGTGCTGTGGTCGAGTATCGAGGCATTCGGTGGAACCACGTCGTTTGTGACGGTCTGCGTCGTGACGATGATCGGTGGCACGTTGGCGTCTGCGGCCCCGACACCCGGCGGCGTGGGCGCCGTCGAGGCCGCCCTGATCGGTGGTCTGGCCGCCTTCGGCTTGCCTGCGGCGGTGGCGGTGCCGTCGGTGCTGCTCTACCGCGTCTTGACGTGCTGGTTGCCGGTGTGCATCGGATGGCCCGTGATGCGTTGGCTGACCAGCAACGACATGATCTGACCACCCACGCCTGGATAACTCAGTGGCCGAACGCAACTGGGTGGTGGAAAGCACGGCGATTTTCCGCCACCCAGTTGCATTCGTGTGCCGAGGCTTACATCGCCGCGAGCATCGCCTTCATCTTGTCGATCTCACCCTGTTGCGCCGTGATGATGGTCTGCGCCATCTTCTTGACGTCCGGGTTGGTGCCGTTCTTCAGCTCGTCCTGCGACATGTCGATGGCGCCTTGATGGTGCTCGATCATCATCTGCAGCCACATCTTGTCGAAGGCCGTGCCCGAGGCCGCTTCCAACGCGGTCATCTGCTGCGGCGTCATGATGCCGGCCATCGCGTGATGCATCATCGCCGACGGAGCAGGCTTACCGAAGCTCGCCAACAGCGTGGTCATCTGCTGCATCTCGGGCGATTGAGCCCCCTCGATCGCCGTGGCCAGATCCTTGACCTGCTGGTTCTGCGAGCGGGTCGGGACCAGCTTGGCCATCTCGACGGCCTGGGCATGGTGCGGGTACATCATCTGCAGGAACATCACGTCGGCGTCGTTGAAGTTGGCGGCCGGCGCGGTACTGGCACCTGACATACCCGGCATGTTGTGGCCGGACATCGGCATGGACGAACTGGTGTTGGGCAGCGTCGAGGCGTGCTCGCTCGGCGGGCTACAGGCGGATAGCGCGAGGGCAGCGGCGGTAGCGGTGCCGGCTACAGCAACGGTGGCGATCGATGCGAATTTGAACATGATTGAACTCCTTGAGAATTGGATGGGATTGACGCGGGGCGCGGCCCATCAGATTCGGAGTAGGGACAGTTCCGCGAGGGTCAGGACGGTCCACGGCGGGGCTCTTTGCCTGCGCCGCAACGCCTGTCGAATCCGCGCTTGCACGTTCTGCGCAGGCGCGACGCCCAGCCAGTACAGCAAAGCCAGACCCAGAATGGTCAGCAGCTCCGACAAGATGAAGACGCAGGCGTGAAAACCGTTGTGTCCGTTGCAGTCGCAGGCATCTGACAAGGATGTTTGCGCGACAGGGGCACTCGCGTGCTGATGAACAGTCGCCTGCGCACGATGCGACGGAGTGTGCGTGGACGTGACGATCAGCGAATGCATGCCGACGATGCCCGCGATCAAGACGAGCAACCCGACAACCCAGCCGATGAC
>ERZ650309.287-NODE-287-length-25607-cov-5.213604_pt1 | contig 25607 bp, 20 predicted proteins | sample MGYA00376245_ERZ650309 | MGnify/ENA primary metagenome ERZ650309 (study PRJEB26733, sample SAMN07839294) | wastewater metagenome | biome: urban; feature: wastewater treatment plant; material: waste water | place: USA: North Carolina | collected 2016-04-26 ...
CTTTAGCCGTGGTTGATATCTTCAAATCGATAGATGGAGGTAAAACATGGAACAATATCTCTTTAAGCAAAAATCTGCTGGTTCACAGTGATACCAGGGCAATTACTTTTCATCCTACAGCATCAGATAGTTTATATATTGGAACCGACGGCGGCGTTTATTTTTCATCTGATGCAGGCGAACAGTGGCAAGCCAGAAACCTCGATATTTCATCTTTACAGATATACGATTTTGGACAACATCCGCAGCATGAGGCTATCATAATTGCCGGAGCACAGGATAACGGTGGTTTTTATTATAACGGAGCACCAATATGGAAACGCCATTGGGTGCTACCCGATGTCACGCACAATTCAATGGATGGTGATGTGGTATTCGCTCAGATTGACCCCTTTAATCCTTACATCCATTATTATGGAACAGGTCCCGAACGCAATAATTTCCGCAGTGATGATGGTGGCAAACTTTTCACCGGCTTCTGGAAAAATTTTCCAAATACCATATGGAAAACGCCGTTCTTCTGTTCACCCCATATTCCCGGTGTGGTTTACACCGGTGGAGATGACCTTCAAAGGAGCACTAACAGAGGTGACGACTGGTCACCTGTTACTGCAACGTTAATAGGAAGCATTAAAACCATTGGGTTTCATCCGACCGACAAACATCAATTGATTGTTGCTACCAACCAGGGGAAAATGTATCGCATTACAGGTCCGGCCAACGGCGAATGGAACATATCAACAGTAAAAACTAAAAACATCACCTTTACAGGCATACCAAATGATGTGATGATTTCATCTATTGCTGTAACTGATTCAGGTACTATATGGATATCATTTTCCAACCTTCAAAAATCGGAAGATACAGGTGAGTTTACTAATCAATATGTTTTCAGGCTAGACGCAGGAGCCTCTGTTTGGGTCGAAAAATCAAATGGTCTCTCGAAGACCAATCCCGTGAATACCATAATTTGCGATCCAAATGATACCAACATCGTGTATTGTGGTGCCGACTGGGGAGTCTTCAGATGGAATAACGGTTTGAGTATATGGGAACTTTTTGACGAAGGACTGCCTAATTCTCCTGTTTTCAAATTGAAAATTCATAGCCCATCACGAAAAATCAGAGCCGCTACATATGGCCGGGGGTTCTGGGAACGACGACTGGACGAAACTTTTTGCTCCAACCAGTTTCTGTATATGCGAAAACATATTGCTGATGCAGGAAGCGAGCCCGCCGGAGAAGGCGTAGATCACCCTTTTGTGGAAGGTTATCAATGCTGGCACTGGGAATCGCCCGATATTGTAGTAGATCATATCCAGCAAACGCCATTTATAGTTACCGATCCATTGACATTGGGTGATAATGTCGTGCATTCCGGGGCTGGCAAAGGACTGAACAGAATTTATGTGAGGGTACATAACAAAGGACCCTTTGCAGTGAACAATGTGCAGGTTAGAGCATATTTTGCCGGAGCTTCAGCAGGCCTGCCTGAATTTCCAACGGGAATGATAAACAACCCCTTCAGTTTTATTCCTACGGAGCCATCTGATTGGAATCCGGTTGGAGACACCTTTACCATTTCAAGGATAGAGGCCGGAACAACTAAGCTTGCATATTGGGAATTTATTATTCCCGAATCGGCTCCTGCACATAGCTGCCTTATAGCATTTACATCAGGACTGGAAGATCCTTTCACTCCCGACGAGAACAGCAATCCCGATGAACTCGTGATGAATAATAGAAGAGTCGCTCTCAGGAATCTCGATTTTGATGCAATTCCGGGTTCAACAGGATTAAGTGGAGAGCTTGGTGCAGGAGGAAGTTCATCGGTGCCCGGAGCAGGATTTCATAAAATCATAAATTTTAATGGTGGTTTCAAAAAAAATCAGAAATATACCATCTCTATTCGTGCATCACATGTGCCGGAAGATTCATTCATGGTGATACTGCCTGAAATAAAATCCAATCATCACTTCCGCCACAGCAAAACAACCCCAACCGTTTGGACCGAAAAACTGAAAAAAACATTTCTTGACCATCAATTCCCTGATCTCTCTAATGAATTGTTTGACAAGAAAGATCTTTTAGTCTACCCGTTACAACCCGGAAAAGACACCATATTGGGAGAAGCAACGCTTTCTAAGAACGAATCGCTTAAACTGGCGATATGGGTATGGAGCAAAAAATGGGATCTTGAAAAACAATACCGATATGATATACTTCAATGGAACGGAACCAGAGTCGCAGGCGGGTTTACTGTGGAAATGGTGGATATAGCGTTGGTGAAGAGGCGTAAAACAAATAAATAACTTCCGAATTGTAAATCAAACTCAATTTAAAGATGCACATTTTTCAATAATTTGATTAATTTAGATGACTAATACATAGTGACAAAGAAAAAGGTTTTGTTATATATGTCAACACGTAATAACTTGGTTAAATGTCACGAATTCTTATTCACAATTGCCGGTAAGCTCTTAGGGTAGCGGAATTCAACTACCAAAACGATTAAACCCCCCTAAATATGTGGGGAACAAGATGAATGAACAATCCTACATTTGCCAGTATATGAAACGAGGTTTGCTCTTCTACACAACTAACCTTTTGGAATAAGCTCACAAGATGATTCGCGTCGTACTATTTGAAGATAATTCCGACTTTATAGACAGTCTGCGTGAGCTTATCGAAAATGCAGACGGAATGGAGTTGGCCGGTGTATTCACAAACTGCAAAAATGTTGTCCGCAATATTAATCAACTAAAGCCGGATGTGGTATTAATGGACATTGATATGCCCATCGAAAATGGACTACAGGGTTTGCGGGCTATTCGTGCCTCAGGTAGTCAGGTTACAGTATTGATGCTTACAGTATTCGATGATAATGACCGGGTTTTTCAAAGCGTTTGTAATGGAGCATCGGGTTATTTGTTAAAAAATACTTCACCGGATAAAATTACAGATGCCATAAGGGAGGCACAAAGTGGCGGAGCGCCGATGACTCCTTCTGTTGCCAAACAAGTTCTTAAACTGTTTTCACAGCCTTTCCAGAAATCAGATGACCTTAAAACTCTAACCGCCAGAGAGCACGATGTGCTGAGCTGTTTAGTGAGGGGATACAGTTATAAAATGGCATCATCGGAGTTAAACATAACCATTGAGACCCTTCGGTACCACATTAAAAATATTTATTCCAAACTACATGTAAACTCGAAAAGTGAGGCGGTAGCAAAGGCCATTCAAAATAAAATTGCTTAACAAGATATATGTGTCTACGTAAAGTTAAATTTCTTTTGTCGCTACTAACTTTTGTAACACTTTTGATTTTTAGTAATTCGTGTGAGCAATCCATAAATAAAGACCACCTCCAAACAAAGCGAGTACTTCCTGACAGCTCAGCCATTTTAGCAGAAGTTGACAGTATGATTTACTACATGCAGAAATCTGATTCAGTAAAATGTCAAGAGATACTGAAATTTTTCAATGATCCTGAATTGGCAAAAAAATACCCATGTGAGGTATATAATGCTTTTGTTTATTCATCATTTTCCAACCAGCAAAACCAATTAGTTGATAGTTTAAGCTATCTGAAAACATATAATCAACTCTATGATTTAGCTTTAAAATCTCGGAGTGAACATTTCATGACCTATTGCGAACTATATAGAGCCCGCAACATGGTGGTTAGTGGTAAAAATGAAGAAGCAATTCCTCTTTACATGGAACTTCTTCCGAAATTTGCACAATACAATGACAATTATGCAATTAGCCTTATTTATAAACGCATTGGGTTGACTTATTTGAATATCTATAATAATTCCGACAGTGCCACGAAATACTTAACTAAAGCATTTTACATAAGCATTGGCAAAATTGACAAATCTATAATTTATGATAATTTAGTAAAAACCTACTTCCAGATACAAGAATTTGATTCGCTGAAGAGATTTGTTGATATGTTACATCACCCGGTAGATTTTTGGCGTCCGATGGAGTATAATACTACTTATGCATTCTATCAAACGTACATATATACTTTTTCAGATTCCGGCTCAACAGATTCTGTGATAAAATATTTGAATCCATTTATTAACTACTACTTTGGGCACCCCGACCAAGGCTATTATCCTGACCTGATGAGTTGCATGTCAGTATTTTGCGAGGGGTTATTAAAAAAGCAAGAGTATCCATTATTAGATAGTCTGATTTACATAACCTTACGGTTCGAGAAAGACCACCCGGAATTTACTAAACTAAATATAGATTTTTACCATGTTGCTTATAAATACTATGAATCAAAAAAAGATTTCCAGGGTGCTTTGATATTTCTAAAAAAATACATTGACTCCAAAAAAATATTGAACCTGGAAGAACAAAAAAGTAAAATCGAATTAGCCCGCATGAGTTATCTTGTACAACAGGAACGGATAAGAGCAGCCAATGCCAAAATGCAACAGGAGTTAATTTCAAGTCAACAGCTTCAAAGACAAAAATTCATCAGAAACTCATTTATTGCAGGGTTTCTTTCTTTACTAATATTGATAGTCGTTTTGATAAACCGACATCAATTAAAGCGAACAATCGAACTTGAAAAAATGCGAAGCCGCCTGAGCCGCGATTTGCATGATGATATTGGAAGTACTCTAAGTAGTATCAATATTCTAAGCAGAACTGCACAACAAAATTTAAATCATTCGAATCCGGATAAAATCAGGTTCACCCTGGAGAAAATAAATGAAAGAAGCCAAAGGTTACTTGATAACATGCATGACATCCTTTGGAAAATCAACCCCGGGAATGATACCTTCGAAGAGGTAATGAGTCGCATGAGAGAATATGCTACCACAATTCTTGAAGCTAAAGGAATAGATTATACATTCAACTTTCCAAAAGAAGCACTGAATTGTAATTTGAACATGGAAGTAAAAAATAATATGTATTTGATTTTTAAAGAAGCCATTAATAATCTTTCAAAGTATTCCCGGGCATCTCATGCACAACTCTCATTAACCTTTGATGAAAAACACATTTATCTAAAAATAGAAGATAATGGAGATGGCTTTGAAATAAAGAGTAGTGAAAAAGACTTCTCATCTTCTTCTCCCGTTAAATCCGGAGGAGCTGGACTGCAGAACATGCGACATCGCGCTTTAGAAATGAAGGGCACTATAAAAATTACTTCTGAAATTGGAAAAGGGACTAAAATTGAAATTTCCATTCCACGCTTTTGCTGATACAAGTTACTTTTGCTGCTTTGGAAGCAGAAAACAACACTTTTTAAGTTCCACATAATATCCATATTAAACTTTCTGCTTTCTTACAGGAACTCCGGATTCCACACAGGATGTTAAATCTAAATTAAGAACATCCTGAAATGGCCATGGATCTAACGATTTCCTTCTCATGTGGTTTAATGTCACGTTTGAATTTTACCCCCTATTTATGGGGTTTTAATGATGGTTTCTCAATACGAATTTTACAACGTGAATAATAACAAATCAACCATGAAGCCATCTCCTGTTTATTTAATTGCAATTATTACCCTGAGCTGTCTGTCCCTTAAAGTATCAGGCCAAATTAACTCCATACAGCAAACAAAGACAAGTTTACATACATCAGATGTAACAATTGAATCCATTGATGATACAGATTATCTTATAGCCGGATGGGAATATGAGCCTAAAGCAACATTCCATAACTCAGGAAAGGTCAGTGTGACATTTGAAGCTACAATGATCATTGAGAACACCTACCGTTCTTCAAAAATTGTAACTCTTGAACCCAATGCATCAGTTACGGTTATTTTCGATGTTACTACTTTGAATTTTGGCAATTCAGCTTTCATAGTACAATTATCAGGAGAAAAGGAAGGCGGTCGTTTTCATGACTCATTTTCCAAAGTTGTAACAGTAGCTGAACAAACAAACGAAAAGGATCACAATTCAACAGAAAATCTAATAAAAAAAAGATAACAAAAATATGAAAATAGCTACTACCCACACTGCTTGTTTGGTATTCATCATGTTGATTTCATTTACCTCACAAAGTCAAAATCGAAACATCTTAAACTACCCGGATCAGGCTTCGGGTAAAATGATCCCAAAAAAAGACAATCAATTCTCAAGCGCCCAACTAAAAAATAATACTACTGTAGATCCAAACAAGCAACAATCGGCATTAAGCGGCTATCTCTTTGAAGGATTTGAAGCTAACTTTCCACCAACAGGTTGGCAAATAGTAGATGTCTCAGACACCACAACCGGATGGAACAGTTCCTTCACTGCCGACTTTCCTGCATCCTTTCAAGGGCTCCAGAGTGCTTATTGCAGGTATGAATACGGCACCCTTTCATCTGGTGAAAGTTGGCTGATCTCTCCACAATTTTCTGTTTCGGGAAGCGATTCATTATCGTTTCAATTCAAGCTTGAATATTATGGATTCGCACCTGATTCAACATTCATTCTGGTTTCAAATACAGACTCAAACTTAACCTCATTCAATACGGTAATTGATTTCTTTGCGGAAGGATTCAACTATCCAACAGATAGCTCCTCATGGCACTACAAGTCTTATTCACTCAGTGCATTTTCAGGTCAGAATATTTATGTGGCCATAAAAAATAAAAACGATGAAGGAGATGGAATATTTGTAGATAATTTTGAACTGGGAACACGCCCGGCAAAAGAAGTGGCCGTTGAAACTATTGATATAGAGGAATTCATCCCTACCATTACTGCTAATCCACAAGCTACCATTAGAAATAACGGTGGCGGAACACAATCCTTTGATGTTCATATGATGATCACCGGTGGGTACGTTTCCACCAAAACCATAACACTACCTCCACTTTCTTCATCCCAGATCTATTTCGACCCGTGGACCCCTTCTACAGGGGATTATATTGTGCAGGTGCAGACCCTTCTAAGTGGAGATGTGGATCCTTCAAACGATACTTTGTCAAAATCAATTAAAGTTCTGGAACCATTTTTAAATTATGGCTGGTCTGTGCATGACCCCCTACCTGAAGCTGCATTCGGTAGCGCTGTAGCTTCGGTCAACACAGCATCAGGATCCCGAATATTTCTCCTTTCCGGTTATACCCAGTTAAGCATTATGCCCGATGCCTATGAATACGACCTGAACTTCAACACATGGGCAAATATTTCGCCATTGCCTGTTGAATCGACATTAGGCGCATCTGCAACAGCAAACAATAAAATATTTGTTTTTGGTGGGAGAACACTACAAACTCCACAAGGCGCCACACAAATTTATGATCCTGTTACTGACATCTGGAACATAGGAACACCAATGCCTACACCGATAGTTACTCCTGCTTTCGGAACTTACAAAGATTCGCTTGTATATATTATTGGAGGGCTCAATGACGCAACCGGAACAGGAACCAATATGGTGCAAATTTATGATACATATAACGACACCTGGTCGATAGGAACGCCGAAGCCCGGCAGTGCTGATTACGGATTGCGCGGAGGAATAGTAAATAATAAAATCGTTATTGCAGGCGGCGCCTCCAATAACCAGCTTACAGCTGCAACTTATGTTGGGACCATTGACACCATCAACCCTACACAAATAAGCTGGACCCAGGTTGCAGATTTTCCTGCAGGCACTTGCACCAGAATGGGATCTGGAATATCCGTTGATAAAAATTCACCATTGATCATTTTTGCCGGTGGGTCAAGAGATAACACCTACTTGCCCTACAATAAGGTGTTTGCCTTTGATGTTGTTTCAAACACCTGGAAGTTGGGGCCCAATAAACCAACAGCAAGGAGTTTATTCTATATGGCTCCCATTATACAAAATGATTCTATTTATTTGGTCGCTCCCGGAGGAAGTCCTGTTGCATTTGATGACTCTGATTCCCATGAATGGTTAAACCTGGGATATTATTCATACCCGACAAGTCTTCCGGAAAACAATGGAATCAGACAAGCTTCGCTTCATCCTAATCCTGCCAGAGAATCAACTGTGTTGTCATTCAATCTGGAAAAGGCATCTGATATTCAAATTAAAATTACTGACTTGCCAGGAAACGAACTTTTTGTATTCAAAAATGAAAAAATGAATGCCGGAATGCAATCGCTTGTTATTCCGCTATCGAATCTGTCGCGGGGCATGTACTTCTGTACAATGATAAGTGAAGGCCATACAGTTTCAAAAAAAATAGTAGTGAACTGATCCCATCTATTTCGATAACATTTACCCGATATTTCTAACACTCCAAAAAGTAAGATGCCACTGTATTTGAAGAAGATTAATAATTTAACTTTCCTGAGAAAATTTCTGTGGTGCGCATTGTTATTCTCACCAGAAACCGGAGCAGCTCAGGAGCAAACAAAATGCGGCCAATGGGAGATGGATCAGGCTCAAATGCTGCTTCACCCTTCAATTGCCATTGAACGGCAACAACTTGAAGCTCAAACACAATCATACGAAACAGCATTTTTAAACCGACAGCATTTGTTTTCGGATACTATTCTGTATATCATACCGGTGGTAGTACATGTGATGCATGATTATGGAACGGAAAATATATCAAACTCACAGATTTATGATGTGGTCAGAATTATGAATGAATACTACCAAAAACGGAATGCTGATACGAGCCAGATAGTTCCTCTATTTCAACCTATAATTGGTGATGCAAAAATCGAATTCCGTTTGGCAAAACTTGATCCTTTCGGAAATTGCACAATTGGAATCACAAGGCATAAAACCCATTTAACTAATGGGGGCGACGACCAGTTAAAATCAATAATTCAATGGCCGCCTGAAAAATATCTGAATATTTGGGTTGAAAAAATCACTTCCAATAACTTTTCAGGTTATGCCTATTTACCGGGAGTTCAGGCAGCACTTGATGGTATTGTGATCGTCCATAATTATACCGGCAGCATCGGGTCCGCACAAGGTAATGGTGCCCCTACCCTGTTGGCTCATGAGGCAGGTCATTATTTGAACCTGCTTCATACATGGGGCCCAACAAATAATCCAAATATATCAACCAATTGCAATTTAGATGATCAGGTTTCCGATACTCCTAATTGCATCGGAGGTAATTGCAATTTAAATGCAGTAGGTTGTAATCCCGGAGAAACAGCAAATGTGCAAAACATGATGGATTATTGCACAGAGCAGATGTTTACCCAAGGGCAAGTCATCCGAATGCATGCAGCATTAAATTCCAATATCGGAAACAGAAATAATTTGTGGTCTGTAGCAAACCTCATTTCAACCGGTACCGATACAACACTTATAGCTAATATATGCCCACCGATTGCGGACTTAACCGACCATACATTCCGCATCTGCCAGGGCGATAGCATTCAATTTGAATATATTTCCACTGGAGGCGATTTCTCATCAATATTATGGCAATTCACAGGAGGTAACATTAGTTCAAGTACCGATACAAGTCCCACAATTGTATACAATAATGCAGGAAGCTTTGATGCAACACTTACTGTGACTAACAGTGCAGGCTCATCAACAATCACACGGAACGGACTAGTGGAAGTTACTCCTTTAATTCCAATTACAATGGCGCCACAACTTCAGGATTTTGAGACGTTAATATTCCCATCGGCTCCATGGACTTATGATAATACTATAGGAACTCATTGGGAAATAACTTCATTAGCCTCTACTTCTGGAAATCATTCCATATTTTTGCAGAACGATTCATCCAATTTCACAACTGAAGATGTCTTTTATACAGAAAGTTATGATCTAACCAACATCTCCACTCCGGCTTTTGGTTTCCAGCTGGCTTTTGCGAACAGAAATTCATCGAATGACCGCCTCAGAGTATTTTATAGTACAGATTGCGGAAAAACCTGGATAATGAAATATACCAAGTCTGGTAATGCGCTACAAACTGCAGGCAGCAGTGCTATAAACTTCATTCCGGCTGTCAATGAATGGCGACAAGAGGGAATGAATATAAGTGCTGTGGGGGGAATATCGAATGTAAAATTTAAATTTGAATTTACATCCATGGGAGGAAATAATATTTTCATAGATGACATTCAAGTTGCAAGTCCTACGATAATTGAAGATTTCATGGATAATCAGCCACAAATTTCAGTGTATCCTAATCCCTCCGGAAGCGAAATGTTAATGCACATAGAAATCGGCTTAACTTCAACGTTTTCATATACAATATCGGATATATATGGAAACCCTGTTTTCAAAATGCCCCCACAAAAATTACCGGAAGGCCAACATTCATTTAATATTGGTAACATATCTCAACCCGGTATTTACTTATTACAAGTTAAGATAAATGACAGGCCATTTAGTAAGAAACTGATCCGGTATTAATTAAATAAAAATTCATGAAAGTACTTATGAGCCCAATTCCGTCTATTGTGGTGGAATCGACCTAACAAATTAATACTAACAAACCTCTTCATTGAAGTACACCTGCATAAATCATTTAATTTTGATGTTCAGAGATTAATTTAACTTTTTTAAAACCTAAGGGTACGATGTGAACAATGAGCAAATTATTCCCTTTCATATCAATGGGCAAGAAAATTTGTACAGAAATATAAATGCCAATATTTTCCTATTTTATGGAGGAGTTATGGGAAACTCTACTCGCTTAGGGCACATCCAACGATAGATTGATATTTGTCAAAGCTTTCAAGGTTGCTACTTGATGAATGCCGCCTTCACTAAAATTCTGTGCCCATCCGTTGATTCAATGCTCCTTTTTTTAATCGTGTTGGGTTCCCTATTTTCATTACCATTCAAGTATGGACCAATTTATGAATCCAGTCAAGTCCCTGATTTTTGAGAGTAGCATTCCGGTAAGACAACGTTTTCTTCTTACTCAATGTCTTCATCAATTCACTTCTTTCATCAAAACACAGTTCGTTGGTAGAACAACTTTGATCTATGTACCAACAAAACATTATCCTACCTAAAATTGAATAATTGGTTGTAAAAGACCAACTGATTTTTTGGAAAAAAAGAAAAATTGATTATTTTTACTCCATCGATTATACACCACCTGAATCTGTATCATCTTTTAATATAAATGTTATGAACTTTCAAAAAACAAATTCAAGATGAAAAAAATCATTATTACTTCAGCGTTCACATTTTACACCATGTTATTGTTCGGCTGGTCGATTCCACAAACCAACATCAGCTCAATCAAAGATTACCAATACGCTCCGCTTAGGGTAGGTGTTGGATTTGAAAAATCGCCATACGCAGAGCTTGGGTTTTCCTTTCTGAATATTACCGATAAAGGTTTTAGCTCCGGTTCGTTTTGCTTTTATACTGCTGGTCAATTGACAAGGAATGTGACAGGCGGGCCGACAGATTACCTTTACGGAGGAAAAATCGGCTTCGAAACATGTTGGGTTGCCTTTATGTGGGGTGCAGAATTAAAATATCTTACTAACGAAAAGGAATCACAGTTGTTTTTTACTCCAAAAGCCGGTATTTCAATGCTGGGCGGTGCTTCGCTGTGTTATGGCTACAATACTCCCACCAGGAAAAATAAACTTGAAGAAATTGGCAAACACCAAATTTCCTTGACTGTCCACCTCTCTAAGCAACTCCTAAGAGATTTCAAATCTGCCGAACCTTCCACAGAATGAAAATTTCCCTTATTTAAAAGCCTGCTGCCAACTTCTGTCATTCAGAAAGGATCATCTATTCAATCAGTCATATTCTGATTAATTTTTATCTTTACATTTCTTCACAATTCCGTAATTGATTTTAAGACATGTCTCTCTTAGCCATTGCTTATCCGAAAATAGCAGCTGCTGACTTTGAAAAAATTCAACTGTGCCGTCAGCAACACGATAGTTTATATTACAATCTAGTGAAGCCTCATTTCACTCTGGTTTTTCCGGTAGCTAATATTCCTGAGGACGTTTTTCTTGAAGAAATTGGCAAATTGTGCTCAGGAGTTGATAAAATATCATTCGTGCTGCGCTGTGCTACTCTCAATAAAGATTCCTTCAGCGATTACTACCATACTTTTCTTGTTCCCGATGAAGGCTATAGCAGCATTGTTAAACTGCACGATAAGTTGTATGATGGTATTTTGCAAAACCAGTTGCGCATGGATATCGATTATGTTCCACATATTGGCATTGGCAATTCAAAAGATCCATTGCATTGCAAAAAACTGGCTTCAACATGGAATGCACAGCCATTTTCGATCGCAGGTATCATTGATGAGATTACAGTTGTTAAATACGAAAACAACAGTGTTGATCCGGTAAAGAATTTTCCCTTATACTAATTACAATCAGGTTTTTATTTGGCTGTCCTCCAATGTACGGGCTGTCGGCCTGTTTTAAATACTATCAACCAATCATAACCGAGCGCATCGAAATTGAACCCATGGTAGTATGTTCGTTGAAAAATCCGATCTGCTCATTTTTTTGCTGAAGAGCTAGCACATATAAAAGAGGCAGAAAATGCTCATTACTGGGAACTGATAAATGAGCAAATGTGCCCATTTTTTCATAATGGATAATATCGTTATGGTTCCCGCTCAGAATGAGTTGCTTGATTCTGGTATCAAACTCCTGTGCCCAGTCAAATGCTGCAGGCTGATCAAACCTGATCAGCCTAAGGTTGTGAACGATGTTGCCACTGCCAATGATCAACACCCCTTTTTTACGAAGCGCAGCCAGTTCCTGAGCCAGTTCATAATGGTATTGTGGAGGTTTGGAGTAGTCGAGACTCAGCTGAAAAACGGGAACATTGGCAAGAGGAAACATCTGGCATAGCACCGACCAGGTACCATGATCAAGTCCCCATTCGAAATCGAGCTCTACATGTGTCTTTTTGATCTGCGAAGCCGTCATTCTGGCAAAATCGGGAGCCCCGGGTGCCGGATATTGCTTGTCGAAGAGCGCCTGTGGAAAACCACCAAAATCATGAATCGTTGCAGGTTTGTCGACGGCAGTTACTTTGGTTCCCGATGTTTCCCAATGAGCCGAAACACATAGAATGGCCTTAGGTTTGGGCAGTTTCTTGCCCATCTCCATCCATTTGCGGCTGTATTCGTTGTTTTCAATGGCATTCATCGGACTACCATGGCCGATAAACATGGCAGGCAACATCACCTCATCGTCCGATAAATGATGCAGCCCCTTTAATATTTCATTGGTATTGCTCATAGCCAGCGCCGTAAAACCCAGATTTTTAACAAAAATCCTCCTTTTCATGTCGGTTGCAAATCTGCCTAAATTTCCTGAAATTAATATGAAAAAACTGTAGAAAAAAATTAAAATGGTGCTTTGCCGGCGACAACCTGAATTGCAGGGCTAATATTTTTGTATACTTGTGATCTAAACGTGCCCCCAAAATGTCAGCCTTAAAAGTACTTATTGTAGATGACGAACAAGATGTAGAACTCCTTTTTCGTCAGAAATTCCGCAAAGAACTTCGTGAGTCACTCTTTGTATTTCAGTTTGCCTTTTCAGCCGAAGAGGCACTTTCATATCTTAAAACTCTTCAACCTCTTGATGTGGTTCTGGTGTTGTCAGATATCAACATGCCGGGTATGAACGGACTTGAATTGTTGAAACTGATCAAAACCGATTTCCCGCAACTTAGAGTGATCATGGTAACCGCCTATGGCGATGCTGCCAACCATCAGACAGCTATCGGATACGGAGCTGATGATCTCATCACCAAGCCTGTTGATTTCAACCTCCTCAAAGAACGCATCACCTCACTTAACGCAAATTAACTTCCCTGCAAACAAATTATCATACCACTATGAAATTCACTTACCGGATTCTTGCAGCCCTTCTATTTACTTGCTGGCTGCCCTCCAGGTCCGTTTCGCAAGACACCAAAATCCTGGGATTTGTGGATGTCCTGAGCAATTATAAAAACGATAAGCTCTCCTTTGCTTTCGGCGAACAAGACCTTTTTATCACCTCTGAACTGAACGACAAAATCTCCTTTCTCGGTGAAACCGTATTTAAATTTGATGCTTCGTCGGGAACCGATTTTAGCATTAGCGTTGAAAGGGTAATCATTCGTTACAACCTTAAAGGCAACCACTATCTCCTTGCCGGGAAGCACCATACACCCATCAACTACTGGAATGACTCTTATCACCATGGAAGGGTATTTTTTCCCAGTGTATACAGGCCTCTCTTGTTTCAGGATTTCATGATTCCGCTGCACACCACAGGTGTGGGTATTCAGGGACTAAACCTCACAAAACTGAATATTGGCTATGATGTGATGGTAGGAAACGGTATTGGTTCAGGTGATCTCGAAGATAACGACGGAAATAAATCTGTAACAGTCGCCGCACATATGAAACCCATTGAAGGGCTTCGTATCGGAGCATCATTCTACTATGATAAAGTGAAAAACGGAACTCAAAACCACCACGGCACAGCGCATTCGGCACCGACATTAATCGCTGATATGACTCAATATATTTACAGTGGCTCGGTGACCTACTTCAAAAACAAAGTGGAACTGCTTGCTGAAGGAAGCTTTGTGATGAACGATATTCAATATGAGCACATGCAGCACTCAAGTGGTATGTATGCTCATGCCGGTTACCGTGTCACTTCAAAGATAATTCCATATGTCAGATACGATAATGTAAATTATGACGACCACGACATGTGGTTCGGAGCAACCACCCGTGAGGCGTTTACAGGAGGTATACGATATGAATTCAGCTACCTGGCAGTTTTGAAGGGCGAATATCAGTATACCGTTCCCGAACAAGGTAAAGACAGCAATATGGCAACCCTGCAATTCTCAATTGGTTTTTGATTCCTCAATCTGCACTCAAATGAAAACTATTCTCTCACGATATCTCATCATACTTTTCCTGTGTATAGCAGGATCAGCTGTTGGCCAGGACAACAAACTGGCAATTGTGGCTCATGAAACCGGAGCCCCTTCATCACTTAATAACTCCGATCTCAAAAAAATCTTCCGCGGTGAAAAACAATGGTGGAAAGATGGCACTAAGATCGTCATAGCATTTATGAAAACGTCTACGCCAACAGGTACCGAGGCATCTAAAAGTGTGCTGGGCATGAGTGGTGATGAGCTGAACAAGCACTGGTTGTCGCTGGTATTTCAGGGAAAAGCCAAAGCACCGGTCTTCTTCAGTTCCGAAAAAGAACTTATCGATTTTGTCAATCAAAATAAAGGTGCCATTGGCATCGTTCATAAATCGGCAGCAGGAAATGCACGTGTCGTTTCAATTGAACAGGCTCCATCACTTTAATTTCTGAACTCACCAATGATCATTTCCATCAAAACCCGGATCTGGCTCACCGTCTTCAGCATCGTGGCGGTATTCACCCTGTTTTTGATGTTTTTCTTCCCTATGCAGCAGGAAAAATATTTCCTAAAAAATTACAATCAGGAAATTGAAAACCTTGCTAAAACAGTTGCTCTGGGTGTGAAGATTGCCATGACGGAACAAAATTTTGAAGGCGTGCAAACAGCTCTCGATTTTGCGAAGTCAGACCGACGCATGCGATTTGTTGCCCTCCTGCAAAAACAACCCGATGGCACCTCTTCATTGCTGAATGTCTTTCCTGAAAATTATCCCTATTTACCATCAGGTGCCATTACCGACAGCCTTATTGTAAAAGGTGCATTGGTTGAAGGTGGCAACCTCAACGGTGAAGTACTGGTAGGTTTCACTACCGAAGAAATAAACCGGAACATGAAAGAAATCAGGCTCACTGCACTGGTGGTGAGTTTGCTGGTATTTGCTTTCGGAATTGCTATCGGCTTCTGGCTCGCACGAACCATTTCAAAACCTGTACTTGCCCTTCGTGATGCAGCTATTAAAGTAGGTTCCGGAGATTTTAGTCCCCGTGTGCATGCCGGCAACCGCGATGAAATAGGTGAGCTCAGTAAAGCATTTAATAAAATGGTTGCCGACCTGGCTGTTGCCGAAGAAAATGTAAAGAAAGCACAGGATCAGCTCGTTCAGCAGGAAAAAATGGCTTCACTTGGTCAACTTACAGCAGGTATTGCACATGAAATTCAGAACCCTTTGAACTTCGTAAATAATTTTTCTGAACTCTCTTCCGAACTCATCGATGAACTGAAAGCCTCTTCCGACCCCAATGAAAAGAATGAAATTATTAACGATCTTCAAACCAACATCGGGAAAATAAAACACCATGGCAAAAGAGCAGATAACATCGTTAAAGGAATGCTCATGCACAGCCGTGCCGGAAGTGGCGACAAGCAGGCTACCGACTTGAACGCGATGCTTGATGAATTCCTAACACTTTCATATCTCGGCATGAGGTCAACAGACACCTCATTCAATTGCCACATAGAAAAACATTTCGAAGGGAACCTTCCTCAGATAATGGCGCTCCCGCAGGACCTCAGCAGAGTATTTCTGAATTTGTTTAACAATGCCTTTTATGCCGTTCATGAAAAACATCAACAGCATAAGAATTTTACTCCTGCTGTCTCAGTAACAACAATAAAGTCTGATGATCGCATTTTGGTTTCGGTACGCGACAACGGTAACGGCATTCCTGCCGATGTGGTCGATAAAATATTTAATCCATTTTTCACCACAAAGCCAACCGGAAAAGGTACCGGACTAGGATTATCGATGAGTTACGATATTGTTGTGAAAGGGCATCAGGGAACCATCAATGTGAAAAGCGTAGCCGGTTCTTATACTGAATTTGAAGTTTCGCTTCCGTTGTAATCTTAACGATCGAGCCACTTCAACGCTTCTTTTGCACTCAAAGGCTGCAGTGGGTGTTTTTTCACAAACTTCCTCACAAAATCGCTATCTGTTTTTGAATATTCCCGCAACGACCAGCCTATTGCCTTCTTAACAAAAAATTCTTTCGAAGTGATTAAATTCAAAATGTATTTCTCAAGCAATGCTGTATCGGTCTCTTTCTTATACTTGAGCTGAAATAAAATGCTGGAGCGTTGCAGCCAGATATTCTTTGAAGTATTCCATTTCCCGGTGATGGATGGAATTGCTTCCGGGTACTTTTTGAACCACGGACCGATGATATGATTAGCCAGATAATCGACCGTATCCCACCATGATTTTTCAACGATGAGTCTCTCGAATAAATGTATGTCATGCTTCACCCATAACTTTTTCATCTTAATCAATACCTCTATTGCAAAATACTGGCATTCACGCTCAGGCCGGTGCCACAGCTCCATCACCACCGTTTCCATATCGTTACGATCGGGCAGTCCTGCTTTTTTCATGTATTCAATCCCTGCAGATCGTCGTTCGGTCGATTTGATTCCAAAAAAATCAAACTGATCACGCATGTACTTCTTCATTGGCTCAGCCCGGTCAACATCGCCAAGATCATTGTATATTTCTAAAATACCTGCCACCCAGCCATGGCCCTTCATTGTTTTCTTTGTCATGATATCTTCAATCCATTTTTAACAGCTCTTTCAGGTTGCAACAATACCACTTTCCCCGATTCATCGGGAATACCCAAAACGAGACACTCGGAAAGAAAGGGACCCACCTGCTTAACCGGAAAATTCACCACTCCAATCACCTGCGTTCCCGGCAAGGAAGCAACATCATAATAAGCTGTGATTTGTGCCGATGACTTCAAAATACCCAACTCGCCAAAATCGATCCATAATTTCAATGCAGGCTTTCGTGCCTCCGGAAAGGGCTCTGCTCGGACAATTGTTCCTGTCCGCATTTCTACCTTATTGAAATCTGCCATTCCGATAGTTTCCATAAATAATTGTTTCAAACTTCAAATTAATAGAACAAATACCAAATTTCTAAGAAAAACTGTGATTTCAAAGGACAGGTATGCATTTTTTGAGAATGGTAATCAATTTTCCTTAAATTCGCATTGAAATTTTTGCTGCATGTCCTCTTCCTCTTCCTCCTCCTTTCGGAAAACAACCAATCAATTTTATGAAAAACAGAAGTTTAAAAGCATTCTACTCTTCGCATTTCTGATTCTTCTCGAATTTCTTTTCATCTATGCTTCACTGGAACAAGTGGTAGCAAACAAACCATGGGGCCTAAAGCCCACCAACTCCTTTCTTTTCATTTTCCTGACACTGCTTATCCCTACTCCACTGCTCATTGGATTTTATGTGGCACGCCTTGAAACCATTATTAACGAAGACGGAATTTTTTACAGGTGGGCACCATTTAAGAAAAAGTACAGAATGATAGATTGGAATAGTATCACTGAAATCAATATCATTGATGTAGGAAGTGCCGGATTTACATGGAGGTTTTCTTCAAAGTATGGGGAAGTACAGTACACAGGTGGCGGATACGGTATTCAGATAAAAATGAAAAGCGGAAGACGTAGACTTCTGGGCACACACAAACCGGAAGAGTTGAATCGGATTCTGATCAGAATGGCCGGAACCAAATATCAGCCTGCAGTAACCAAGAAATCGTTGGAATACGATTGAGTCTGAATGAAAGCAGATCCCGAATGGTTAGCCTCTCATGGTTTTGAACCCGACGCCGAACTTACTCATCAGGACCTTTTACCATTTATAAAAAAATACCTTTTCAGAAAAAATCCCATCACCTTATTCTATCTGTTTTTCAATGTCGCCGGTGCATTGTCATTGGTTATTGCCGGCGTGTTGTTCGGTTTGTCGGGCAAATGTACTTTCGGTGAAATAGTCACTTATGTTTCATACGGATGTGGCATACCATTTCTGTTAATACCCATCCATGAGGGATTACATGGTTTGGCGTATAAATATTGTGGCGCTGAAAAAGTGTCGTACGACGTAAACTGGAAACAACTTTACTTCATGGCTATTGCCGATAAATTTGTAGCCAATCGCAAAGCCTTTTACATTGTGGGCCTCACCCCTTTTATAGTCATTAGCATAAAGTTAGTTGCCATCTCCATCCTCTTTCCGTATCCATCTGTGATCATCACAATGATTTCAACCATATTCATTCATGGTTCGATGTGTGCAGGTGACTTTGGATTGCTTAGCTATTTTGTATCTCATGCCGGTAAGGAAGTGGTTACCTATGATGACCGTGAAGCCGGAAAATCGTATTTCTTCATCAAACGGTAACTCCCTTTTCCTGTTAAAGGAGATTTGATTTCACCATTATAAGTTTCATTGCCAGTTCATTTAGTTGCTGAATTTCAACACTTTATGAAGCTTTTACAATTGCTTAGTTTTTGAGGTTATAAAATTCCGATGTTCAAAACCGGGGGAAAAGGTCGCCATTGAGAGGGTGATTTTTTACTAAGTTTAGCCCTCAATTCAACTTATGAAAAAGTCGGCTCCAAAAGAAAATGTTAATAAAGGCACTGGCATTTCAGCGTCCAGGGCTACAGCAGGTTACTGGCAACAAAAAAACCTGTGGCTGATGGGACTGTGTTGTGCCATTTTTGCATTCTTACTTTATGCCAATACGTTAGGACATGATTATACAGTTGACGATGGAACTGTTATCGCAAATAATAAAATCACAAAAAAAGGTATAGCGGCAATTCCTGAAATCTTTACTACCTCTTATCGTGCCGGTTTCTGGGATCGCAATGAGGGTCTATACCGTCCGCTTTCAGTAGCCATGTTCGCCGCTGAATGGCAACTGTCACCTGAAAATCCTGCTCCCGGACACTGGATAAATGTGATACTCTTTGCGCTAACAATTTTCATTTTATTTCAGTTACTGGCAACAATCTTCAAAGAACAATCGGTGTTGATTCCGTTATTCGCCACTTTGCTTTTTGCCGTTCATCCGATCCACACAGAAGTAGTGGCGAATATTAAAAGTCGCGACGAAATTCTTTGCACCCTTTTTGTTTTGCTTATGCTGAAGGGACTTTTCAGTTACCTGAAGTCTGACAAGATGTTGCCTCTTGCAGGAGCTGCATTAGCCTTCTTTATGGCTTTTCTTTCAAAGGAAAATGCCATCACTGTGATGGGAGTTATTCCCTTTTTCATTTGGTTCTTTTCCGATAAGCCAATCTCAAAAATTTTAGCAACGTCTTCTGTTTTCCTGGGTGTTACAGCGCTTTATCTGGTCATGCGTTTTTCAATACTGGGAGAAATGAAAGGTTCGGCAGAGATTCAGCTGATCAACAATTCTATCCTAGGTGCTACTTCGGGTATCGACCGGTTCGGGACCGCCATTGCTATTATGGGGCGCTATTTGTGGCTGCTACTGATTCCGCATCCTTTGGTTTTCGACTACAGTTACAATCAGATTCCGGTGGTATCGTTGTTCTCTGCCGCAGCGCTGATCTCATTGCTGGTAATTGGTTTTCTTATTTATGTGGCAGTAAAAGGAGTTCAAAAGAAAAATCCTGTGGCTTTCGGATTAATATTTTTTGCGATCACTGTTTCGTTGGTTTCCAATCTGCTTTTTCTTATTGAATCAACCATGGCCGAACGATTTTTATATTTACCTTCAATCGGCATCTGTATTTCCATATCATGGGCAGTGATTCATTATTTCAGAATGTCGGGTCACGAAAATGAAAAAGCAACCCTGAAGCTGATCAGTACTAAGTGGATGCCTGTCGCACTGATATCGGTAGTGCTTTTGGCCTATTCGGGGAAAACCATTTCGCGAAACAGCGACTGGAAAAACAACCTCACCTTATTGGCAACAGATGTAAAAACATCACCTAACAGTGCGCGTATACGTTATGCATATGGAAGTGCATTACTCATTGAAAAGGCCTTAAAAGAAGAGAACACAGATGCAAAAAACGGATATCTCGATAAAAGCATTGCTGAACTTCAAAAAGGCGTTTCCATTCTTCCATCATATGCTGAAGCGTGGTATCATTTGGGAATTGCCTACAAAGAGCGAGGCAACCCACAGGCAGCAGTACCTGCCTTCGAGCAGGCAAGAGCTTATAAAGAATTCAAGGAAGCTGATTTCTATATCTCTTCCGGACTCGCATACGGGCAATCGGGAAAATATGATCAGGCTATAGCCGACTTTACAAAAGCCATATCGATAGATCCCGGTAATCCTGAAGCCTATAACAACAAAGGTTTATACTATTCTGAAAAAGGAGTGATTGACAGCTCCATCATATTTCTCGATGAAGCCATAAAGATGAAACCGGAATTTTATCAGGCACATTACAACAAGGGAAATGCCATAGCCAAAGGAGGCAAATTCAATGATGCCATTCCACATTATATGAAAGCTCTTGAGTTGAAGCCCGGTTATACCGATGCTCAGCTGAATCTGGGTAATTGTTATGCCGCAATGAGCGATTACAAAAACGCACTCATCTGGTATCGCAAAGTTGAAGAACAGGAACCCATGAATCATAAAGTTCTTGTCAATATTGGCATTACCTATAAGTTTCTTGGCGACGAAGCAAATGCAGCAGCGTATCTTCAGAAGGCAGAAAAAGTAAAAGGGGGCAACCCATGAGCAAACGATATCTCATGCTTTTGCTGATTACAGCATCTCTGTCATCCTGCCAAAGAAATCAGCAACAGGCACTTGTCAGACCTCCGCTCTTTAATTTTAATGAGCACTTTACCAAAGAAGCCGAACAACTTTCAAAGGCCAATGCTATACTTATAAAGACACTCAATAAAGAAGGAAAAACGGAGACACTGGAATTGCAACATCCCGACTGGAAAAAAGAATTGCAACCCTTTCTCGATCTGGATTTAAATAAACCTGCCTTGAAAGGTTCCTATAAAATTGATACTCTTTCGGCAGACCCGCAACACGTACGTTACATTGCTTCCGACAGCACCACAGTCATCAGAAATGTCGACTTTTACGGAACCGATTCCATTGTAGTAAATAAGAGCATTTCAAACATGTATTATGCATCGGCAGAACAGCTGACCTACCACAGAAACGGTTATTCCATTACGGCCTTCATCCGGCCCAAAGCCGGAAAATCATTAGCTTTCAAACTGAACGCTATTATCAGAAAGAACCATTGAAATCATGATCACAACGTTACTCATTGCCACAGGGATCTGGAGAGGAGTGTTGAGTACTCCGGGAGGTGAATTGCCTTTTCAGATGCAGATTGATAAAACCCATTCTTCATATACCCTCACCGTTATAAACGGAGAAGAAAGATTAACGCTTGATGAAATCACCTTACGAAACGATTCGCTGCTGGCACGATTCCCTGTTTATGAATCAGAGTTGCATTTGAAAATAAACAACGACCATTCGATGGAGGGTTCTTTTATAAATCTTACCCGCAAAACGAACGGAACCATTCCCCTGAAACTTACTCACGGCGAGCCTTTCCGTTTCCGGGAAACAACAGCAACAACTAAATCGTCGAAGATGGAGCCTCGTTATGAAGTAACGTTTTCTAAAGGAACCGCCGACAGCTCTTCTGCCATTGGTGTCTTTTCACAAACAGGTAATAAAGTAACCGGAACCTTCCTCACGCCCAGTGGCGACTACCGATTTTTGGAAGGGAGTGTAATTGGTGACAGTCTCTTTCTTTCAACTTTCAACGGTGTGTTCGTTTATCTCTTTAAAGCGAAAATTCTGGAAAACCGTGTGATGGGTACCTTCTATTCCGGAACGCACTATCAAACTTCCTGGGAAGGAATTGCCAACCCTAAAGCAGAACTGCCCGACCCTGAAAGCCTTACCACCATCTCCGATAAAGAACTGCCCTTAACCTTTACTTTTCCCGACACCGACAGCCTTCCGGTTTCACTTATTGACCCTAAGTTCGCAAACAAAGTAATTGTTATTCAAATACTTGGCTCATGGTGCCCAAACTGCCTCGATGAAACAACCTTCCTCGCACCCTTTTACGACCGTTACCGGGAAAAGGGCGTTGAAATCATTGGACTAGCATTCGAAAAAACCGACGACTTTTCAAGGGCCGCCGCAAATGTGAGGCGACTTCAAAAACGGTTTTCTATTCATTATCAACTACTTATTGCTTCTAACCGGGACAAAATAAAGGCCACTATGCCGCGACTTAACAATTTTATCGGCTTCCCAACCACCATCATTCTCGATAAAAACCACAAAGTCAGGAAGATACATGCAGGTTTTTCAGGCCAGGCCACCGGTATTGAGTTTGAGCGTTATAAAGACGCCTTTGAACTATACATCAACAAGCTGGTTTCGGAATAGAACCCGCAATTGTTTCCAAAAAATGCTATTTTTACAAAAGGCAGGTTGAATTTTCAACCATGCTATTAAGTCATTTGACCCTAAAGAAGGGGCAGTTGGCGGAATTTTACCTTGCATTTACCCTTGCTGAAATTACTTTCGTAGAGTAATCAACACCCTTGCTGAACACTCACTTACAAATTATATGATGAAAAAAATCATTTTACCATCCTTGCTACTGATGGCATTGCCGTTCATTGGGCTTTCTCAGTGTACAACGACGAATGCCACTACCTGCGTTTGTGAAAATACAGGATCAACCAATTGTGACTTGCTTCCCGATATCATTGTAGCGCGCCCGCCGCTTTTGGTTTCAGGCAGCAGCGGTATCATTGAGTATTCGCAATCAGGAAACGGGGCCAACGACGGACGTCTTCGTTTATCGGTTTCAACTCCAAACATTGGACACGGACCATTGGAAGTGAGGACCACCAACCGTTATGTTTGCGGAACCGATACCATTACCGGAACAGCTCCTGCCACCTGTCCAAATACCGGTTTACCGCCCAAGCAGCTGGTAGTACAACGTGTTTATAAAAAGAATGGTAATACCATGTCCTATATTGACCGAAATGCCGGCTCTATGACATACCATCCTTCGCACGGTCACATGCACGTTGACGACTGGGGAATTTATACATTAAGAACACAGACCAATGACCCTAATCCACTCAACTGGCCCATTGTTGCAACAGGTGCAAAGCTGGCTTTCTGTCTGATGGATTACGGTTCATGTTCCACTTATAGCGGACATTGTGTTGATGCTAACGGAAGTACACTTCTGAATGGTAACTTCCCGAACTACGGTTTAGGTGGTGGTGCATACAACTGCTCACCAACTGTTCAGGGAATCTCTTCAGGTTACACCGATATTTATTATCAATCACTCGACGGTATGTGGATCAACATCCCACCCGGGACCTGCAATGGCACCTATCAGATCGTAGTTCAGCTTGACCCATACAACTACTTTGAGGAAGAAAATGAAAACAACAACATTCTGGTTGTTCCTTATACACTTACTCAACAGGTAAGTAGTGCATCTGCATCCATCACTTCAAACCGTGTGGGCCCCATTTGTTCAAACGACAATGTAACTCTTACTGCAAACAGCGGAGGTGGCTTCACTTATCTTTGGAATACAGGCGCTACCACACAAAGTATCACTGTAAATACTCCGGGCAACTATGTTGTTACTGTTACTGCTCCTTGTGGTGTTGCAACTTCTTCACCTTATACTGTTTCAGTACTTGGAACCAATCCTGTTACTACCAATGCTACCATCTGCGGACCGGGAGCTGCTCAGTTAAATGCCACTGCAAACGGAGCTTCGATAAAATGGTTTGATGCTGCCTCAGGTGGCAACCAGGTAGGAACAGGCAACACACTGAACCTTCCATCTGTTGGTGCCACATCAACTTATTATGCTGAAGCTACCAACACCGTTACAGGTTTTTCAGGCTTTGCACAACCCACAAATAATACCATTGGTACAGGTGCTTACTTTACAGGAAGTCAATATCAGATTTTTGATGTACTTCAAAACCTGACTCTCGCTTCAGTAAAAGTTTATGCCCAATCTGCAACCAGCACCACTGTTGAATTGCGCAACTCTGCAGGAACATTGTTGAATTCACTCACCGCAAGCATTCCTGCAGGTGCCAGCCGCATTACTCTGAACTGGAACATTCCTGCCGGAACCGATTACCGTCTGACCCGTTCAGGAACTGCAAGCCTTTACAGAAACAGTGCCGGTGTAGTTTATCCATATACAATTCCAAACTATCTTTCTATAAAGAATTCTTCTGCAGGTACTGCATTCTATTACTTCTTCTACGATTGGGAAGTTACTACTCCATCTACTACCTGCACCAGCCTCCGTGTTCCTGCAGTGGTAACTGTGAATAATATTCCTTCCATCTCCATCACAGGCAACAACACAATTTGCGCCGGAGATATCGCCACGCTGAATGCAGGAGGAGCAGTTTCTTACAATTGGTCGCCTTCAACCGGACTTAACGCCACTAACGTTGCAAGCGTAAACGCTAACCCTGCGTCTACTACTACTTATACAATTACCGGTACCGATGCCAATGGATGCATCGGCTCCAACACTGTTACAGTAAATGTTAATTCACTTCCTGTGGTGACAGCTTCTGCAGATGTGGTGCTGTGTGCAGGAAACACTACCACTCTTTCTGCAACAGGCGCAACGACATACAGCTGGACGCCTGCAACAGGCCTTAGCGCTTCTAACGGATCAAGCGTAAACGCTGACCCTGCCGCTACTACAACATATACCGTTACAGGTACAGATGGTAACGGATGTGCTGCCACCGACGAAGTTACCGTTACCGTGAACCCACTTCCCGTTGTTACAGCTTCTGCAGATGTAGTGCTGTGTGCAGGAAACACTACCACTCTTTCTGCAACCGGTGCT
>ERZ650309.289-NODE-289-length-25547-cov-13.130708_pt1 | contig 25547 bp, 51 predicted proteins | sample MGYA00376245_ERZ650309 | MGnify/ENA primary metagenome ERZ650309 (study PRJEB26733, sample SAMN07839294) | wastewater metagenome | biome: urban; feature: wastewater treatment plant; material: waste water | place: USA: North Carolina | collected 2016-04-26 ...
TTGCTACTGGTGAAACAGTTGAATGCGAGTTTGAAGAAACTCAAGAGGTCATTGACGAATTACAAGCTGAGAATGGCTGTTGTTGTGCGCTAGAAGCAGTCAATGAATAGCTATAGTCTAGCTGAACGCATTAACAGCGATGTTAATGCGTCAGTCTCTTACAAAACTGATTTAGAGCAGTACAGTAAGCCTGAGTATTGGGTCGAAGCAAATACGTTTGGAGATTGTGAGGATTACGCATTACTTAAACGACAAAGACTGCTTGACGCAGGCTTTGCTCGCAAAGACTTACACTTGGCTTGTTGTTGGGACGAAACAGGTGCTTATCATTGTGTGCTGTTGTGTAGAACGGACAATGGATGGTTTGTTTTAGATAATAGGCATAACTGGCCTATGACACCAAAATCTTTACCTTGCAGCGGCAAGGGCAGCTATATAAGAAGTATGATTTGAAAGGTATCGTTGGTTTGGGAATAGGCCGTAACTGGGAACAGCCCTCTGATTGGTGGTGTAGTGAGTTAGTCGCTTACATCTTGAAGAACATTGGTATGAAGTTAAATGGTTGGAAGCCTACTTATATTTATACGCCTTCCATGTGTTATGATTGGTCTAAACGTGTGATGGATAAGTCGGTATTTTAGTCATGTTTAGAGAAATCCCTCCTCCAAAAGACCCTAAAGAACCCGATGTCGTTTTAAACGTCATGTTAGTTGCTTTAGGGTCTTTAAGTGTTTTTATTATTTATCTGATGTTGGCTTATTTTTGAAGTCCAAACCTTCTTCTCGTGCTTTAATTCTCCACATACTGTTGTAGTTTCTTAATAAAGCTAGGTTTAGCACCTTGCTGTCTGCCGTTTAAGACAAGGTTAAGCGTTGATAAACTAATATCTAACTCAGCAGCGACATCTTTAATGGTAGTGCCTTCGGCAAGAGCTTTCGCTCTTACCTCCGTTGCTAACCCCTTCGGTATCGGCACTGTCGTTGCCTTTACCTTTGAACTCACTCTTGGGATGTTAAACGGTGCTGTCATCTGTCTTCACCTCAAAAATCTTCGCAAACTCAAACGCTTGGTCAAAGAACTCCTCGTCCATGTTGTTCCAGAAGATGTGGTCAAACTTAAAGTTAGTGAGACCACCCTCGCTGCTATGCTCTGACTTATATTTGGCTTCGGCTTTGGCATTGCGGATGCAGACGGTATGCACTTTGATGTTGTTCTCGGCAGCGAACTTGCTGATGCCCTCATACTCTTTAATGAAACGCCAGTCGTCAATTACACAAATAAACTCAGAACCAATATCTCTAGCTAAGATACCCACTGTTATATCTAACCATAAGTTAGGCAAACCTAAAAGCTGACGATATTCTGTTCCTGTCTTCTGTAAAAGTTCCCGATGTGTTATACCTTGACCCATACCGTAAACTTTAAACTCTTTAGACTTGCCTTCCCCAAATAAAGCATCATCAATTTCTAACGGAGAATAGCCTGAAAACTCCAGCAACTTAGAAACTACGTTTTTCAGTCCTTTAGCAAAACAGATAGTATCTACTCCAAAAGGACGGTATTTTGTTAAGTCACAAGTTAAGGTGTCCGCAAACGTACTCTTACCCGACTCAGGAGCAAAGGCAGCGATTAAGATGATGTGTTTGTTCGTCATTTTGTGTTAACTCCAAGAGCATAAGATAAAGCCATTAAGATAGGTGTGACGGCTGTTAAAAACCCATAAAGAACCCATGTGTAGTTCACATTTGAGTAGTCTTTAAGAATGTCGGCTAAGACTCTAATTAGGACTGAGTTAAGAGCGAGCCAAAGGCAAATAAAGAGAGCTAGAGTTATTAAGAGGGAAGTAATCATTTTTAATCTCCAAGAAAAGAGGCGCGAACGCCTCAGAAACCTCAAAACATATCAACATTAGCTTTGATGTCGCTAGTGTCAATGGCTTGGCCAAAGTCAAAGTTAGTGCAGTTGTTATTGGGAATCAACGTGCGGTATTGCCCCCAGCCACGCAGATTGTTTGACCATAAATCACCGTTACGGCTCTGATGAGTAACAGTGGGTTGGTCAACGCCAAAATCATAGCAGATTGGATGGGCTTGGTGGGTCGCTGGGCTGGCGTGACAGCGTTCACCGTTAAATAGCTTAGCGATAATATCTTCGGCTTTGCCTTCGCTCATATCTAACTTACGATAAGAAGTTTGGGCGCAACAACTCATAGAGTGGTTAATCGCTTCTTGAGCGGTGATACCATATTCTTTTTCAAAGTTGGGTGTCCAATAACCCTTGCCAAAGAAAGGGGTATGCCAATCAGCATACTGTAAGTCAACCTCTTCAGTACGTTGATACGCACAAAGCATTACTCGTGCTAACTCTGCAATGTGAGGGTCAGCATCTTTGTGTAGGCGAAGCCAAAAGAAGTTGTCCCACTCTGTTGCTGTTACCACCATACGCATCATGCTAAATGGTTCAAGTAAACGGTTGACGACTTGTTTGTGGATTTTGAAATTGTCTAAGATTTTCGCAGCTTTAACAGCACTACTTGCCGCAGACTCCCATTCAAAGCGAGCCATTTTTAAGACATCAGCTTCAACCTCAGTCTCAGCCACCATCCCAGCTTGGTTCTTGCCAAAGTGCATTGGGATAACAGGATTAGCTAACACACGCTCAATTTGCTTGGCAACAGGGATAGCACGACTGCTTGCACCGTTTTTTTCGAGCATTTTATGCGTGTTAAACTCAGGCAAAATGAAGCGTGGGAAGTCAATTAAGAACGTCACAATCGGCTTTAACTCTGGCTGATGTACGTTCACCGACTTGGCTAAGATAGCAGCGCGGATACCGCCTTTGCCTTCGTAACCTGTTGGGATTTTATGTTCGATGTTCACGATATTTTTTCCTATTCAAAAAGTTCATAAATAAAAAGCAACAGTTTTAACCACACTAAGGCTATTAGCCCTGCTAATACTGCTACCCCAAAGGTAGCAAGTATCAACAGAACAATAATCACTTTAAGCAGATTTCGAGGCAGGTTTAGCAGTATCATTTAACACCTTCTCAATATCAGGTTTAAAGTAATTTTCACCCTTCAAAACCTTACCGTCTTCACGGTAGATAGGCTTGCCGTCAGCACCGAGCTTGCTCATGTTGCTCTTATGGATTTCGACAAAAACAGCATTTAAGTCATAGTTGTAAACCTCAGCATGGGCATAGCAAAGGTCAACGATCTTCTGCAATTTCTTGCTAATTGGCGATGCAAACAGCAAAGCCTTTGATGGAGCTTGACAGGCAAAGTGTAGGTCTTGCTCTAACTCAACTAAGACCTTTTCGATTTCGCTAAACCCTTTATAAACATCTACTAAACCCCGATGGTTCTCACCTTGAATTTGATAGACTTCCTCAGCGTAATCAAACGAGGGGGTATCTAAGGCTAAGCCGTAAACGCAGCCTGTGCCGAGAGCGATGTAAAGGATGTCGCCAATAGCATCGACAACTTCAACGAAAGAGCTAAACTCAGCAAGACCTGTTGGGACAAAATCACCTGAAGCGTGAACGCCTTCGGCAATTTCTTCACTTAGTAAACGACAACGCAGGGCGGCGATTTCTTTATTAGCAAGGTTTTCAACGTTAGGTTGTAATGCGAAAACGCAACGCTGACCTTTAACACCTTCTTTGATAATAGCGTCATCGAAAGTAGGGTGGTCAAAGGCTTTGTGAAAATCGTGAACGAGAACTTGAGCATTTAAGTTTGACATATTTTTGATTCCATCAGGGGGTTAAAGACGGTTACGAACAACAACACGAGAAACAGGGATAGAGTAGTAAATCACATAATCACCTGTTACTTTTGACAAATACATGAAACGAATATCATCGTTCTTCATGTCGTTTGTCTTAATATCAATCATTTCTAATTGCTCTGCACGAGCAAGAGCAGTAAGGCCATTTTCATTGCGGACGGCAATGCCGATGATGTAGGGAACCCAACCGTATTCGCCTAAAAAATCACGGCTGATAACACCATCGCGCATAGCCCGATGAATGGGAGCGATATTGTTAATGCCAATACTGGCTAGAGCCGACCACAAACCTGAGTTATTATTCAAGTGACTTAGAAATTTAGCAATTTCTTCTTTAGTTAACTGCTTAGCGGTGTTTAGGTTTAACACGTTTATTATCTCCAATAAAAAAAGCTTTACAGATTGTATCACTATCTCCTGTAAAGCTTTTTTAGGTTTTGTTTAGGTTGTGTAAAGGAGTATTATTTAAGTAAAGTTAGCATAATTTAACCCTCTAATATTAATCGGCTCTTGCTCATGCGACACAAGAATAATTTGCTTCACCTTGCCCGACTCCGACAGCCTTGACAATGCCTCCCACACGGCTGCTGTTCTGTCCTTATCCATCGAAGCGTCAATCTCGTCACCGATTAAGACGCTAAAGACTGAATGGGTTAAGACTTGGCCTAAAGCAATGCGGAGAGCTAAATTGATTAAACTACACTCACTACCGCTAAAGGTTTCAACAGCGCGTAGGCGATTACCTTTCTTCGCTTTAATGCTAAAGTCATCTAACATTTGAACAGCTTCAATCGCGTTATTTGACATCACCTGTACCAATGCTGATGCCGCTAGATTTAGCGAGGGCAACAAGTAGTTCTTAATCTCCTTCTTGGCCTCTTTTAAACCATTAACACCTAGTTTGTGGTCGGCAACTTTGTCGGTCAACTCTTTAAGCTTTACGCTTAGGCTTTCTCGTTGAGCTAACTGATTCTTATAAGAAGCTAATTCTTTCTCATAAGCATCGCAGGACTTATCAAACAAGGTGTAAGCCTTGTAATTGGCTTCGGCGTTGCCTAAAGCGTCTAATTGCACACGAACATCATTGTTGTTCGCAACAGTTTTAGAGTAATTGGCCAAGCGTTCTTTGTAAATAACCCATTGGTTTTGCAAACGCATAAGGTCTGTACGTTTCAACTCTAACTCTTGAATTTGGCTTGAGTAATTAGGAGCAAAAGTGAAAGAGAAAATAGCTTCTTTCAGCTTAGCCTCATAATCCTCAGCAACCCAGTCCTGATAAAGCTGAGTAACTAGCTTAGCTTTCGCATATTCGTGAGACTTACGCGGAAACTGTTGGAAGAAATTCTTAGCTCTTTCAACAGCAGGAGCGTAAGCATTGAGTTCGTCAAGGATTCGCCGTTGCTTAGGTACGTTATCTGCCCACAACACTGATTCTGCCCAAAGGGTTTTTTCTGAAATAGCAGGTTTTTCGATAACTGTCTCAGGTGTAAACTCCTCAAACTGACTTAACTCTTTATGGCTAACACAAAAGTGTGTTCCACAATTAGGACAGTCAACTTTTTCTGACTTTAATAGCTTCTGATATTCAAGCCAGCGTTTGTAAATCTCCCACTCAGTCGCTGCCATTTTTATTTCGTCTTCACTTAACTTTGGCAACACCATTGAAGCCCATTCTCGGTTAAGTGTATCAGCCTTAGCTAAAATCCCTTCGTAATACTCCGCCTCAGATTCAATACCTTCTAAGTCTAAGTCAATTAAATCAACATAAGGGCCGACATTAGGTTTCTCAGCGACTCGTCTTTCTAGTCTCTTTACCTCTTGGCTTAGGCTTTCCCAAGACTGTTGCTTTTGCCGTAAGTCCTCAATCTCGCTGTTGAGTTTTTTGATGTCTTCGACAGACACCTCAGCCGCATCAGGCTTAATCGGCTCAGTTACCTGCTGAATTTGGCCAATAAGTTGGTTGTAGCGGCGGTAAGCAGCGAGACAGTTACCTAAGTCTTCGGTACGGTCTTCGTAATAACCTTCGGGCGGAATAGGCTCTACTAATTCAACTGACAAGGCTGCTTCTAAGCCCTTAATCTCGCCCTCAAACCCTTTAACGGCATCAGTCAACTCTTTGACAACTTTGTCGATGACAGTTAAACCAATGGTGTTTTCTAAGACTTGTCGTCTGTCGTCAGCGCGTAAGACATGAGTCAAGGCTTGGACATGGGACTGACGAACATAGTTAGCAACATTGTAAACTTTGCTGTTATAACCGAACAAACGCAGGATAGCAGCATTGACAGGGGTAGTGCCGACAGCAAGGACTTCGTTATTGCAGAGTAAGCGAACTTGTTTTTTGCAACGCTCAACAAAGTAGGTCTTACCTTTCACATCAAAGAATAAACTTGTGTTTAAGTCAGGATACTCAGCACCTGCGGAAGCGCGTAAGGCTTCCGTTCCAAATAAAGAATACGCAATCAACTCTAACACGGTACTTTTTCCACGCCCGTTAGGGGCATGGATTAAGTTAAAGCCGTTGGCAAAGGTGACGGTAGTGTCAGGGACAGTGGGGTGTCCCTTGAAGATGAGTTGTTTAATCATTTTTTAATTCTCTTGGGTTGTTTACCTGCCTGTTTCTTTAACTTGGCTAACAAGTTGTCAAAGGCAGGTTCATTAGTAATGATTGGGTTAAGGGTTCGGCCATGTGTTAAATAGTGAACGACATTGGTGATACGGTTAGGTTGAATAACAAAAAGCATCGGTTCGGGTAACATTATTTAGTCTCCTTAATTTCAAAATACTTATCTCGTAAGCAACTTAAATCTAAACGGCGGTCTTTAGCTTTATCAAGAACTTTTAAAAGTTTAGTTTTATCCTCCTCAATGGTGTTTTTTTCTACTAGAGTGAGGTACTCTACAGTCTCATTGTTAAAGAAGTTTAACCACTCTTGGTAGTTATCTTTCGTCACTTGGTCAATAAACTCAAACCGAGTTATAACCCCATCAAGGTCAATCAGAGGACTATTTAACTCTGATAGAGACATCTCTTTAACTTCAAAGAAACCCTTTACTTTAATGATCACAGGGTAAAGTTTTGTATTCGTCATCTCAATTCTCCAAGTTTCTGTAATGCTCAATGCGAGCGGTGATATGTTGACGTAAGCCTTCGGAAACTTCCGTCAGGTTTTTGTTAAAAATTGCTTCGCTGCTGAAATCGTCATAGCCGACAGTAATGTCTTCGACAGCTCTGTCACCTTCGATACGTTTGAAAACTAAGGACAAACAATCAACATGGTCAACGTCCCACACATCATCAGCTTGTAATAAAACACGCAAGTTTGTCATGTGAAAAACACTAGGGTTTTCCTCTAACATTCCCTTAGCTTCGTCAGCGTAAAACGTCTGATATAGAGGGTCGTCAGCAGCTTCTTCACCGTGAGCGTACGGCTGCATTGACCCTACAACCGTTACGTTGATACCTGACATCTGCAACTTTTGATGCTTATGAATATGCCCTGTGTAAACAGAGGTAATCCCTTTTTCTTTCAGCGTTTCAATCGGTATTAAGTTGTGAGTATCTTCACCGTGAGCAGTGATGTCCCAATGACCGTAGGCGATGCTGATGCCTGATAGAGAAGGTAACGCCTCTGCCATTGCCTTTGCCGATACAAAAGGGTGATAGCCAAAGTAACAGTGATTAATGTTGTTAATCGTTGTGACTAAAGGAGTATCCCCGTCAACGAAAGTGATATTAGGAATGCGGCTGCAAAGAGCTTTCAGGATTTGAAAAGAGGATACTAAGGTTTTGTCTTTGTTACGGTCATGGTTTCCTGACAATATAGTTAGAGTATCTAAGTCAAAAGAGGCAGAGTACAAGGTATTGTAAACCACTTGTAAGGTTTCATTCGACACGGCAAACTTATCAAATAAGTCTCCCATAATGGCAAAGTGATGTCTGATGCCTTCGCCAAAAATAGGTTTTAAGGCTTCGGCTAAACTATCTGTAAGGCTTTTCTCACGCTCACCGAGACGTTCCAAAGGAACGCCTGTTTTAAACGTGCGGCCAGCATGGACATCGCCGATGAGAATTAACACTGACTTTGGGCCAGTGAGGTTTGAAAGAAATAACCGATGGGGTTGAATAGTTGTCATTTAGTTGCTCCTAAGAAAACAACCCAACTATCTTGAACCCCAGTAGGTTTCCGATCATCAAAAACACGAGGGATTTCTCGCCACTCGCCTTTACCACTAACATCTAACGGGTCTGACCACCACTGTTGTAAAACATCGTAACCTTTAACCCCAAACCAACGTAATTTACTTGTTGGTACTAATTCAATTTGACCGCTCATAACACCTTCTCCACTTGTAAGACTTCTGAACGAATGCGTTTACCAAACTGGGTTCGCTCAATCTGTCGTTTAATTAAAACACGGTATGTTTCGCCTTCAGCAAGGTCTTTGATGAAGACAATAAATTCGCCTTCCTCAAAGTCTTTCTTATCTCGCTGCAAACGATTACCTAAGAAATGGCTTGCTGCAAATTTCACATCAACTTTGACGTTGTTTGTGATAAATAATTCAAACTGTTCTGTCGGAAAGACCCGACAGTGCCAGCGTTTTTCACCTTGAAAGAGTGTGACCATTTAAGTAGTCTCCAATAAGGTTTCAGCTTCGACAAAGCTAACGGCGACACCAATAATGTCGCCGTTAGCTTTGCCAATAGTAATGGGTTCAGCAATCTCGTTGCTGAGGAAATAAGTAATTGCTTGTTGTAAGTTTGTAATCATGGTTGTTGTTTTTAGTTAAAAGACCCTCTTTTAAAGAGGGTTTTAGTTTAATAGGTCTCTCTTTTCAACTTGCCACACTTTTGGCATTCTGAAAAAATTATGTTTTCACAGCGACTACGGTAAATTAACCAACTGTGTCGGCAAAAGAGCTGTTTGAAGAAAGTTCACATTTCAAAGTTAGAGCGGTGTAGCTGAAACTCATCCGTTTTCTTGCTAACTTCAGCTCGAATAAGAATATCTAACTTTTTAGCAATGTCTTCTGCTAATTCTTGGGTGTTGCTCATTTCTATTTACTCCAATCTTTTTTGGTTTTACCTTTACCGCGAGAAATACCTTCGGGTTTAGAGGTAATGGGTTTCAATACAGGACTAAGTGTTTGTGCTTGTTCCTGTTGTTTTAGACGTTGTAAGGTTTTGTGAACCTGTTCTAGCTCTTGGGCAGATTGTTGTTTCAGCAGCTTGATAGCTTCTAAAAGAATCGCTACTGTCCCAGCGTTGCCTACGCCAATTACAACGGTTCTGTCTCTCTGGGTGGTTTCTCCATTATCGTCTGGAATCATAACCCTTCCCCATACTTAACTTTTAAACTTTTCAAGAGGTTTAACTCTCTTTCTCTGGTTATACTCTCTCTTTCTTGCTCTCGCTCTAATCGGCAAGAATACTCCTCATCTGTCTCTAAACGGCGGTAAGTCATGTCCCAAGCTATGTACTGGTATCCTGTGCAATCCTCATCTAGCCAAGTGTTTATTTGAGTAGTATCTTGAAATTCAGAAGGAATCAAGGAAAGTTTATCCTTCCAAAAGGCGAGAAACTCTGCAAAGTTTTTAGGTGCAACATAATTTCCTGTATCCCTCCAAGCGGTAATCTCAATGATTTTCTTAGTCATCTCTATTTACTCCACTAAATCAAAAGTTTCGAGCGACAACTCAACGTCACTCAGGGTTGCCTGTTGCTCGTCAAACATCTCTAAAGCAACAGGACTTCGTTTGTGTTCAGGTAAAGCTTTAAGGTCGTTGAAAATCTCTTGCGAGATTTCCAACTCTTGTAAGTAAGTCACTGTCTTAGATACTTCAATAAGTAGGGTTGGCATTTCTCAAACCCCCAAGCCTTTAACTTTCTGCTCACACATAAACAGATATTTAAGCTGATGTAACACATCGTCTTTAGCGTTGTGTTTCTCACCGACAAAAGTTAAGTCTTTCTTGCGAAAGAAAGGCTTACCTGCGCCGTTAAACAAGCCTTCGGTATAGCTTAACAAGTCTTTACTATTCCAAAAGTCAAACTTAAATTGTTTGCCGAAGTCTTTGAAATAGCTTTGCAAAAACATATAGTCAAAACCATTGCGGTTGCCCCAAAATACTAGCGGCGGTGGGTTCTCTCCGAGCCAGATATTGAAAGCGTCAAGGGCAATAGCAGGGCTAATGCCGTTCTCAATAATCTTATCTAAGAGTGGTTGACGCTCAGGGTCGTGCCACCATTGTCGGGTCGGTTCGTCCCAACAACGAAAATTAGCTGTTGGGGACAGACAAACTTCAAACAAGTTAGGGTCGTACTCTTGGGTTTGTAGGTTAAACCGAACCGCCGCAATTTGTATTAAGTGGTTACGATCAGGTGATACGCCTGTTGTTTCTAAATCCACCATAATATGTTGGAAGTAGAAAGGGTGTTTGTTATTGATGGGGGTCATTTTTGGGCTTCCTTAGTGCTTTGTGTCTCTAATTTTAGCTATTTGATTTTGAACTGTACTTAGGTTGTCTATACCTGTGGTATAAATGCTAATCATAAGTTCTAAAGCTTCCACAGCATCAGGGTTTCTTTGACGAAAGGCTTCTCCGCCTTGTGTTAAAGCGTGTCTAAGAGACTCTCTCAAACCTTCTTGAAGTCTAATGCTAGTTAAAATAACCACGTCTCCAGCAGCAGCATAAACATAGTCTTTAAGGTCTGTTTGACCTTCTTTAATGGTGAAACCATTACGGAGGAAGATGTCACGGATTTCGTCTTTTGTAATTAACTCTTTATTTGTCATAAGTCACCTGTAAGGTTGTGGTTGAAATAGAAGGCTTTTCGCATTGGCATTGGCAAGGCTGTTGTTTTGGTCTAAAACTTAGAATGAGAACAGCCCAAAAGAAAACACCCAAGATAAAGAAAAACTTAAACCAATTAGGTATAGAACTCTCTTTGCTCTTATCTCTCATGTACTTCATACTCTTTTAACTCCTCAAACTTGATGGATTTTCTTCCCTCTCGCTTTGCCGTCAGCAACACCGATGCAGGAACGTGATACCACTTATTATCGGACAAACTTAATAAGTAGAAGGTGTAGTTTTGTTTCTTCTTTGTAACTAAGTCCGCGTGTAGCCATTGTGAAGGGCGGACAGCTTTAAAAGAAAATGTGCTTTGTTTTGTCTCTTTAACTTCGGCAAAGCTAATGCCTTTGTCAGAAACAAGAAGATAGTCGGCAGGTTGAGAAGCGCGTATCTCCTTAGTGTCGGCAGTATCATTAAATCGGATAACGACATTGCCCTTAGCTTTGGCGTAAGCTTCAAAGAGGGTTTCGGAAATAGTCATGGGGAAGCCTCTCAGAATGTTCTAGGCTGGTCAAAACGGCTGGATTATACGTCACTTTTGCCGTATGTCTATTTATGTGTCACGGCTAAGATCGCTTACAATGCAAATTAATAATTGTTTGGGTACTTGCGCGTTATGCGCCTAGTTAGGTTTTACTCAGCAATCTATACTTAGTGTTTGTGTCACCATCTACCCAAACAGTCCATTGAAAATCCATCGTAGGGGATTTACCTCTTTCTTGCATAAAATTTGGTCTCCAAGTCAACGGCAAGACAAAACTTGGTGGTTTACTTTGAAAGAGAGAAAACCTCTTTTTCGTATGCCAGTAATGTGATTTTAATAGCATACAAACAATCGGGGCATCTTTTAAGGCTTTTTCAATAAACTCTTGAGCAACACCAAAAGGAGGATTTGTTATAATAGCGTCACAAACCCTTGTCTCATTAAAAAAGTCCACACCCGATTGACCATACCCACAATCCTCTCTAATATCAGAAGATATTACGTTAAAACCATAATCTTCTAAAACTTTAGACATTGCACCATTACCACAAGCACACTCCCAAACAGTCATGTTTTTTGATAAATTTAGAAACCTCAACAAGGCTTGTGTAGCATCAGGTGGCGTAGGGTAGTAGTCAAAAGGCTCGTTTTTTGAACCACCACCTGCTATGATAGATGAGTTAATTGTCATAACCTAACTCCTGCATCAACAGCGACAAGTACCCAGCCGCTTACAATGCAAATTAAAATATCTTTGTGGGTACTTGCGCGTTATGCGCCTAGTTAGACTTTAAAATCAATCATGTCACTATACATCCTACTGGGTGTGTAAAACTTATTGCTGTTGTTGTGTTCTAACCCATGAAAAATCAAACTTTTTGGTAACACATTGCTACAAAAGTAAGAACTATTAAATGATGATGTATTGCCGTCAAAGGATACTTTTTTATCAACAATTAAAAGTTCAAGGTTTTTGTCGATAAAAAAATTACCAATTTCTTGATAATTTAACATCGGCAAGGGTAACAACATGGCGAAAGGTTTTTTTAACCCATACAGTCGTTGCAAAATCTTTAATTTCTTCGTGAACGGTGGGTTACTTACAATATAGTCATATTCTTTAGGTTCGTACTCAAAAAAATCAAAACCATCTTTTATATGACTATAAATAACAGTATTCCCCCTTTCCTCGAAAGCCTTGACGAACTCTGAGTTTTCAGTATCAAACGGACACCAAATCCTCTTATTGTTTGGGATATACTGCAAAATAGGTTCAACCAGTATTCTAGGAGTGTAATACTCATCTCGTTTTTCGTACTGGTTAATAAAACTAGAGTTTTTCACAAGTCTAACTCCTGCATCAACAGCGACAAGTACCCAGCCGCTTACGATGCAAATTAATAATTGTTTGGGTACTTGCGCGTTAAGCTAGTTTAACCCTCTTTAACAGAGTTACGAACCTTTCGTAACCCTTCAACTATCTCAGGAATAGTCTTAGAGTAAACATACTCTAGCCCGTTATCCGTCTCCAAGTACACCCACATCATGTAGTGATTTCCTCGTTCAAAACCGAGAACTTTGCCAACACTAAGGACATCACCAACGGTAACACCCATGTACTCTTGCAGTAAATACTTTGTTTCACCGTTTGGTAACAAAGTTTTAACAGCTCCACTAGCCAACACATCTAGCCGTTCAGGATTAATTTCTTCACCTTTTTGATTGGCTAAAGGCGTTGCTAAACGCGGTTTCGTTAGCATCGGAATCATCCGAGCTAATTCATGGTCAAAGTTAATGCGATAGCCTGTCGGTGAAGCTTTTAAGCGTTGAATGCAAGGGGTCACTTCCCACAAGGTTTTCAAACTGCGTTGAATAGTGCGTTTGTCGTAGTTGAAACCTTCGCGTTTTAAAATACTTTCGATTTCGTCAACGCCAATCCATCGGTTTGGCTTTTGACTGTGGAGGTAGTCTAAAATAACTAACTCTTTGATAAGACTTTGGACGAACATTTTATAATTCCTCAACTTTCAATTAATGTTTAATAGCATGAATCCAAATGTGTTTAATAATTTCGGCATCACTAAACAGCTTTTGAATTTCAGGGGTAATCTCTTTAACTAATACCCCTAAACGAACCTTATCCTCTCGTGAGAATAAGCCTACGTTTCGGCGTTCAACACCGCCGTTAACCTCAACTTCGGCTGTCACCCGTAAGCTCCACCGATGGGCGTGGTGTTGAGCAGCGAAGAAAGCTCCTTTGGCTTGAATATGTCCTGAGTGTTCAAACGTCAACGCATCAAACAACGCCTCAATACGAGGCGGCTTTTTGTTACGGTTTTTGGTCATTGTTATTCTCCGTTGGGCAAACCTTTAGTTGAGTGTTTAAGCAAGGAGGTTTTACGGCGAGTTTGATAAAATAAGAACTCTCATTTCTTTCTCCGAACTTGGTTAGAGCCAATATGAATCTTGCCGCAAAACTCGCAACGATATACCTGACGAGCCGAAGCGATCTTACGAGTTCTTAACACTTTACGCGCTAAGTTGAAGTCTTCAAAAGACTCTTTACCTAAGCAGCCTGAGATATAGAAAAGGTAGTCGGAACTTGACTTGTCAGGTATTGCCATCTCAACTCTCCAACAAGCGGTTTAATTTATGAACAACATTAATCTTTACAACTCCTTTAAACGCCTTAAACTTCTCTAAGGCCGACATCGGTAAGTGTTGTCCTTCCTGAACGGCTTTCGTATTTTCACGAAAGTAATACTCCGAGCAGGTTGCTTCTGTATCAGACGTTGGGTTATACCAACATAGTTGGCCATCTTGTTGGTAAAAAATAACGGTGATGTTTAAACCTGTGTGGTAGCGAACTAAAATTAACATGATGTATTGTCCTCTTGATTAATCATTTTTAAAAACTGCTCTTTTAAAAGTTTATAAAAGTGTTCTCGTAACTCTTGTAACCTCATGGTTTTAATCTCTGGAGGTGTAGGGAGTTTTAAAAATTCATTATAGACATCCTCCACTAAACCCAATAAAGTTCCTCTGGTGTACCCTAGCAACTGTTGTCGAGCGTAGTAATTGAAGATTAGAGGAGTTTCTTTCTCTAAATCCTCATGCAAGAAGTAAAGGCTTAATTGGTCGTACCACTTGTCACCACTATAGAAACCCAAGCTGATTCCTTTAGTTACTAAACTATTTTTAGTTTGAAACTCTTTTAAAATCTTCTTAAAACACTTTGAGAGAGTTTGAGCAACATATAGTTGTTCAGGAGTGTTAAAGGGATTATATATGAGATACCCTTGCTCTTTTAAAGCTTTAAGGTACGAGGCGTAATCAGTGATGGAACTTTCTTCTTCTAAGAAGTGGAGCTGACTGATTAAAGTATAGGGTTTTACCCCCAAGATAGTTCCTGTGTGGCTTCCTAAGTATTGAACCAAAATATATTCTGGAGAAAACACAGGATCAGGGCAACCCTGAATCAGTTTAATAGTTTGCATCTTAAAATAACCCCTGTAATGGCTTACGACTGCTATCGGCTTTGGAAGCTAACAGCGACTTTTGATAAACAATACCGTAGATTTTATCTTCGATAGTGTTCTTGTATTTTAATAAGTAAATCGGAATTGTCTTATCCCTTTTACCTCGGATGAAGCGAAACGTAGCTTGCGTAATGTTATCGTCCATGTAGTCGATACTGACGAAAGCAGCGACTTCACAGTTATGCCAGTTTAGGCCGACACCTGCGGTAGCAGGGGAGGCGACAATCACTTGCAAGTCACCCTCACGAAACGCCTTATCAATTTGGCCTCGTTTATTGCCATCGACAGTGCCGTTAATAAGGCCGACTTTAAAGCCGCGTTCTTCGATCTTTCGCACTAACCGTACCTGTTCCCCTTGCATCGCTGAGAACAATACGACTTTTTGATAGTCTCCGTTTAAGAGGTTTTCAAAAATCCAATCATCTTTACCATAGTCAGCAATCTTTAAGCCTAGCACTTCAGGGCAGCCGAGAATCTGACGGCAACGGATAGTTTGAACCCCTGCTTCAGTAGCGTAGAGTATTGAATCATCGTCCAACTCTAAGTTGGCAAATTCTTCAAACTCTTTGTAAGCCTTGTAATGCTTACTGTCGATGTCAACGTGAGTCGGCAAGTAAATGTAATCAGGGTCGCCATAAACATCACGGAACAAGTAGTTGACCGAGTGTATTTTTAAAATGGCATTAATCTTGGCCTCGTTACACCACCCGATAACTTCACCCGTGAACGAGTCTTGAATCGAATGCTGATTCATAAAGGTTTGATGGTTGCCGTAATAGCGAGGCTCAATCATTTGAATAACAGGGAAAGCACTATCTAAACGGCCTCGAATCACCGTTCCTGTCAACCAAATATTGCGCGGAATCTTCCGACAAATTCCTAAGATAAACTGCGTCCGCTTCGCCTTTGCCGATGACCAATACAGGTGCGTTTCATCAGCAAGCAATAAGCCAAAGGCTTTGGCCAACATACGGCGTATTTGCTCAAAGTGATTAGCAAAGGTATCAGCCGTAGTTAAGATAACGTCATAGGTTTCGCCTTTCCACTTATCTAAAGTTGGCTTGCCTCTGTAAATCAGCGTCTTTAACCCTGTCCAGTTTGTTATTTCCTCCTCATTTTTAACTAACAGTGACTTCGGCATCACGAAAACCGTACTTCCGTTTTCGTTCTCATTGACAAATTTAGCCATCACGCAGCTAGGAGCTGTCTTACCCGTAGCAGGTTCGCTACGGTTAAGACAATTCTTATTGGCAATGTAGAAGGCTAAGGTATCCACTTGATGTGGTCTTAGTTCTAAGGGCATTAGGGGGTTTCCTCTTAATAAACACGGCGTAAGGGACGGTATTCGACACCGTAGGCGTTATTCATAAAAACCTCCACAAATTGAACCTTGTGTTTGTTTTTATCAAGCCAAGCGTTTAACTCTTGGCGTGTCTTAAACTTTTTAATTTTCCACATTTAAGATTTCTCCTGTAACATCTCTTGACGTTTCTTTAATAAAGTAGAATGGCGGACGAAATGGCCTTTAACCCCATACTTCCCCTGAAACACCCAAGCATTATCAACAAGTCGCCACAGTTTGAAAACGGTGTGTGGTTTTCCGTTATAGAGGATGTGTTCAACATCAGTGACTTTTTGTGCGGACATCTTAAACCTCTCCAGTAGTTAAAATCTTCTCAACGCCTTCGTAATATCTAACGTCAACGTCATCGCGTAAAGTATTACCTTTGAGTATTTGCGTTAAATTTTGTAACGGTGTTGGTTTAAACCACGCTAAGTTCGCTACGTCAAGCCACTCGTGAAGCTGACGGTAAGTAACAAAGTGAGACATAGTAGAACCTTTACCATTTGAAAAAGTGACAACCACTTGTAACTCACCATCAACAGCCGAGTGTTCTTCAACATGGTTTTTATATTTGTGGTCGTCCATCTTTGGCCAAACACAGGTGATCGGGATTCCCTGAAAGTCTTGAGGTTCGGCAGGGCGATAACTGTGAGTGTGGCCTTCGCCGAAGGCGAAAAGACAACCAATTAGGTCTTTCAGTCTGGATGCTGATACGTTTACAGCTTCAAAACCGTGTTGTCTGCCGTCAAACCACTTGTTTTCAAATGTGGTGGCAACAACAGAGGTATTTCCGTGAAGGATAATTTCAAAAGCTGGGTGGAGTGTCACCGCACTCCAAGCAGCGACAAAGGTATGGTCTTTACCTAAGATAACAAAACCAGCGTTGGCTTTGGCGAAGGTAATGAAGTCGGCAATCGACTTCACTTTGATAAGGGTTGGGTTAAGCATGAAATAACACTCCTAAAGAGGTTTCGGTTTTTAGATAGGGTAAAGCTTCGGCTAAAGTTATATCTTTGTAAGGCCAAGAGTCTAAGAGAATTAAGTGTTCTTCAAGAACGAACTCCATCTCAGCTAGGTAAATAGGGTAGGTGTACTCGGTGCAAACACTTTTTAAATAAACTCGTAACTCAGAGAAAAGTTCAGCCTCTTTATTTCTTAGAGCAGCCCAACCAAAGAACTGCTCTAAAAAGACTTGATGTTTGTACTGTAAGAAGTCAGTACAATTATTCATCTCGGTTAAGATAAGTTTTGTGAGACTCTTGCGAGTCTCATTCATTACATTTACACCTTGAAAGTAATCCCAGAGTTGCGTGCCAATAGGGATACACTCAAGTAAAGCAGAGTTACTATTCTCGGCTTTTCTTAAAGCAGAGGATAAACCGTAGTAAGAGTTTTTGATTTTGTTAAGCATTTTGAATTAACTCCTCAAAATATAGGGCTTCATGGAAGGAGCAGATGTGAAAATAACCGTCTCGGTAACAGTAATGTTCCCAAAGATTCTTAAGCCAATAGTTACGGCATTGGATTAAAACTTCTCTGCGGACTCGTACCAAAATCCACTCATAAGGTTTTGATTGTTTCGAGATGAACGTTGACGCTTCCTTAAATGTCATTGGTCTTAAGAAAGCCCCGTGTGTGGAGAGGATGTCTCCGAAACGATCAAATTTACCTAAAACTGGTATATACATTTTAAAAATCTCCAAGAAAAAAGGTCTTGAGGCGCGAACGCCTCCTCTTTAATTTAAAAAGTTTCAATTTTATACTCGATTTGTACGTAATCGAGTTTAAAAGAAGCTGAAACATGAAACTGAGTCACCTCCCCCTCTTCTTTCCAAGCTTCTTGCCATTCTTTAATGTCTTCTGTAATAAGGAGTTGAGCCTTTGGCATGGTTCGGGTTTTACCCAAAACGTAGCTGTTAAGCTCACCTGTTGAGTGGTTGTAGATAGCCTGAGTAACAACGAATAAAGACATTTTAAAAATCTCCTGTGTTTGGAAAAGCTTTAATGAAATCAAACTCATCTATGTCCTCAACCATATAGGAGAGATTATCTAAGGCAACATTTATTCTTAGGTATTTGAACTTAGTGAGTTTAGTTCCTCGAACAGCACTCTTTGCGTGGATAACTCCATTATTATTTACATAGCTAACAATATTGTATTCTCTGCACAACCAAGAGAATAAAGGGGCGAACTCATCCCCAAGTAGATGGTCGGGTCGTTTCATTTTAAAAATCTCCAAAAAGGAGGCGCGAACGCCTCCTGCGTTTTAGTTATGGGTAGCAGTCCAAACAAGGGTGTCGATAGTCGCTGTATCCAAACGTATGGCAAACATAAAGTCTTTCTCAATCTCTACAATATAGTCGTAAGACCCGTACAAAGGGTGTCCATAAGTGATTGGGATTAACTCCGATGAGTGATAATTCAACTCCCCAATACGGATGAAAGCAGCCCCGTTAATTGAAAAGCCGAAACTAGGGCAAGCGTCTTCCCAATAAGAACGAACCTCTTCATTGGGAATTGAGGCTAAGGCTTGATGTAAAGGAATACCTAAGTAAGTGTCTATATGGTCAAAAACATCTCCTGCCCAAACGTCATAATCTTCAGCTTCAGCCAAGAATGAGAAAGCAGATACAAATAAAGTTAAAGTTGGTTTTAACATTTTAAAAACTCCAAGAAAAGAGGCGCGAACGCCTCATAAAGTAATAGTCGGAACAATCCGCGCTTTTGCACCATGAGCGCGGAAACCGATAATGTAATCTCGATCACGGTGCTGGCAAATTTTACAGCGTGAGCAAGTTACATCTTTAATGGTTTGGGCAGGGCAGACGACAATGCGAACACCATCAACCCACCCTTTTTTCGGAAACGCCTTTGGCACTACCACTGTTGTCGGCAAACCAAGTGTAAAGGCATAGATTGCCTCATCCATGTTGTTAGCGGAGACATTAATGGTGAAGCCGTTGTCGTTGATAAAAGCTAATATTCCGACATTCTTCTTAACAGGGTAGTGGGTAAAACCGAAACCGCGTTTACCACGATTAGCGGTTAGCAGGGAAATAACCTGCTGTTCAGAAATGTGAACACCATCGTTGCTCTCAAAATCCCCTGCCTCAAACAGTCGCCAAAGCGTTGATTTTGGCAAGCTTCTTACAAGCGTCATTGCGGATTCCCATGAGATACCTTGCGTGTCTTGTTTGTTCCAAGCGAGGCTCATTGGGAAATTTTCGGCATAACAGCCGTTGTTCTTAAGAGAACAGGCATCGGGGCAAGTGCTGCGAGGCGAGCGCACAAGTAGCATTGACCCTGTTTTTGAATTACCTTTGGAAACGGAGTAGTAAAGCATTTTAAAAAAACTCCAAAAGAGGCGCGAACGCCTCGGATTAAACTAAAGAAAGTTGCTTGGGTGTGTTAGCCACCCACCAATTAAATTGAGACTCAGCTTCGGCGATAGCCGAATCTTGGCCTAGATAGCCCCAGCAAGCGTCAACTTCTTGCCATTCACCATTAACTAACTCGCTCACTTTAACCCCATAATACTCGCCAGCCGAGTGGAGGTTGAGGTCTTCGATTAACCCCTCAGCGTACTTTAAAAAAGCCTTTTGAGTTTTCCACTCTCCGCCACGGGAAGGACGTTTAACCGCAAAATACCCACAGCAACCACTATCCCAACGGCAACTGAAAGGAGATAAGGAAAAGACCACACCACTATGAATATAAGCGAACACAGGGTAATACCAGTAATCAGGGTTTTTCTCCTCAAAAGCGTCACTTTTCATGTGAAAGTAACGACCACCATCTAGGTGGTACTCAACGCCACTGTGTTCTAGGGGGGAATCGTAACCATAGCTTTCGTAATCAGTTACAACTTCGACACGAATTGTGTCATTTTCAAAAGTTTTGATAACATCGTTAGACATTTTGTAATACCTCTATAGAAGGGAGCGGAATGCTCCGATAGAAAAGGGAGCGGAATGCTCCCGAAAAACCTTAAACCTTAACCGTTTTTAAGCGGTAACTACCGCCGCCATTAGCCTGATACTCTTTTAACCGAGCCTTAACATCGGCAAAGTCCTCACTACTGTACTCCGAGTCCCAACCGTAGCCGTAGTTGCCCATGATGTGATACTCTGACTTACGCGAAACCCCTCGTAAAAGTTGGTGAGGCTCTAACTCAAACAAGGCAATGGCTTCGTCACGAGACTTAGCGCGGACAAAGCACTCGGACTTGCCGTCATCCCAAACAGCGCGGTATAAACGCTGTCCGTGTCCCCAATAAACTCCGCCAGCGTCGTAGCCGCCAGCGTTTAGGGGAACGTGGTGAACAGAAGCGGCTTCTGCATTAGTAATGTTGTTGGTATTGTGCCGACCGAGTGGTGCGCCATATTTACAAGAAACACGGCTTCTTAATTTTGGATAGGTCATTTTAAAAAGTCCTCTCAATAATGATAATAGTAGAGACAACCCCTGCACTAAACACACAGGTGGCGACCCTTTGAGTGTACTCATAATCCAAAAGAGCCTTCGGTCTCCTGCTCTTTGTTAGTTTTTGGGTTAGAAGGTTCATTTGTTCTTGAACCTTATCTGAGGGTATCTCAACCATCAGTGATTCCCCTATCTCTAACTGAGATAGGCGTTGAACAAAACGAGAGATAGGTCTAGACATTTCAAAACTCCTAAACTAAATTCTTCTCAAAACATTCCACCAATACGGCGCGTTGCTCTGCCGTCAAATCAGCTTTTACACTGGCCATGTTGAGGGCGTACTCAAAAGCTATATTCATTCGCTCTTGGAAGTGGTTTATCAACCACTTCTGATGGTCTGTCCACTGAGCTGAATCAACAGCCAATAAGGTTTCAGCATGGTCGGCCATGCTGTAGAACATTTGTGGGTTGCGCTTTGACATTTTGTATTACTCCAGAAAGGGGAGCGGAATGCTCCCGAAAAACCTAAAAGAAAAAAACCCCTTACAACCACTCATGCTTAATTTTGTAGCCGTCATCAAAGACGGCCTTCGACACGGAATAAACCGTATCAAATAAGAAGTCCATGCCGCAACCTCTACGAATAATCTCACCCCCTTTTTTGTCACGGCTATAGCCGCACAAGGCGGCGACATAGAAGTCGATATTGCGGATTTCTCCGCCAACAACGACAAACAGGTGGAGCTTGCGGCTCATGCCGCTTGCTGCAACGGATGTGCAAATCCCGTAGATACGGGGTTTGTCGCCTAAAAGAGACAACAGGGTCTCTTTGGCTTGTTCAGGTGTAAAGTTAGTCATTTTGAAAACTCCGATAAGATTTGAAAAGCGCGTTGCATCGCCATTTTCATTGCCCATTGGCGGCACGATGACTCAACGCGAAAGCAGGTCTGTAAGCCATTAAGATTTAAGCGGACATCGGCTGCCCAATATCCGCTTGGGAGGAGGAAGACGCTCAGCTTAGAACCCTAGATGAGTGCAGCAATAGTCATCGTTGTAGATGACACCGTTAGCCTCACAAAAATCCTCCCAACTACCGTCAAAAAGGTCGTGTTCGCGGCAAACGAACTGCCCATTGATTAGATAGTTGTCAACAATAACGTAGGCCGAACCCTGAAACCCCCCGACCTCAATTAAAAGGTCGATGAGTTGCTCGAATAGCGCGGTTGCTGCCTCGCTTGCCCATAAACCTTTAACCGCCTCAAAGCGGTCGTAAAGGGCTTGGGACACGAAGTCCTCAGAAACAAGAATATTAACCATTTTAAAACTCTCCAATAAATTTAGCATTAACGGCATCGCCGTCAGGCTCTACCGTAATTTTAACGCATCATACTTCTCCAAAAAAGTGGAGCTTCTCTAGCTCCGTCATTAGTTCAGGGCAAATAGCCCATAAGTCACCATCTTGCCAAAGGGTGAAACGATACTCACCCTCAATTAGGTAAGCATTATTCAGGACACGCTCCCATGTGTCCCAATAGAGTTCAGACTCAGGGTCAGATAAAGCTGACACATCGAAGTCGATATGCCAAGCGTTTAGGTCAAACCCTTCCGCAAAAGCACGAGGAATATAAATTCCTCGCACATCTGACAGCAAAAGCTGACAGCCTTTTGAAACAACAGCACTCATTTATAAATTCTCCATAATAGAAGCGGACTCGCTGCCGAAAAAATTGCGTTCCATTTTGAATTTGATATGGAACGGTAACGCATCGTGTATGTCGGAAGCTGCCACACCATTTAGTTTGTTGGGGTTGCTCTCGACATATAACCAAAAATAAGGCTTACTCAGCCCATCATTTTTCCCTTCTCGGAATTGCTTTACAGCAACCCAATAAGGGAGAAGCCTAACTTCGCATTTAGGCGCGTCTCGAAATTGGATTTTTGGCACTTATGGGCTTTCTCCAAAGGTGAACATCTACCGCGTTGTAGACGGCGGTAATCTCCTTAGCCTCTGGAAGCTCGAAAACTTCGGTGAGGCGAAGGCGTTGGTAACAATAGAGGTAGTCACCTACCTCAAGGATTGTCTGACCATGCCGTTGAGCATAGTCAGATATTTGGGACGACTTACGAAACAAATGTCTCATAAGAGTCATCGTTGACTTGGGCATTAGTTAAACTCCAATTCAGTCCCGTAATTTTGGGCGTAGTAACGATCATGACACTCTTTGGCGTAATCCAAAGAGTGTTGTTGACTATTCAAGATGGACTCAATCAACTGTTGGCGGAACTTTCCCGCCAAGATTTGGGCTTCAGTTGGGTGGACAAGCCCACCCATAGCAGAGATGAAGCCTTTGTAGGCCTCGTGGGTGTTTTCCCACGCCTCGTCAGAGGCTTTTTGCAAAGCCTCTGCCGCTTCGCGGACTTGATCCGCGTAGTATCCTAATTGGCCGTCTTCAACCACTAAGCGAGCGTAACACTCTCTTTCTAAGCGAGCGGCGTTTGGGGAGAAGCGATCTCCCAAGTTCATAGTATGGCCGCCAGCCATACCTAAACCAAATGAATTACTCATTTATAAATCTCCAAAAATAAGGGAGTGGGCGAAGCTCCCGATAAAAGCCCAAAAAGACTAATAAGCATAACCAAAGAGGCGAGCCTCAACGGCGTAACCGACAGACTCGCTGTCGATTTTTACTGTTGGGGGTTCCACCTCAAGGGTGTAGGACTCCTCCAAAGGGAAGTCCAGATAAGGGGTCACAACCCCACGAGGTCTTTTAACCTCGAAGCTCTTAACCCATATCCGTTCAGCTTTACCCGAACGGATTCGTCTTGAGTCCTTCAAAAGGTACTCACCACAACAGATGACACCTGCTATGGGGATAACCGTATCCCAACGGTTTGGGAGATCATAAAGACCTCCCTCAATAATCTGCTTTGGAGCAGCCTCTTTGATGAGGCGATTAGCTTCCTCATCAGCTTTGGAATAACGCTTCCAGTCAAAAGGGAGGTATCCGCGATTTTCTAACTTGTCGCGGAGGCGACTAATACTTGCCCAACTAGGTTTGAACTCGTACTCCGCCTTGTATCTGGCGGATTGAGTTGACACCATCTTGGGTGTTAACTCCTTAGTGACGGAATTGTTGTCGGACACAATATGTCCGAAGCGATCACGAGAGACCACTAGGAGGTCTCCTAAAAGATCAGCTACAGCGTCCATAGCAACGCCGTAGCAGCGTGGGGTATATAACACACCTTCTTTTTCTACTACTAAGGCGCGGAAATTCGCGCCGTGAAGACAACTAACGCCCATTTGAGCGTAGTAGTCGCCCACTTTCTTTCCTGTCATGCAGGAACGAATGGACTCGTCTACATAAACAGCATTAATTTCGGCGGCAGTTACCGCCAAGTTTAAGGAGGCCAACAGGGAGGCTTTGTGGTAGTCAGCCCCCAATTTACAAGCCAGTTTTACTGGCTTTTGGCCTTTTGCAAGGCCAGTCTTAAAGGCTGTTGAGTCAATCCATAAGATTGAGGCAACAAGGGTTTGAATATCTAATTGCATAAGTAAAGTCTCCCAAAAATAAGTTAAAAAAACCCTTTATTTTGTGAACTGGTTCACAAAATATATGACTCCTGTACAAAAAATAAGCAAACGCGCTTTTTGAAACATTTTGTAATAATATACACTTGTACTAGAATGTTTTTTGACCAGTACAAAAAATGAGCAAAAAACGCGTTTTTTGAATAAGATGAGAAGTTAGGCCGTCTGTCGGAAAAATTTGACAAAACTACCTAAAGTATGCGTCTCACTTGAGTCAAAAGTTAGGAAAGGGTCGTTTCCTAACACATTTTTTCGACTTGGTTAAAAAGTGAACGATTTAACCAAGTCGTTCTATGTTCTTCTAAAAAACGCTGGTTAAAAAATAAGCGTTTTTTAGGCGTATAGCAAGGTATTACTATTCAAACACTTAGATACCTTGACTAGGAAGCCTAATTTCACTGTACAAAAAATAACCAGCTCTTTATTTTCAAGGAAATTTCGAGTTAGGAAATTTTTGTTTAATTGCTTAATTTTTAAGCATTTCACCTAATTGAGATGTTAGGGTTTCCTTAGATGTCAATTCAAGTGTATTTTTCTTGCTCAAAAAATGTACAGTTTTTTCGCCTGTTTGACAGGCGATGATTTTTCTGATATGAAAGGTAGGATACTGTATGATGGTATCGTACCTTTGCAGAAAAATCGCTCTAAAACGGGTTTAGAGAGTGATAGTGTTGAGTTTTAGAGCGAGTGTAGTTAGTCCCGTAGGGGGGTACTGGTATTGGCATAGGCAAGGCTAACGGCGAAGGCAGTGCCAATAGCGTGGACGTTAAAACGATATTTTTAACCAGTATCAACTTAAAAAACGTTAGACCCCAAAAAAGTGAATAGTTGACCAATTTACTAGGTTACCACTTTAGAGAGGGGTATCATTTTTTTGTATATTATTTTTTTTCCTATCTTTTTTATACTCTACCTTTTTTTCTTTATTTTTTTTGTCTTTTTTTTTTTCTAGAAAATGATAAAGAAAGAGTTAAAAAACCCTGATATTGGTTAAAAAATGAGCAAAACGACCAAATTGGTAGCCCTCACTGATTTGGCACTACCGTACCACTAACTTTTGGTTCAAGTGTGGTCACTCGATTTCAACTTAAAAAAGTAGTTAGTCCTATGTATTAAAACGTAATACATTTGTGGTCATTTTTTGTACTGCTAACACTTCATCTAGGGTTTACAAGATGTTACACAATCAGCTCAAAAAAGTAGTTAGGAATTCACCTACCGTTCATCGGAAAGTTGAAAATCCCACTTTAACCATATTTTTAAGGGGAAAACCTCACTTTTTAACCAAAAAAGTTTGAAAAACTACTGATTCGCGGTAATTTCCACACATTTTTGGTTAAAAAGCGACTAGAAAAGCCAATGGCAACGCCTTTGGCAATGGTAATGGCACTACCGTTACTAACGAAATTAACGTGTTTCGTTAAGGGGGAATCACCGCCACCTAACGAAATTAACGTGTTTCGTTAAGGGGGAATCACCGCCACCTAACGAAATTAACGTGTTTCGTTAAGGGG
>ERZ650309.290-NODE-290-length-25513-cov-7.651897_pt1 | contig 25513 bp, 24 predicted proteins | sample MGYA00376245_ERZ650309 | MGnify/ENA primary metagenome ERZ650309 (study PRJEB26733, sample SAMN07839294) | wastewater metagenome | biome: urban; feature: wastewater treatment plant; material: waste water | place: USA: North Carolina | collected 2016-04-26 ...
CAAAAAAGACTCCTTATGTAGTTCTAGCTACACTGCGTCGTCTTTTTTTATCAATATTTCGCGTCCAGGAATCAAATGTTTCGAGTATATCTGCTGAGAATATGAAGCAATAGCATCGTTATAAGGCTCCTCATGTACCTCTTTGCATGTACACTTCGTCGCCTTATACATAGCTCTTATTTTATCTTATGGCAGATAGATGTTATTAATAGAAGTTATTTTTTAGGAATACAAGATATGGCAGTAGTTAAAATTGGAGTTGCTGGACCAGTAGGTTCAGGCAAAACAGCGTTATTGGAACGTTTAACGCGATATTTATTTGATGATTATGATTTAGCTGTAATTACCAATGATATTTATACCAAAGAAGATGCTGAGTTTCTAACTAAAAATAGTAAGCTACCACAAGAGCGAATTATTGGAGTTGAGACTGGTGGTTGTCCGCACACTGCAATTCGTGAAGATGCTTCAATGAACTTAGAAGCGGTCGATGAAATGTGTCAACGGTTTCCAAACCTACAGATATTATTTATTGAAAGTGGTGGCGATAATCTTTCCGCAACTTTTAGCCCAGAACTAGTCGATGCGACGATTTTTGTGATTGATGTAGCCGAAGGGGATAAGATTCCGCGTAAAGGTGGACCGGGAATAACCCGTTCTGATTTACTGATTATTAACAAGATTGACCTAGCTCCTTATGTTGGTGCTGATTTGGGGGTTATGGAGCGTGATTCTCTGAAAATGCGTGGTACTAAACCATTTATTTTTACCAATCTTAAAACTGATCATAATCTGGATCACGTGATTAAGTGGATTAAGTCAGCGGTATTATTGGAAGATTTGGCTTAAATGCTATCTCAAGGATATACTCACGCTAAGTTAGAGATTAGTACTGTTTGTGCAGAGTCTGGGTTGACTATACCTGAGCGTGTTTATTATTCTGCTCCGTTTAAGCTTACTAATTTTTTTCGTTTGCCAAATGGTGGTATTGAATACATCCTGATGAATGCTTCGGCTGGAATTATGGCAGGAGATAATTATCAAATTGATTTACAGCTAGCTAAAGGTAGCCAACTACTGATATCAGCTCAGTCATTTGAAAAAATTCATGCGATGCCTGCTGATACAGCAAAGCGTAAGGTTAATATTCAAATTGCGGAGAATGCTAGCTTGATTTATATTCCGTTGCCGACAATCCCATTTCAGGATTCAGCATTTGTTAGTGCAACCGAAATTCAATTGCTAAGTGTGAGTTCGCGCTTGATTTATAGTGATATTATTTCATCAGGGCGCACCTTACGTAATGAGCGTTTTGCTTTTACTCAATATCATAATTTACTGAGTGTTTATCTTGGTGATAAAATAGTTTACCGAGATAACTGTTATTTAGTCCCGACAGAACAAAATTTAGCAAGCTGTGGGATGTTCGAAGGGTATAGCCATTTAGGTAATTTGATTATCTATGGCTATTTATTTGACTCTGCGGATTTAGCGGTTATTCAAGAAATCATTAATGAGTCTGGTTTAGATTGTGGAATTAGTGCTCTTACAGGAGGTGGGCATTTAGTGCGTGTACTATCACATGGCGCTGAACCAATCACCGAATTATTCAATTCAATCAAACAAGTAATTTAGTTAATAAATCGGAGTTGCACGGTTTTCAATTACTTTGTTTAATACAAAACTGGAATGAACTCCAGTTACTCCCGCTATTTTGGTGATTTTTCCCAATAAAATCTGATGGTAATGCTCCAAATCACGAACAATCAGTTTGAGCTGATAATCAGCAGATTGTCCAGTAATTAATAAGCACTCAATGACCTCAGGGATGCCATTGACACCTTTTTCAAATACTTCAAAACGTTCTGGGGTGTGTTTATCCATCGAGATTGACACTAGTGCCATTAATCCCAAATCAAGATTTTTGGCATTAAGAACACAGTGATAACCAACAATTATTCCATTTTCTTCAAGAGCTTTTACTCTCCGTAAGCACGCGGATGGCGATAAACTAACCCGATCTGCTAAATCTTGATTGCTGGTTTTTCCTTCATTTTGAATCACCCGCAAAATCTCTTTATCATAGCTATCTAGTGTCATTGCAATAATATTTCATAATAATTATAAAGTAAGCAATTATATATCAATATTTAGCGATAAAAATATATATTTGCAATAATAATTCACTAAGTAAACTATAAAATATCGTCATAACAAATAAAAGGAGTTTACTATGCTAAAAGACCCATCTCGTAAATATATTGCTTCAGAGGTAATCAGTTTTCCTGAAAGAACGTGGGTGAATAAAACACTAACGCAGCCGCCAATTTGGCTTTCTACTGATTTGCGTGACGGTAATCAGTCATTGTTTAATCCGATGAGTGTTGAAACTAAAACTAAATTTTATGCTGAATTAATTAAAGTTGGTTTGAAAGAAATTGAGGTTGGATTTCCGGCAGCATCTGAAATTGATTATAAATTTGCACGTAAGTTAATCGAAGAAGATCTGATTCCAGATGATGTAACTATTATGGTTATGACGCAAGCGCGTCAAGATTTAATTCTAAAAACAGTTGAGGCGGTGCGTGGCTGTAAGCGTGTGATTGTGCATATCTATAATGCTACTGCACCAGCATGGCGAGAAATCGTTTTTGGAATGTCGGTTAGTCAGGTTATGGATTTGATAGCAACACAAATTAGTTATTTTAAGCAACTAACGGATAATATAACTGATACAAAGTGGATATTGCAGTATTCACCGGAAACATTCTCTTCTACTGAACCAGAAATTGCTTTGGATGCGTGTAATACCGCAATTAATGCATGGATGGTGAGCGCAGAGCGTCCAATTATTATTAATTTGCCAACTACGGTCGAAAACACTACTCCCAATGTTTTTGCTGATCGAATCGAATGGATTAGTAATCGCTTGCAGCAACGTGAAAATGTAATTTTGTCGGTTCATCCGCATAATGATCGTGGAACAGGTGTTGCTACAGCCGAGTTGGCGTTATTGGCTGGAGCACAAAGAGTTGAAGGTTGTTTATTTGGTAATGGTGAGCGCTGCGGTAATGTTGATTTAGTTACTTTGGCGCTAAATCTCTATACCCAAGGCATTAATCCTGCTCTGGATTTTTCTAATATCAATCGTACCGCAAAAGTTGTTGAGGAAGCGACCCAATTACCTATCCATCCACGCCATCCTTATGTTGGGGACTTGGTGTTTACTGCATTTTCTGGTTCACATCAGGATGCGATTAAAAAAGGTTTTGCTTATCAACAAGGGAAAGAAATTTGGACTGTACCGTATTTACCGATTGATCCATCGGATCTTGGGCGGAGTTATGCCAACATTATCCGGGTAAATAGCCAATCGGGTAAAGGTGGTATTGCCTTATATTATGGAAAATAATTATGGTATTACTATGCCGCGCAGAATGCAGGTTGAATTTAGCAGCGTGATACAGCAGGCGGTTGATAATTCTGAAGCTGAAATGCCACCAGAGCGCATTTGGGATATTTTTGAGCAAACCTATTTAAATAATACTACTAATGATCAAACTATGATTAGTTATGCCAGTCATAGAATAGATAATGACTCATTCGGCAAGAAGATTAACTTAGAGATTTGCTTGGGTGATAAAATAGTTTGTTTGGAAGGGGCTGGCAATGGTACGCTTGATGCAGCGGTAAATGCCTTGGGCAATCAGTTACAAATTATCAGTTATGAAGAAAAATCTTTGGGAAGTGGAGCAGATGCCTCAGCCATTGCCATAATAGAGTGTCATAATAGTCTGAAAAATGAGACCAAATTTGGTGTTGGAAAACATAGTGATATTACTACTGCATCCCTAGTGGCTCTGATAAATGTTAGTAACCGATTTGATTTATCGCCAATCGTAGAAAATAGTTACTAGGTTGGTTAATTGCTTACTTTTAAATAAGCGTTTGGTTACTATATTCGAACAGATTCATCTGACTTGGGCGTTGTTTTGCTGCTCACTTACGACAAGTAGGCTTCGCAGCAAAACGCCTACCAGTATTTCCAATTTGTCCGAGTATATCTACTCACGTAAATTTACGTGCATTAAATTTCTAGTATAGTATAATTACTTACTTATCAAGCAAATGTAAACAGACTAGAAAAAGGGATATTAATGCGTTTAGTAAAAATTTTATCAATTACCGCTGCAGTTTTTAGTATTGCAGCTTGTACCAGTAATCAAGCGCCATCGGTTCAAGCATCTTCAAGCGAGGCAGGTTCTTCAGTGACAAGTAGTGTTGTTGCTAATTCAGTATTTTTTGCGTTTAACGGTAGCGATGTTACTGCTAAGTACAATAAATTATTAACAGTAAATGCAGGATATTTAATTTCGCATTCTGATGCCAAAGTGCAAATACAAGGTAATAGTTCTGAAATCGGAACAATACAACATAACCAAAAATTAGGTTTGGAGCGCGCACAAAATGTGAAACAAGCATTGATTAAATTAGGCGTTCCAGCAAAACAAATCAGCGTTATTTCATTTGGTAATACTAAGCCAGCATATCCAACCGAGACAAATGGTGAACAACCAAAAAATCAGCGTGCAGATATTGTCTATACTAGCACTCCTCCGTATCAGTATACTTTGAAAAAAACTCCGATGATTGATACTTCAACGATGTATTAATAGAAAATTATTTATAGACGGCGACACTTTGATGTCGCTTTTTAATTTTAAATTAGAGTTATTTGAATTATAATGAGTGGAAACTTAAAGTTTTATTAAAGTTGCAGGAAATTTGAGATTACAAGCTTTAACAATGAATAAGAGAATAAGTTTATTGGAGCAAAAATTAGGTGATATTTCATTAAAAAGAGATATCAGAACTATTTGATAATACTTCCATTTTTAGAGTCGTTTAAAAAATATAGGTTCTTTATAGCTTAAATAATTATATCTCAGATGCTGCTGGCATATCTTTCAAACCTACAGAATTGATTATTGTTTTACATTTTTAGCAAGTATTGCTTCAGAACTCATAGCACATAGCTCGATTAAAGCGTTCAAGATAATCGTTTTGCTGAGCCAATACCTCATAATTAGTAGTTCGGCAATCCTTGCTTAACTATGATAAAATCGGTGGTTAAACCTTTTGGTAGCCAATAAATATCTATGCAGAAATTACTTTTTTTAGCACTTTGCGCAGTGGTTGCTCTTTTTCAATACGAGCTGTGGTTTGGTCGTGGCGGTATCTATGATAGCAATCGTCTAAAAAATACAATTGCCCAACAAATTAAGATTAATCAAGAATTGCAAAACCGTAATGATGGGGTGATTGATCATTTGCAAGAATTGAAAGGCTCGCCAGAACTAATGGAAGCGCGTGCCAGACGTGAGCTTAATCTGGTAAAACCAAATGAAACATTGGTCTTATTGCCAAATCAAAATGAATCTTTAGCGAAATAGGGTGATCTGTGTACGCACTTGAAATTAATAACGTTAATAAAATTTATGATAATAAATTTACTGCCTTGAATGATGTGAGTTTTAAATTAACCGCTGGAGATTTTGTCGGATTACTGGGGGTGAATGGTGCTGGTAAAACAACCTTAATTTCAGCAATTGCTGGCATTAATAGTTATGATGGGCAGATTAAAGTCATGGGTATTGATCTTAAAAACGATCTAGTGGCAGCCAAAAAAAACATGGGTATTGTGCCGCAGGAAATTGCCTTTGATCCATTTACGACAGTTTACCAAACTCTAAAATTACAATCAGGTTTATACGGAGTTAAGAATAATAAATCTTGGCTCGATGAAGTGATTGTGCGGATGCATCTGGAAGATAAAATTGATGCTAATACGCGAAGCTTATCTGGTGGAATGAAACGTAGACTGATGGTAGCGCAAGCTTTGGTTCATAAGCCGCCGCTAATTATTCTCGATGAGCCAACAGCTGGGGTTGATGTTGAAATTCGTAAAAATTTATGGGATTTTATTACTGAACTACATCAGCAAGGACATACGATTTTACTTACTACTCATTACTTGGAGGAAGTTGAAAAACTTTGCAACCATATTGTAATGATTGATAAAGGCAAGGTTATTGCACGCAGCTCTAAAGAAGAGTTAAATCATAAAGCCAATGGTATGCCGACCATATTTGAAGTTGAAACAAAAGACGGATTGTTTCTTGATGAGTTACGGAGCCTGCTTATTGCAACAGATAACAATAAATACACTTTACGTCTTGCGAATAATGATCAGATGATGCTTGTGCTAAATCAACTTATGGCAGGTGGCATAAAAATTGAAAATATGAATATCAGTAAGCCAAAACTAGAAGATATTTTTCTTAATTATTTGGGACACTGATTATGCCATTTATTGCGTTAATAAAAAAAGAGATTTTTCGGTTTAGCTCGATCTGGGTACAAACAATTCTAGGACCGTTGGCAACAGCATTGCTTTATCAATTAATTTTTGGACATCAATTATCTAGTGTTAGTACTGGTATTGCACATATTAATTACGCGACATACTTAATTCCTGGCTTAGTAATTATGCAAGTGTTGTTAAATTCATTTGGTAATAGTTCCAGTAGTTTGATTCAATCAAAATATACTGGAAATATTATATTTATCCTGATGGCTCCGATTTCTAACTGGAGTATGTATGCCGCATATCTAGTTTCTAGTATTATCAGAGGTATTGCGGTTGGAACTGCGGTATATCTGGGAATAGTTTGGTTTGGTGCTTTTGAGCTGCAACACCTTTGGGCTGTCCTTTATTTTGCCTTTATGGGGGCGGCTATAACTGGTGGGCTAGGTATGATAGCTGGTATTGTTTGTGAGAAATTTGATCAGTTAGCAGGATTTCAATCATTTGTTATGGTGCCATTGATATACTTATCTGGGATTTTCTTTAATATTCAACATTTTGATCCTCTGTGGAAAAAACTGGCAATGTTAGATCCGTTTTTATACATTGTTGATGGGTTTCGTTATGGGTTTATCGGTGCTGCCAACTTTGATATTATGTATGGTGCGCTGTTTGTGTTGATATTTGCAATTATTGCCAATGGAGTTGGGTTTGGCTTATTAAAACGCGGTGTTAAATTTAAACATTAGGAAGTATTTATGTTAGAAGATGTAATTTATCAGGCAATTGCTGAGCATTTGCCTTGTCAGTTTTTGGATGTTAGTGGTGATGGGCGCCATTTTGAAGCAATAGTAGTGAGTGATAGTTTTAAAGAACAAAATCGCTTGGCGCGGCATCGCTTGATTTATGATGCTCTGGGTGATCGGATGAAAGAAGAAGTTCATGCTTTGTCGATGAAATTATATACACCTGAAGAGTGGAGTAAATTAAATGGATAAATTAGTTGTAAATCATTCAATGAATCTAAAAGGGGATATTCGGGTCTCAGGTGCAAAAAATGCTGCGCTACCAATTGTTTGTGCCAGTTTATTAACTGCGGATAACCTTAAACTTACCAATGTCCCACAATTAAAAGATATTTTTACACTGGAAAAATTGCTTGGTGGTATGGGTGTAAAAATTAACTTTAGTGGTGATGTGATGCAGTTTGATGCGTCAAACGTGACAAGTTTAATTGCTCCTTATGATTTAGTTAAAACTATGCGTGCCTCCGTATTGGTCTTGGGACCATTACTAGCGCGTTTTGGCTATGCAGAAGTTAGTTTACCTGGTGGATGTGCAATTGGTGCGCGCCCGGTAGATCAGCATATCAAAGGCTTAGAAGCTATGGGTGCTGAAATCGTGATTGAACATGGCTACATCAAAGCCAAAGCAACACGCCTAAAAGGCGCACGGATTGTCATGGACATGGTAACCGTAACTGGAACTGAAAATTTACTAATGGCAGCAGTTTTAGCCGATGGTATTACGACACTGGAAAACTCTGCACGCGAACCTGAGGTAACTGATTTAGCGCATTGTCTAATCAAGATGGGTGCTAAAATTGAAGGTGTTGGAACTGATACACTCGTGGTTACTGGCGTGGATAAACTTCATGGTGCGGAACATGCGATTGTTGCCGATAGGATTGAAGCGGGTACTTTTGCCGTTGCTGCAGCTTTAACTCAGGGTGATTTAACCCTGACTAAAGCGCGTCCAGATACTATGGGTGCGATTATTGAAAAATTAATTAAAGCGGGAGCTGCTGTTACCGAAGGGAATGATTTTCTTCGAGTGGTGATGAATAAGCGTCCACAAGCGGTTGATATTAAAACGTTACCTTATCCAGCTTTTCCAACTGATATGCAGGCTCAGTTTATGACGTTAAATTGTGTGGCAGAAGGTAGTGCTCGCTTAGTTGAAACAATTTTTGAAAATCGCTATATGCATGTACCTGAATTATGCCGTATGGGCGCCAAAATTGATGTTGATGGAAATACTGCATTTGTTCATGGCGTTGAAACGCTTTATGGTGCGGAAGTAATGGCAACAGATTTACGTGCTTCGGCATCATTGGTGCTTGCAGGAATGTATGCAGAAGGACAAACTATTGTTGATCGGATTTATCATTTAGATCGTGGCTATGAGCATATTGAAGAAAAATTAAATAATGTTGGTGCTAATATTATTCGCGTAAAGGGGTAATCGTATGCTAATAAAACGTGTTGCGTTAATTGCATTGAGTGGTGCTTTGATTGTTTCATGCGCTAAAAAATCTGAGCCAGCAGCGGATACTCGCTATGTCAAAGTATTTGTCGCTGGCAATGGTGTTGGGCAGACTAGAAGTACCTTTCATGGAATTATTCATGCCGAATTTGAACCAAATTTGTCTTTCCGGGTCGGTGGTAAGATTATCAAACGTAATGTTGATATAGGTCAGCAAGTTGTGAGTGGTCAAGTTTTAGCAAGCCTAGATCCAACAGATTACAAGCTTTCTGCTGATTCAGCAAATGCGCAACTTGCTTCAGCTAAATCTAATTATGTAACACAAAAAGCAAACTTGGAGCGTTATAAGCAATTACTAGCGCAAAATTTTGTTTCGCAAGCGCAGTATGATACTCAGAAAGCTCAATTTGATAGCGCAAAAGCTCAATATGAACAAGCTGGTAATCAATTATCAAACAATGAGAATCAAGTTAAATACACCACATTAAAAGCCCCTTCTAGTGGTATAGTCACTTCGGTTAGCATGGATGCGGGGCAGGTTGTGACTGCTGGGCAAACCGTTGCAACTATGGCTGTATCCGGCAATAAAGAAGTTGAAGTAGAATTACCTGAGGCACAAATCAATAATTACAAAGCTGGTATGCCTGCAGATATTAAAATTTGGGCTACCAATAAAGACTACAAAGGTAAAATTAGAATCATCAATCAAGCTAGTGATCAACAAACTCGTACATTTACTGCACGGATAGTGATTACTAATCCATCAGATGATATCAAATACGGTATGGCTGCGGATGCTACGGTTGAGCCTCTGAATGCAACCAATGGAATGGAAATGCCATTAAGCTGTTTATATGCCAAAGATGGTAAATCTTACGTTTGGGTTATGGATAGTAATTCATTGGCAAAACTAGTGCCTGTTGAAGTAATTGGAACTGATGGCACTTCTATGAAGATTCGTGCGACAGGTATTAAAGATGGTGATAAAGTTGTTTCAGCAGGAACTAACTTTATCTATGCAGGTCAAAAACTCGCAGTTTATACCAACTAGGCTTGCATAAAGCTCTTGGTTGTGTGATAATATCGACCTTATTCGGAGTATTGCTAGGTTATAAAAATAAATTTATTACTTGGCATTACTTATCATTAACCTTATTTAAGGAAAATTAATATGGCTATTACTGTAGCTCAAAAAGCTGAAATCGTTGCTAAGTTTCAACGTGTTGCTGGTGACACTGGTTCTTCTGAAGTTCAAGTTGCATTGTTAACTGCACGTATCAATGACTTAACAGGTCATTTTAAAACTCATGCTAAAGATCATCATTCACGCCGTGGATTATTAAAATTAGTTTCACAACGTCGTCGTTTATTAGACTATCTAAAACGCACTGACTTTACTAAGTATTCAGGTTTGATTAAAGAATTAGGCTTACGCAAATAAGCAAAAGGTGGTAGAATATACCACCTTTTTTGTTTAACTATGGGTATTACTCTTAAATTAGAATCATTAAGAAGCTATCTAATCAGTTTAATTAGTGAGTTGATTCGATAGCTTCTTTAGGAGCTAAACCCAAATTTTTAAGGATTTATAAGTGTTTAATAAAGTAACCAAAACTTTTCAATATGGTAAACATAATGTTAGTTTAGAAACTGGTGTAATGGCGCGTCAGGCGACTGCCAGTGTTTTAGTAACGATTGATGAAACTGTTGTATTGGTAACCGTAGTAGCGGCTAAAGAAGCTAAAGCTGGGCAAGATTTCTTTCCATTGACGGTTGATTATTTTGAACGTGCCTATGCAGTAGGTAGAATTCCCGGTGGATTTTTAAAACGTGATGGTCGTCCTGCAGATCACGAGACATTAATTGCGCGTTTGATTGATCGCCCAATTCGTCCATTATTCCCTGAAGGTTTTTATAATGAAATTCAGGTTGTAGCTCAAGTATTGTCATTGAATCCTGAAGTTAGCTCGGATATTGCAGCAATTATTGGTGCTTCAGCTGCGTTATCATTATCTGGTTTACCATTTAATGGTCCGATAGGTGCTGCTCGCGTGGGTTATGTTGATGGACAATTTGTTCTAAACCCGGGTAAAGCTGAATTAGAAAATTCTGCTTTGGATTTAGTAGTTGCCGGAACTAAACAAGCGGTATTAATGGTTGAATCTGAAGCTAAAGAATTACCTGAAGATGTAATGTTAGCTGGCGTGATGTTTGGTCATGAAAGTTTACAAGCTGTAGTTAATGCGATCAATGAATTTGTACGTGAAGTTAACCCTGCAATTTGGGAATATACACCACCAGTTAAAGACGAAGCATTAGTAGCGCAAATTAAAGAAATTGCTTACAATGATTTAGTTGAAGCATATAATATTCGTCAAAAGCAAGCGCGTTACGCTAAAGCTAATGAAGCAAAAGCTAAAACTTTAGCTCAGTTAATTACTGATGAAAATAAAGGTTTAACAAATACGATTAATAATCATTTATTTGATATTGAATCTAAAATTGTGCGCGATAAAATTTTGAATGGTGAGCCACGCATTGATGGTCGTGATACCCGTACAGTGCGTCCAATTGATATTCAAATTGGTGTATTACCACGTACGCATGGTTCTGCCTTGTTTACTCGTGGTGAAACCCAAGCTTTAGGTGTAGCTACTCTTGGTAGTACTAAGATGGATGAGCAATTGATTGATGCTATTTCTGGTAGCTATAGTGATCGGTTTATGCTTCAATATAATTTCCCTCCATTTTCAACTGGTGAATGCGGTCGGATGGGTGCGCCTAAACGCCGTGAAATCGGACATGGTAATTTGGCTAAACGCGCATTGCGTGCAGTATTACCTGATGCTGAATCATTCCCATATAGCTTACGCGTGGTATCTGAAGTATTAGAATCAAATGGTTCTTCTTCAATGGCAACAGTTTGTGCTGGTTGTTTATCGTTAATGGAAGCTGGTGTGCCAATCAAAGATCACGTTGCGGGTGTAGCAATGGGCTTGATTTTAGATGGTAACAAATTTGCTATTTTAACTGATATTTTAGGTGATGAAGATCATCTTGGCGATATGGACTTTAAAGTAGCAGGTACTGAAAAAGGTGTTACTGCTTTGCAAATGGATATTAAAATCGAAGGTATTTCTAAACCTATCATGCAAGTGGCTCTACAACAAGCGCGTGAAGGTCGGATGCATATTCTAGGTTTGATGAAAAATGCATTACCATATCCTAAATTATTATCTGATTTAGTACCGCGTATGTATACTATGAAAATCAATCCTGAAAAAATCAAAGATGTGATTGGTAAAGGTGGTTCGGTAATCAAAGGAATTATTGCTGATACTGGTGCAAGCATTGACATTACTGATGAAGGTGTAGTAACTATCGCATCAAGCTTACGTGAAAATGCAGATCGTGCTCGTTCAATGATTGAGAATATTGTTGCAGAAGCTGTTCTTGGCGAAATCTATGATGGTAAAGTAACTCGTTTATTAGATCGTAATATGGGTGCTATGGTATCAATTATGGGTGGACGTGAAGGTTTTGTTCATGTATCACAAATTGCTAATGAGCGTGTTAATAACGTGAGTGATTACCTAAAAGAAGGTCAGGAAGTTAAAGTTAAAGTTACTGAGTTTGATGATCGAGGTAGAATGCGTTTATCAATCAGAGCAGCTTTACCAGCTCCGGTTGCAGCACCTGAAGCTGCACCAGTTCAACAAGAACTGCCTGTGAGTGAAAATCCCGCAAATTAAAATAAAAAAGCCACACATAATGTGTGGCTTTTTTATTGCGCTGCATATATCTAAAATCTGCCAAATCAATTATAATATTCATTCGTGAGTGATCTAGTCATCTTTAATGTTTGAATGATTGTAAGGAATCCAAAGTCAAATGAATAAAATTAATCTATCCAGCCTTATGTACACTGGTATTGGTTCTATCGTTGGCTCAGGTTGGCTGATGAGCTCCTACCTAATTGCATCGATTTCAGGTCCTTCTGCCATCTTATCTTGGATAATTGGTTCGATAATTATCTTGGTTATTGCTTTAAATTTTATTGAAGTATGTGGCTTTTTACCCGCTAAAAATGGAGGATTTGGACATTATGTTGATTATACCCACAATAGTGCACTAAGTTTTATTGTTGAATGGGTTTTTTTACTAAGCTGGATCGGTTTAATTCCTGCTGAGGCTACTGCAACTGTACAGTACTTAAGCTCAATGCTACCATCTGTTAATACTCTAGTAATGGCTGCTAATGGTCGAGACATGACTTTTGTTGGCTCAGCAATTACTTCTTTGGTTTGTTTAGCCTTTTTCTTTATCAATTATGCTTCAATGACATTATTAATGAAGTGTATTAAATATTTAACTTTGTTAAAAATTCTGGTCCCAATAATTGTTGCGGTTATTTTATTGGTTGTCGCACATAATTTTAGTAATCTTGGTATTACAACTCATTCATTTATGCCGTATGGTTCTCACGGGATGTTGCAATCAATCACTACTGGTGGAGTTGTTTTTGCGTTCATTGGTTTTCAAACGCCGGTTACTTTTGCCGGCTCCGCTTTAAATCCTAAACGAAATATTCCTTTGGCAATTTTACTTTCGGTGATTTTTTGTACCATAATTTATTCGGTATTGCAATTGGCTTATATCGTAGCTGTACCGCATGATTTGGTAGCTGAACACGGCTGGCAATCAATCGTTTATACTGCACCATTTATTGATCTTAGCCATGCATATAAATTAGATTTTCTTAAGTCTATTATTATGGTTGTGGCATTTATAGCACCATTTAGTGCAGGACTGATTTTTTATGCGTCAGCAGTTAAAATTACTTCTGGTTTTACGGAGTATTTGCCTAAAATTGTTGCATACAAAAAGAAAGATAATCCTTTAGGCAGCTTGCTGTTTGTATTGTTTGGGGCATTAGCATTTATTTGGTTGCTTCCAGGCTGGCAAGAAATTGTTTCTGTAATTTGTGTGAGTTTAATCATTCTTTTTGCTGTGATGTGTTTAGTAAATGGAGCATTAACCAGACATGCTAAATATGGCAAATCAGCTCATGGCATTCATCTTCGAGGAAGTAAATATTTTTCAGCTTTGGGCTATGTATTAGCATCGTTAATGTATTTTTGGTCTTCATGGCCACTAACAGGTAAAGGTTTGATTGTTTTGGTCATAAGTACACCTGTATATTTTATTTTTCATTCTCGAAAAGTTGGCTTCAAAGAAGCGTTTTGTGACTTTTTTCTCGCAAGCTGGTTATTTTTCCATATGCTTTTAATTACGGTGGTTTCATATTTAGGAACTTTTGGAGGAATTGGGTACCTCTCATCTGCAACTAGTCAGCTATTAGTTGTTATAATATCGTTATTCTTTTATTTTATTGGTCTTAAAAATAGCAAACTAAGTTCTAAATTAACTGAGCATATTAGTGCACAAAATCAAAAATGAGTTTGGTCGAATTTTATTAATCTCTTAGAGGTAATGTAGATGAAAGTATTAATCTTAGGTGGCGGAGTGATCGGAGTTACAACGGCATGGTATTTAGCTGAAGCTGGTTGTGAGGTAACTGTAATTGATCGTCAGGATGAAACGGCGCTAGAAACAAGTTTTGGTAACTGTGGACAAATTTCACCAGGTTATGCGACTCCATGGGCAGCTCCAGGAATACCAACTAAAGGTTTTAAATGGATGTTTCAAGAAGATGGACCGCTAAAAATCACGCCCGATGGTAGCTTATTTCAGTTAAATTGGATTAGAAAAATGTTAGCCAATTGTAATTACCAGAGTTATGCTATCAATAAAGAACGGATGTTACGCTTGGCTGAATATAGCCGTGATCAATTCATTAAGCTGCGTGAGCAAATAAATATCAAGTATGATGATAGACAGGGCGGTACGTTGCAATTATTTCGTACCCAGCAGCAATTAGATAGCATGGCTAAGGATATTAAGGTACTGGAGGAGTGTGGTGTACCGTATCGAGCACTAGATCCTGATGGTTGTGCACAGGTTGAACCAGCACTGGCTAAAACTAAACATCATCTAAGTGGTGGACTCCAGTTACCAAATGATGAAACTGGGGATTGTAATATATTCACCCAAAATTTAACTAAGCACTGCGAAGCTTTAGGTGTAAAGTTTGTCCTAGGTAAAACAATTACTAAAATAGATAAACAAAATAACCAAATTAAAGCGGTATGGAGTGGGGCTGAGGAATATACCGCAGATCATTATGTGATGGCATTGGGTTGTTTCTCACGACAATTTATGCTACATCTTGGCATTGATATTCCTGTGTATCCGGTCAAGGGCTACTCGATGACAATTCCAATTATTAACCCCGATGGTGCACCAGTATCAACTATTTTAGATGAAAGTTACAAAGTTGCGATTACGCGCTTTGATAATCGAATCCGAGTTGGTGGCATGGCTGAATTATCTGGTTATAATTTAAAACTAAATCCTAAACGTCGCCAAACTTTAGAAAAAGTGGTTAATGATTTATTTCCCGATGGTGGAGATCTGCCAAAAGCATCTTTTTGGACAGGCTTACGCCCAATGACACCAGATAGCACTCCAATTATTGGTGCTACACCGATTAGTAATTTATCATTAAATACTGGGCATGGAACTTTAGGTTGGACGATGTGCTTGGGCTCGGCGAAGGTTTTAGCGGCTAAGATTTTAGGTAAAAAGCCAGAAATTTCAGTTGAAGGTCTGAGTTTAGCGCGTTACGGCTGAATTAAATAGAGTCATAAAATTTTGATTAACCTTACTGATTATTTCAGTGAGGTTAATTTTTTTATTATCAGCTAATTGTTTCGCGTAGAGCATACAATCTTTGGAGGTAGAAAACTCTTTAGTGCCATAAGGTATATAGGGGGCATCGCTTTCAATCAGCAGTTGCTCCAATGGAATCTTCTCAATCGATTTGCTCAGTTGACTATTTTCATTGAGAATAATACTTCCAATTCCCAATAGCATATTTTTCTTAGCCAACTGTTTTGCAGTTTCGCTATTAGCATTATAGGCATGCACCATGCCACGTAAAGTGGTGAATTTAGACAATATTGCCAGCAGTTCATTATAAGCTCGCACGCAATGAATAACTAGCGGTAAATTGTATTTCTGAGCTAATTTGAGGTGAATATAAAATATTTCTTGCTGTAAGTCAAACTCTGGTTTTAATTTGTCTAAACCAGTTTCACCAATAAAATCTGGGCGATATTCTAAAATAGCAGCTTCTAACTTTTCTGTGATTGATGTTAGGGTAGAATTGGGACTAATATACCATGGATGAATTCCAATCCCTATTTTAGCTTGAGGATTACTTTGCCGATATTGAGATAATGCATGAGCCTCTTTGAGTTCCGTTGCTGCAACCGCAAGAATCCGTGATTCGGATTTTTCTTTTAAGCTTTCTAGATGACAATGCGCATCATAAATACTCTTCGTCTTTGAATCTTGGACTTTGTCGGATTTCAAAAAAGACTCCTTGTGTAGTATTGGCTACACGGCGCCATCTTTTTTATCAATCCTTCGCGCCCAAGAATCAAATACTGTGAGTAAATATATACATCATCATTGAGTTTGTTCATTATTACTCTACGCTCACAACTTCAAGATGTTCCATCGGATGGTTGAGAAATAACTCACCAATTGCCTGAAATTTAACTGGAATATCGGTGACATAAAATTTATATACGCCATCAGTTGGATGTGGATTTAAGCTATTATTTTGAGTTAGTTTTGCGATGAGCTCTTCACAAGCCGTGATTGCAGGATCAATAATTGTAACTTTATCGCCCATAATTTTGGCAATAGTTTTACTAATTAAAGGATAATGGGTACAACCTAGTACCAAGCTATCAATCCGTTGCTGATCAACCATGTCTTGCAGGTACTCACGCGCAATTAGCTCCAGTGCTGGATGTTCAATAAAGCCTTCTTCAACCAATGGGACAAAAAGTGCGCACGCCTTTGTATAAACTTCGGCTTGAGGGTTGATTTTATGAATTGCACGAGGGTAGGCATTGCTATTGATAGTTGCAGGCGTAGCAATTACACCAATTTTATTGGAAATAGCACAGCTGGCTTTAGTCCCTGCTGAAATAACGTCAATCACCGGAATATTATCCGCTAGTTGTAAGACGGTATCTTTAGCTACTGCAGAGATGGTATTACAGGCGATAATAATTGCTTTAACTTCTTGCTTAAGTAAGAAGCGCACTGTTTGTTCGGTAAATTTTTTGATAGTGGAATCTGATTTGCTACCATAGGGAATCCGCGCAATATCGCCAAAATAGATGATATCTTCATGAGGTAATTTTTGCATAATGCTTTTTACTACACTCAACCCACCAATTCCAGAATCAAAAACACCAATCGGATTGCTACTATAAATCATTTTTTATTGTCCTAATTTGCGTTGAATCTGTTTAAAAATCCCATGCAATAAATCGGCCTCTTCGCGCTCAAGATCAGCTTTATGCAAGATTTTTTGCAAACGGCGCATAATCCGCTCAGGATTCTTTTTTGTATAATATTCGGTTTGTTGCATGATTTTATCCAGACTTGCCAGTAAATATTGACTATCGCCATGATTGGCTTTTTGGACTGGATTAATTAAATGGGTCAAATCAGGATTATAATTACTATAGATTTCGTAGCACATGATTTGTACTGCTTGCGCCAAATTTAGCGAGAAATATTCCGGATTGCCTGGAATAGTTACCAAGCGATTGCAACGTTCTTGCTGCTCAATGGTTAATCCATGTTGTTCATTGCCAAAAACGATGCTAACCTGAGCATCATTGGCAATAGCACTCATGATTTCCGGGATAATCGCTTTAGGTGTGATTAGACGGTCGCTAAATTCACGTTTGCGCCCAGTCATAGCGATTACTAATTCAGAAGAAGCAATTACTTCATCTAAACTCGCAACAATCCGTGCGTTTTCAACGACATCACGTGCGTTACACGAGAGGGCAAGTGAATGATCATCAGGCTTAGCTATCGGGTCAACCAAAATAAGCTTATATAAGCCCATGGTTTTCATTGCGCGAGCAGCTGAACCAATATTTCCCGGATGCGAAGTATTACAGAGAATAATTTGAATATTATTTAGTGATTTCATTTAATTACTTAGTTAAGCGGGTTTCATATGAACGTAAGCTAGTTACGCTTTCCAAGATTACACCAGAGATAATAATTATCGGCAAAAACAAGCTATTGAATGAGCTTGCTTCGATTGGCATCAGCATCAGAACAAAAGCAAATAATCCAGGCAATGCCCAGAGGTTTATCCAAATGAAACGATCCAGCGTCTGATAAGGATTTGACTTATCAGTTGGATTAAGCATGCTAAAAGTCAAATAACGCGCACAGCCAAAAGCCAAAGGCAGCAAACATAAGGGTAAAGCGTTCAAAAAAAAGCTCTTATTCGCTAAAACCGTTACCCATTCAAGCTTAACTATTATAAAATAACTAAGTCCTAGGTATAACGGATGCGCCAGAGCGATTCCCAAAAAGCCAAAAATGCGTGCCCAAATGTTTAAAGCTGGATAAGTGGCTGTGCTCATTGCTTATACAAATAATTGATTATTAATCAAAATTGTTTCAACCCGATCTGGACCTGTAGAAATAATATCAATCGGAGTTTCAATAATTTCTTCAATTCGTTTTAGGTATTTTTTAGCATTGTCAGGTAATTCATCATAATTTTTTAAACCCGCAGTTGATTCACTCCAGCCTGGCATAGTTTCGTAAATTGGTTCGCAATTAACTACTAAATCTGAGCCAAAAGGTAGAATATCATATTCTTTGCCATCACGGATATAACCTACGCAGATTTTAATCTCTTCCATACCATCCATAACGTCAAGTTTGGTAACACAGATTCCTGACACACCATTGATTTGTACTGCACGTTTAAGCGCTGCCGCATCAAACCAGCCACAACGGCGTGCACGACCAGTTACTGAACCAAATTCATTTCCACGACTAGCCAGACCTTGACCAATTTCGTCAGTTAATTCAGTCGGAAAAGGACCAGAACCAACACGGGTAGTATAAGCTTTGGCAATTCCAAGTACATAATTAATCATCCGCGGGCTAATTCCAGCACCAGTTGATGCACCACCTGCGACACAGTTTGATGAAGTTACAAACGGATATGTTCCGAAATCTACATCGAGTAATGTACCTTGTGCACCTTCAAAAATTACTTTTTTACCTTCTTTGTTAAGGTTAAATAATTTGCGTGATACATCAGATACCATTGGTTTGATTTCTTCAGCATAAGCAGATACTTCGGCGTAAACTGTAGCGAAATCAAGTGTTGCTACTTTGTAATAGTGTTCAAGTTGGAAATTATAATAATCTAAATTTTCTGCTAATTTAGCTTTAAATACTTCATCGTTAAACAAATCTTGTACCCGAATTGCGCGACGGGCAACCTTATCTTCATAGCATGGTCCAATCCCACGTCCGGTTGTACCGATTTTATTTTCACCTTTTTTTAATTCACGTGCTTGATCGATTGCAATGTGATAAGGCATAATTAACGGGCAAGCTTCGGAAATTTTCAGGCGGCTACGTACTTCAACGCCAATTGATTCTAATTCTTTGATTTCTTTTACTAATGCTTCGGGAGAAACCACCACTCCATTACCGATAAAACATTGTACACCAGCATGCATCATTCCTGATGGAAGTAAACGTAGTACTGTTTTTTTACCATTGATAACTAAGGTATGTCCGGCATTATGACCACCTTGGAAACGTACGACACCAGCTGCTTTTTCTGTCAACCAGTCAACGATTTTGCCCTTACCTTCGTCACCCCATTGCGTACCAATGATTACAATATTATTATTGCTTTGCATATATAAACTTCCTCATGAATGATTTTTTAACCCCTGATTTTAACATCATCTTAATCGGACTGTCATCAACTCTTTTTTCTAATAGCTGGTTAAAATTAGAGTTTGTGTAAGATATTCTGAAATAATAGTGCTGTTTATCTCCATTAAGCTGTATAATTTATCATCGATAATAAATTTGCGCTTCATTGAAATAGAGTTAGAACCATGGAAATTAAAGAATATTTAAAAGAAGTTATTATTAAAAACTTTAATGTTTTAATTGATAAAAAATTTTATTCATCAATAATAAACAAAGAAAATGAGATAGTTTGTTGTACCAATCTATCAGCCAAAGCATTTGGTTTTAATAATAGTGACGAATTAGCTAAGTTTAAGTTATCACTCAAAGCATATGAAGATAAAGAAATTGCCAAACATATTTTTAAAGGTGCGTATAATCAGATGAGTGCAAGTGAAATTCATCAATATGTACATAAAATATATTTGTTACAAGAATACGTCTTTAGTACTGAAATGGTTGTTAGTTATATTGATATGTTACCTTATAACAATAAATTTAAAACTTATATTGTAACGCTTATACCGTTGTACTACGAAGGACAAGAGATAATTGCCTTACAGACGTTTAGTAATGAAACTCGTGTCTTTCATTTTCAGGATTATCTTGCATATAATAGTAAGAGTATTGATAGTATGGATGAAATGTGTATTGATGAAAAAGAATTTTCAGAAAGAGAATTGGAAATTATGTTTTTGCTGTCACACGGGCTTACTCAAGAGCAGTGTGCCCAGATTCAGGGTATAAGCAGAAGTACAGTTGCGACAATGATTAAAAATTTATGCATCAAATTTAAAGTTGCTGGTTCAAATTCTAGAGCGCTGCAGCAAATAGCATTTCAAAATGGGCATCACAGAATTATACCAAAATCATTATGGAAGCCATGTGTGATAATCGCAGATTCAAAAGCCGCAAGTTACATCAATAGAGAGCTAGCTAAGAAGTAATTTACCATATACGATATATTTTATTTTTGTATTAAGAGCAGATTTACTCAACTGGATAAATATTCCTTAAATAATGTGTTATTTGCTAGTCTGTTTGTGTATAATCACGGGGAAATATTGCAGCGCACTATGCTGCTTTTAAATAAGCTATACTAGATAATCAGTTATGGGTGATTTAATGGCAAACTTTCGTATCTTTGTAGAGAAAAAACCGCAATTTAATATTGAAGCAATGCATTTGCTTGAATCTTTCAATAAAAATTTACATCTTAATTTAACTAAGCTCCGAATATTAAATGTCTATGACATTTTTAACATTGATGCAAATGGACTAAAACGTGCGGAAAATATCGTATTTGCGGAAGTTCCTTTGGATGATTTGTCATATGAACTAAAATTAGAAAATTCGCGACATTTTGCGGTTGAGCCTTTGCCCGGACAGTATGATCAACGCGCTGATTCCGCTTTGCAAGCTCTCAACCTTCTCTCCATCAATAATCCCAAACTCACTCTCACCACTGGCAAAATAATAATCCTTGACGCTGAATTAAATGATAAAGATTTTAATGCAATTAAACATTTTTACATTAATCCATTAGAAACGCAAGAAAAAGATCTAAGCCAGCTAGTAAATCATGAGCAAACTCCAGATATTACACCTGTGCCAATTTATGATGGATTTATTGAGTTTAATGCACAACAATTAGCCACATTTAGACGCGAACACGGGTTGGCAATGACAGATAACGATTTGCAATGTATCCAGAATTACTTTGCTACAACTGAACAGCGTGACCCAAGTGAAACCGAAATAAAAGTTTTGGATACTTATTGGTCAGATCACTGCCGTCACACTACTTTTGAAACGCATCTGGAAAAAATTGAGTTTGCCAAAGGAAAATATCAGCAAGTTTTTCAAGCTGTGTTTGAGAATTATCTAACTAGTCGTAAACAGGTGCACGGTAGCAAGCTAGATAAAAAACCAGTTACGATGATGGACTTAGCAACAATTTGTGGCAAGCAATTACGTGCTGATGGCAAACTTGCTGATGTTGAAATTTCGGATGAAATTAATGCATGCTCGTTATTTGTTGATGTTCAAATTGACGGTAAAACAGAAACTTGGTCACTACAATTTAAAAACGAAACGCATAATCATCCAACCGAAATTGAACCATTTGGTGGTGCTTCAACTTGCGTTGGTGGCGCAATTCGTGATCCATTGTCAGGGCGTTCTTATGTGTATCAGGCAATGCGCGTTAGTGGTGCGGCTAATCCACTTGAAGCAATTGAAGATACATTAGCAGGTAAATTACCACAAAGCATTATCACGACTAAAGCAGCGCATGGTTTTTCGAGCTATGGTAATCAAATTGGTTTAGCAACAACTCATGTTAAAGAAATTTATCATTCTGGCTATAAAGCCAAACGGATGGAAGTAGGTATGGTGGTTGCAGCTGCACCGTATGCTAATATTCACCGTGAACAGCCTGCTGCTGGCGATATGATAATTTTACTAGGTGGAGCAACTGGTCGTGATGGCTGTGGCGGTGCTACTGGTTCTTCAAAAGAACACGATATTAATTCTGCAGCTCAATGTAGCGCCGAAGTGCAAAAAGGCAATCCGATTGTTGAGCGTAAGATTCAGCGCTTATTTCGCAATCCTGAAGTAACTCAACTAATCAAGAAATGTAATGATTTTGGTGCGGGTGGCGTATCGGTGGCAATTGGCGAGCTTGCTGATGGCTTGGAAATTAACCTTGACTTAGTGCCAACTAAATACAATGGCTTGAGCGGAACTGAGCTCGCAATCTCTGAATCACAGGAACGCATGGCTGTAGTAGTTGCGGCGAATGATGTAGCTAAATTTATCAGCCTATCCGAGAATGAAAATCTTACTGCCGTGGTGGTAGCAAGCGTAACCAGTGATGCACGGGTAACTATGCAGTGGCATGGCAAAACTATCGTGAGTTTATCGCGTGAATTTTTAAATACCAATGGTGCGAGCTCTAGTGCTCAGGTCTGTGTCGCAGATACGGTGGCAGCAGTTAAATTTAGCCAACGTAATCTTAGTGGTGATTTTTCACAAGATTATACAAGTTTAGTACAAGAACTAAATGTCTGCTCGCAGCAAGGTTTGAGCGATATGTTTGATGCTACTATTGGCGCATCAACGATCTTAATGCCTTTTGGTGGTAAATATCAGTTAACTCCTAGCCAAGTTTCGGCGCAAAAATTACCGATTTTATCTGGTGCGAGCGATGCTGCCAGCGTGGCAAGTTTTGGTTATGATCCAGAGCTATCAAGCCAATCACCATTTCATGGTGCGGTTTATGCGGTAGTTGATTCGGTGGCTAAAATTGTTGCCAGCGGTGCGAATCATCAAAAAATACGTTTTTCATTTCAAGAGTATTTTGAACGCTTAGGGCAAGACCCACAAAAATGGGGTAAACCGTTTGCGGCATTACTTGGGGCTTACCATGCTCAGCAAGGATTTGGTTTAGCTGCAATCGGCGGTAAAGATTCAATGAGCGGTACTTTTAATGACTTAAATGTCCCACCTACTTTGATTTCATTTGCTCTTGCACCGACTGATGCGACACAAATTATTTCAGCAGAATTTAAGGCTGTGAATAATTACGTTTATGTTTATTTACCAGAGTATGATAGCAATTTATTGCCAGATTTGGCTCGTTTAAATCAAGACTATGCGCAAATAACTAAGTTAATTAACGCGAAGAAAATTAATGCCGCCTATAGCATTGGTTACGGTGGAATTGCCGAAGCCGTGTTTTTAATGGCAATCGGTAACAAGCTTGGAGTTAAATATAATTTTGAATTAGCGCTTGATTTATTTTGTGCTTATTATGGCGGCTTGGTGCTTGCCAGCGATACGCCACTAGATAATCCATTCTTGCAGCTGATTGCGACAACTAACGAGAGTGCCGAGATAACACGCGGTGATACGGTATTGTCATTGAATGAATTAATCAATTTTTGGCAAGCTAAACTCACGCCAGTATTCCCACTGACTAGTGAAGTACATGCACCGAGCAGTAAAGTTAAATTAACCTCAGTTCCACGTGCCAATACTCAGGCTAAATATAAATTTGCTAAGCCTAGTGTGATTATTCCAGTTTTTCCGGGAACTAATTGTGAGTACGATACTGAGCGCGCATTTAAAGCTGCTGGAGCTAAAACTCAGAGCATGATTTTTAATAATCTCTCGCCTCAACATATTAAGCAATCAATTGAGTATTTGGCTGCACAGATTAACCAGTCACAGATTTTAATGTTACCGGGTGGTTTTAGTGCTGGTGATGAACCAGATGGCTCGGCTAAATTTATTGCCGCGATTTTGCGGAATAGTCAAATTAAAGATGCAGTCCATGATTTATTAGCGCGTGATGGTTTGATTCTCGGAATTTGTAATGGCTTTCAGGCATTGGTTAAGTCAGGTCTATTACCGTATGGTGAAATTTGTGAATTGAGTGCTGATTCGCCAACCTTAACTCACAATCTAATCGGTCGCCACATTTCGCGTGTGGTTAATACTCGGATTTGTGCTAATCATTCGCCGTGGTTGCGATCTTTTGAATTAGATGAGATACATGCGGTTGCAATGTCGCACGGTGAAGGGCGCTTTGTCCTTAATCATGAATTAGCCAAGGATTTAGCAGCTAATGGACAGATCGCTTGTCAGTATGTTGACCTAGAAGGCAATGCGACGCTGGATGGTTACTATAACCCGAATGGTTCAAACTATGCAATTGAAGCAATCACTTCGTTGGATGGTAGAATTTTGGGCAAAATGGGGCATTCTGAGCGTGCAGGTAAAGATTTATACAAAAATATCGCTAATGTGCAAAATCAAGATATTTTCACTAATGGCGTAAATTATTTTGGCTAAAGATTTTATTATTAAGTGATATGACGTGACTCCCAATAAAGTGTGTGTTTTTAAAGAAGTGGGAATCTATACTCTTCATCTTTGAAACTTGGATTTTTTCGGATTTATGGGTTCCCTTCTGAATGGGAGTGACCCAGAATGATGAATCTAGTTGAGTATTCAGTTGAAAAATATGATGTTTAAATTAGGAGCTAAAAATGCCTGAAATATCTAGATTTTTTGGAATGATTATCTTAATGTATTGGGATGAACATAATCCGCCACATTTTCATGTTCGATATGGCGATGATAATGCTGTAATTAATATTAAAACTTTGGCGTTGATGGATGGCAAGCTTAGTAGAAGGGCTTTATCTTTGGTTTTGGATTGGGCTGAATTACATCAGAAAGAGTTATTGGAAGACTGGGATTTATGTCAAAACTCATTGATGCCCAAAAAAATTGAACCTCTAAAATGATATGGAGTGCATAAGATGTTAAATTGGGAAATCAAGCAAGCTGTTTTTAACCCAGATTATTCAATTGATGTGCAATTTTCTGATGGAACTACTGGTGTTGTTAAAATTAGCCAAAGCCGATTAGTTAAGGTGTTTGCGCCATTACAGAATTTACACTTATTTTTACAAGGATTTGTTAAGTTTGGTGCTGTTACATGGAATGTTGGTGAATATGAGCTAGATTTAGCTCCAGATACTATGTATAAAGAAATTAAGAAAAATAATGGACTATATATTTTATGTTAGATAATGAGCCAACATTATGATTTTATTTAAAAATAGTTATTTTAAATAGGAACGGTAAATTTATAACAAGTGATTAATATGACCAAAACAGCAATAATTAGTATTAAAAACAACTCTGAAGACGTAGTCTTGCAAAAAGAGCAAAAACGCTTTAATAAATTGACTGCTGATATTAGTCGCCGCCGCAGAGAATTGCTTGAGTTAAATGATGCAATAGCTCAGCTTAAAATTAACTACGTAAAGAAGATTGTTCCAGTTCAAAATAAACACTCTGAATTAATCCAAGAGATGATTTATCTGGCGGATGAAAATTTTGATAATAAAA
>ERZ650309.291-NODE-291-length-25506-cov-6.718557_pt1 | contig 25506 bp, 27 predicted proteins | sample MGYA00376245_ERZ650309 | MGnify/ENA primary metagenome ERZ650309 (study PRJEB26733, sample SAMN07839294) | wastewater metagenome | biome: urban; feature: wastewater treatment plant; material: waste water | place: USA: North Carolina | collected 2016-04-26 ...
CAGAGTATTCATATTTCACCTAACAAAATTGATAACAATTTGGCTAACTTTTGTCTATTGCAAAATCTGGGTTTAACTACTTTGTACTATTTTCCTATTGCTTGCATCGGGTACTGCGCTAATCAGCGAGGTTACTATAACCGCTACCGGGCTCACTGGTGCTTCTGGTGTAGCGCCATTTAACTTGTACCAGTAATCAACACCTGCTGTTATTTTAATATAAGATGTGAAAACCATTAACATAAAATTTTCCTATCCATAGTTTATGCGAAGTATTAAATACTTTTCTTATGAATCTCATTCATAATCATAGCCCACCTCATTTTCTTGCTCATTGCCCGAAGGGTAAATAATTATTACTCTTTATTAAAAAAGTTCTTTGATAAATATTTTCGGTTTGGCAGGTTAGTTCTCCTTCTTTACAATGCCTTTTGTATGCACGTACAATGCCCAATGTTTGTACGCACAATTCACTTTATACGGATCAACATTAGAATTAGCTAAGCCATCCGGTTGAATCCGCTCTTTTTTATACAAACTATTGGTATGTGTTGTGCTGTACACGGCGAGCTTTTTATTGAATCCAATAACCTACAACATTCCACTATCTGCAAAACTATAATACCCTTCTGCACTTACTATAATATGGTCAATTACTTTAATATCTAATTGGATAGCAGCAGCTTTTAATTTTTCGGTTATCATCTGATCTTGCATACTGGGTTTTGTATTTCCACTGGGATGATTGTGGCAGAGTACAATACTTACCGCATCATGCAGCAATGCCTTTTTGATGATGATGCGAGGGTCTGCTATAGTACCTGTAATACCACCTTCACTCACAATTTCAAAATGATTGATTTTATTGGCATTATTTAAAAACACGACGGCAAATACTTCATTCTTTTTGTATTGAAATTGCTGCCGCAAATATTCGGCAATATCACTACTGCTTTTCACCACTTCTTTTGTAAGCGTACCCGCACTTCGCCTAATGCCAATTTCTAAAGCTGCAGACACCGTTACTGCCTTGGCCGGACCAAAACCTTTGACCTTTAATGCCAGCAATTCTTTTACTGACAAGGCTGCAAGCTTATGCAAATCGTTGCCGGCATGATGCAAAATTTCCTTGGCCAATTCTAAAGCAGATTTGTTTTTAGTGCCATTATTGATCAGTATGGCCAAAAGCTCCGCATTGCTGAGTGCATCAGTTCCTTTGGATAATAATTTTTCTCTGGGGCGGTCATCTTCAGCCCAATTTTTTATAGAGGTAGATGGCATGTGTAGAATTAAATAATAATTACGAAAGTAAATTTTTTGGGGAACATCTATATTCGCCGCCAATTTTATTTCTGCCATGGGTCCACAAGTAAAAATATTTTCCGGCACAGGCTCACAAGACCTCACTGCCAAGATAGCTTCCTGTTATGGTTCAGTACAAGGAAAAGTAAATATCCAAAAATTTAGTGATGGCGAATTTCAGCCGGTGTTTTTGGAAAGCATAAGGGGAGATTATGTTTTTTTAGTGCAAAGCACATTTGCTCCCACAGACAATCTTATGGAGCTGTTGCTGATGATTGATGCAGTAAAAAGGGCCAGTGCTTATAAGATTATTGCCGTTATACCCTACTTTGGTTTTGCCCGTCAGGATAGAAAGGACAAACCTCGAGTAGCCATTGGTGCCAAATTGGTGGCCACACTTTTAGAAGCTGCAGGTGCCAACAGGGTAATCACCATGGATTTGCATGCTCCACAAATACAGGCATTCTTCGATATACCGATGGATCACTTAGATAGCTCGGCCATCTTTATTCCATACATACAAAACTTAAAGCTTGAAAACCTTACTTTTGCGGCCCCCGATGTGGGTAGTACCAACAGAGTGAGGGAAATAGCCAGTTATTTCAATGCGGATATGGTTATCTGTGATAAGCACAGAAAACGTGCAAACGAAATAGCCAGCATGGTGGTAATTGGCGATGTAAAAGATAGAAACGTAGTGCTGGTAGATGATATCTGCGATACAGGAGGCACATTAGCAAAATCAGCAGCATTGCTGAAAGAAAAAGGTGCTAAAACTGTGCGTGCTTTGTGCACACACCCTGTACTCAGTGGTAAGGCATACGAAAATATTGAAAACAGTGTGCTGGAAGAATTGGTGGTGTGCGATACCATACCACTAAAACAACAAAGCAAGAAGATAAAGGTACTGAGCGTTGCAGATTTATTTGCTATTGCTATACGCAATGCACATGAAAACAAAAGCATAACCAGTCTCTTTATTCATTCGCAGCTGCGCAATAAATGAGTATTTAAAAAACAAATATAAAAATGAAGACAATTACAATCGAAGGTCACCTGAGGACCGAAGCGGGCAAAAAAGCCACCCGCCAGCTGCGCTCTCTGGGTAATGTGCCAGGTGTAATTTACGGGGGTGCAGAGGAAGTAAATTTTTATGCTTCTGCTGCTGATTTAAAGCCTGTAGTTTATACATCAGCATTCCAGTTAGTGGAGATGAGTGTTAATGGAAAAAAACATAAGTGTATCCTAAAAGATATGCAGTTTGACAAAGTTTCTGATGCACTCATACACGTGGACTTTTTAGAATTAGTAGATGACAAAAAAGTATTAGCCAACCTGCCACTTAAATTTACTGGCAACTCTATTGGAGTAAAAAATGGCGGACGCTTTGTGGCAAAAATGAATTCCCTAAAAGTAAAGGTTTTACCAAAATACCTTAGAGAAACCATTGATGTGGACATTACTAAACTTGAAGTGAATGGAAACATTCGTGTAGAAGATGTGCCCGTTGAAAATATGGAAGTAATGAACTCACCACGTATTCCCGTAGCATCTGTAGTAATGACAAGGCAGTTGAAACAGGAAGAAGCTGCAGCACCTGCTGGTGGTAAAGCACCTGCCGCTAAAAAATAATGCTTTAAGTTTTTATCTGACTGTACTGTTGTATAGCTGCCTATTTTTTTCAATTCTTTGTAAAGATTTATATGGCAGCATATCACAGTACAGTTTTTTTATTGAAAGGATTGTACCATTATGAATCGATACCTCATTGTAGGCTTAGGAAATATTGGTTTGCAATATGCACATACCCGTCATAATATTGGTTTTGATGTATTAGATGCATTTGTGGCAAAACACAATGGATCTTTTACTTCAGGCAGACTGGCAGACAAAGCAGAAATCAAAATAAAAGGTCGTACCGCTATTTGCATCAAGCCAACTACCTATATGAATTTGAGTGGAAGGGCTTTCCGATATTGGTTTGATAAAGAAAAAATGGATCTTACCAATACCCTTACTATTGTAGATGAACTTGCATTGCCATTATCAAAAATTAGAATAAGGGGCACTGGTAGTGATGGTGGGCATAATGGTCTTAAAGATATACAAGCCATAATGGGCACTGCAGATTATCCTAAGTTGCGATTTGGCATTGGCAATAACTATTCAAAAGGTATGCAAGCGGACTTTGTACTGGGTCAATGGTTTCCCGAAGAAAAACCAGTAGTACTCAAAAAAATTCATGCTTGTGCAGATATGATAGAAAGCTTTATTTTAGCAGGCATTGATACTACTATGAATCAGTATAATAAAATGATTTTTGAGTAGTATACATTTATAATCATAAGCAAAAAATAAACTATCTCTATATATCCGTATCACTATTCATCTCAAAATTCCATTACTATGAAGATTTTTTGTGTAGGTAGAAATTATAAGGCACATGCAGAAGAATTACAAAATGAAGTGCCCACAGAGCCGGTAATATTTATTAAACCAAAATCCGCTTTGGTAAGCCGCTATGCCCATTTTTATTATCCCCAGTTTACCAATGAGCTTTGCTATGAAGCAGAATTGGTATTGCAAATCTGTAAAAATGGAAAATACATAAGCTCACACAATGGTTGGCAGTATTATAATGCCATTACAGTAGGTATTGATTTTACAGCCCGGGATGTACAAAATGAATTAAAGAAAAAGGGGTTGCCTTGGGAAAAAGCCAAGGGTTGGGATGGCTCCGCTGCGGTGGGTAGTTTTCAGCAGTTTCCATCTGCAAGGTTTAAAAGTCCTTTTAATTTTCATCTCACAAAAAATGATGAAATAGTACAACAAGCCAGTAGTGAGGAAATGATATTTTCCTTCGGAAAAATTGTATCTGACATCTCACAATATTTTGCCCTAAGTATTGGCGACATCATCTTTACCGGCACACCCGCCGGCACAGGGGAGTGTGTGGTGGAAGATGTATTGGAAGGATATTTAGAAGGCAACAAAGTATTATCCATAGCAGTAAAATAAAACAGTGACCCTACCAGGCAGAATCATACCAGATAAAGCAACACAGCTAAAGGCTTTTAGCCTAATGTGTATGGCAAAAGCAACCACAGATTTGTATGAAAACAATAGGAGTATCTGTAAATATGTGCACTCCACTTCCAGAGGGCATGAAGCCATACAAATAGCTGTAGGATTACAATTACTTCCCTGCGATTTTGTAAGCCCTTACTACAGAGATGAAAGCCTTATGATGAGTATGGGCTTTGAGCCTTATGAAATGATGCTTCAATTGCTGGCAAAAGCAGATGACCCATTTTCTGAAGGAAGATCTTATTATAATCACCCATCATCCCGCAGAGCGGATAAGCCAACCATCATCCATCAAAGCAGTGCCACAGGTATGCAGGCCATACCAACTACAGGTGTAGCTATGGGTTTACAGTTTATAGAAACTTATATTACAGAACAACTACCAAAAGGAGCGGATGGACAGCTACCAATAGTAGTCTGTAGCTTAGGTGATAATAGCATGACCGAAGGTGAAGTGAGCGAAGCCCTGCAAATGGCATCTCTGAAGCAATTGCCGATTATATTTTTAGTACAGGATAATGAATGGGGCATCAGCGTTTCAGCAGATGAAGCAAGGGCTACTAATGCTTATGAAATGGTACTGGGTTTTAAAGGCATAGCCAAAGTACAGGTGGATGGCAGTTATTTTGATGAATGCTATCACAATATGGCAAGGGCTATCAACTATGTAAGAGTAGAAAGAAAGCCAATTTTAATCCATGCAAAAGTTCCTTTGCTGGGCCACCATACCAGTGGTGTTAGACGGGAATTTTATAGATCTGAAGAAGACCTCAAACAGCACGCTGCCAGAGATCCATATCCTATATACAGAAACTGGTTATTAAAAAATGGCTGTACGGAAGATGAATTAAATATTACAGAAGCAGCAGCCATTTCTTCCATACAAATTGCATTTGAAAAAGCAAAGGCGGCCGCTGATCCTTTGCCACAATCTGTTTCAGATCATGTATTTGCTCCCACTCCCATTCAATTAGAAACTGGTGACCGAAGCCCTGCCAATGCAGAAAAAATTATTATGGTAGATGCTGCCATGCATGCCATTGAAGAAATAATGTATGAGCATCCAGATGCCATAGTTTATGGGCAAGATGTGGGCAAAAGATTGGGTGGTGTATTTAGAGAAACGGCCACTCTTGGAAATAAATTTGGAGACCATCGTGTATTTAATACAGCCATTCAGGAAGCATTTATTGTAGGCTCCACAGCAGGCATGAGTGCTGTAGGTTTAAAACCCATTGTAGAAGTACAGTTTGGGGATTATATTTATCCAGGTATCAATCAATTGGTCTGTGAAGTGGCAAAGAGTTGCTACCTCACAGCAGGAAAATTTCCCGTAAGTATGATACTGCGGGTGCCTGTGGGTGCTTATGGTGGCGGAGGGCCATACCATAGTGGTTCTGTAGAATCAACACTTTTGAGTATCAAAGGTATAAAAATTTGTTTCCCCTCCAATGCAGCAGATATGAAGGGCTTGATGAAAGCTGCATACTATGATCCCAATCCGGTTATTATGCTGGAGCATAAAGGACTATACTGGAGCAAAGTGCCCGGCACTGATGAAGCCAAAACAATAGAGCCTGCCTCCGACTATATACTACCGCTTGGTAAAGCTAAAATGGTATTGTCTGCCTCGCCAGAAAATATTGCATTGGGCAATTCAATTTGTATTGTAACTTATGGAATGGGTGTGTATCGTGCATTGGCAGCCGCCCCTTATTTCCCCAATCAGCTTGATATCATTGACTTGCGTACACTATATCCTTTGGATGAGGAATTTATTTTCGATGCAGTACAAAAGCATGGCAAATGTTTGATTATAACTGAGGAGCAACAAACCAATTCATTTGCGGAAGCACTTAGCCATAGAATTTCCAAAGCATGCTTTCAGCAATTAGATGCCCCGGTGCAGGTATTGGGCTCTTTAGATTTACCTGCTGTGCCTATTAACTTAGTGTTAGAAGAGGCTATGATACCTACGGTAGAAAAAGTAAAATCGCAGATATCAAACCTGATGAACTGGTAAGTTTTTTGGCTGTGATGCAACTTTAATTGAGGGTTTTGTTTCTTTGTAAGCAATAGATGGAAGCTTGGATACTGCAATTATATTTTTTTAAAAAATAAAATGCCATGTCATCATTTAGCTGGTCATCATTTAGTCTAAGAATTCCTGTACAGGCCTCTGTCCAAAAGTTATATTGGTGTATGGCCACACAGCAGGGTTTGGAATATTGGTTTCTGCGCAGCAGCCAATTCCTATCAGAAAATGATGTACGCTTACAACCCGGAGTATATGTGTCGGTGGGTGATAGCTATACCTGGCTATGGCATGGATGGACTGATGAGGTGGTAGAGCATGGCAGCATTTTGAGTACCAACCACAAAGATGAACTTGCTTTTAGTTTTGGTCTTGCAGGCAATGTATCTATACGCCTTGTACCATCAGATGGATACACCATGGTAGAGCTGGTACAGGATCAAATACCGGATAATGAAATGGGCCGTCACCACTGGCATCTGGGCTGCAAAACGGGTTGGATATTTTACCTCACTAACCTCAAATCACTTTTGGAGGGTGGTATTGATTTAAGAAATAAAGACGCTACAATTCTTCAAGTATTAAATGCATAAAGACTATGGCTTACAATGAAAAAATAGCGGATCGCATTAGGGTAATTATTGCTGCTACACATACCATCACAGAGGAGAAAAAAATGTTTGCAGGATTGTGTTTTATGGTCCATGATAAAATGTGTGTGGGTGTAAATGAAGACAGAGTAATGATAAGATTCAATCCAAATATACAGGATGAAATCATGGAAAAAGCGGGCTGTAGTCCAATGGATTTTACAGGTAAGGTAATGCGGGGTTATGCATTTGTAAGTATAGATGTATTGCAAACAAAAAAGCAGCTCAATGAATGGATACAACTTGCATTAGATTTTAACCCACTGGCAAAGTCTTCCAAAAAATCAAAGCCGAATAATGCTGAAGGCAAGAAGAAAAGGAGTAAATGATGCTATATTTTTAAGTTGATAATAGCATCATGCAACTCGGAAAGACTGTTCTGATATTATTTCAGTATTTGATATATTGTAAGCATCAATTCCTAAGTTGCAAGTAATTTTCTATAAGATAGCACAAAAAAATCATTGCGATTATTATGCTTTCCGGTTTTCTAACGGCTTATGCCGAACAATATCTTTTTGCCCCTACGGGGAATGATTACGCACGGCCCATCATTGCGAGTGAAACGAAGCAAAAAAATATTTATAAACCATTGTTTCGACAATTCCATGTTGAAAGAAATTCGACAGTGACCAAATGGGAATGAAAAAGGAAGTTTTATTTACAACTGTATTATATTAGGTTTCGCTTGGTGGAAACATGGCATAATATAAGTAACTCTTCAAGCTAATCCATATTTTATCCCCTTTGTACTTGATTTTTCAACATTTGCCTTTCCCGAACTTTAATTCATCTTCGGGCTGCATGATGCTTTCCATATTTTCATTTATTTGTAATCTAAATCTTAAAAATGAAAAAAATATTTTTTTCACTCCTATTCATGGCCATTGGCTTGAGCGCATTTTCATCAGATTCTACGGAAGTAAATGTGGAGCAAATAAATGCTTATCTACAATTGGCTGATTCTTTAAACAAAGTGCTTAAATGGCAAACAGGCGTCATTAATCTGCCCGGCAATCACAGCACTTTAAATGTACCAAAGGGATTCAAATATTTAGATGCTGCACAAAGCCAATACATAGTAAGTGACCTATGGGGCAATCCGAAAGATGAAACCATACTGGGCATGATTTATCCGGAACAATATGGCGTTTTGGATGATAGTGCCTGGGCATTTATTGTTAGCTTTCAGGATATTGGTTTTGTAAAAGATGATGATGCAGATGATATTGATTATGATGATTTACTCAAACAAATGAGAGAGGATTTTATAAAGGATAATGAAAATCGGAAAACACTGGGTCTGTCTTCATTGTATTTAGTTGGCTGGGCACAGCCTCCTTTTTATGATAAAAATAATAAGGTACTACACTGGGCAAAAGAGCTTAAAAGTGATGATGGCGGCCACACCCTCAATTATGACATTAGGATACTGGGCAGAAAGGGTGTACTGTCTTTAAATGCTGTATCCTCCATGGACATGCTGCCCTCAGTAAAAAAGAATATTGATGCTGCATTGAAAATGGCCAGTTTTACTGATGGCAATACGTATAAAGATTTTGACCCTAAAGTAGATGAAGTAGCTGCATGGACTATTGGTGGTTTAATAGCTGGAAAAATATTGCTGAAAGCAGGCTTGCTGGCTGGCTTGGGAAAATTCTTTTTAGTAGCATGGAAGTTTATCCTGATTGGCCTTGCGGCTTGTTGGGGTTTTATTAAAAAATTATTTACAAAAAAGAAACAGGAAGATGGCATGGAGGAAGTAGTAGTTGATACACCCACAGATACCGAATAAATAAAATAAATCTTACCAGGCCACTTTTTTTTGTGGCCTTCTTTTTTTATGAAAACATTTGTATGCAAATATTTGGGCTACAATTTTTTGGTAGGGATAGGCATTTATTGGTCATTTATTTTTATAAAAAATCAGTGATATGAAATATTTATTTATGCTATTTTTTTTATCAACTCTTTGTATGGCATGACGCAGCACAGTATGCAACATGGTGAAGACAGACCTTCCACACATGGCATGCTTATTTTTGGAAATACCACTTTATATGCATCATACCTGTCACTATTTCACGGCCCGCATAATTATCAAGTAATATTAGAATTAAAATGCAGCAAAAAAATGCTCCAGAAATTTCAGCAGGACAAAAAAAATAATCCCGCATTTACTTCTTATACAATAGAGCCTGAAATTTTTATTCTGCCTGATATGCTGGCCAAGCCAAGACCTTTCAAGGTAAATCTTTATCGTGGTCATTTTGAAAGAGGTGGCGTATTGATAGCCCAGAACGTACAAGTTGAGATCAAGCAAATGATTTACTATAAAAAAATTGATCCTACAACTGCTAAGCTGCCCAATGCATCATATATTATTTTTGGAAATAGTGCCGAGCAATATGCCATCCATGCCATAAGCAATAAGCCCGACTTTGAGCAGGTAATCGAAATCATCTGTAGTAATCTAAACTGGCTGAACCAAAAAAAATATTGTGAACTAAGTCTGCAAGAAAATAATACTCCGGTGGGAGTAAGTAGTAATCTGATAACCATAAATAATAACCCGGATATCCAAACCATAACTTTGCTGCGTCAGCTTTATTTGGAATGGGATGATCTAAAAAATTAATCATGCGCTTACATTATTTCCAACATGCATCTTTTGAAAGCCCCGGCACCATTTTGGAATGGGCAGCGGCCAATCAGTGCATTGTAACACATACACCATTTTTTGATGCCTCTTATACAGTGCCTGACTTAAATAATATTGATGCACTCATCATAATGGGTGGCCCTATGAATGTGGATGAGGAAGAAAAATATCCCTGGCTGCAAGCAGAAAAATTATTGATACAAGAGGCCATAGCCAAAGGCAAAAAAGTATTGGGCATTTGCTTGGGTGCACAATTAATCATATCTGCACTTGGCGGAAAAGTATTTGCAAATGATGTGAAGGAAATTGGATTTTTTCCTGTATCTATTATTAAGCATGCTTCCAATACATTGTTTTCAGCATATATGGATTCCTCTGTGCTTTTTCATTGGCATGGAGATAGTTTTGATTTATTGCCCAGCATGCAATTACTGGCAAGTACTGCTGCATGCACCAATCAAGCTTTTGCAATGAATCATAATGTGCTTGGTATTCAGTTTCACCCGGAAGTAAATGAAGCAGTCATTGACAATATGATAGCGCATGAAGGAAATGAGCTGACTGAAAATGGAAGTTTTATTCAACCGCCGGAAGAAATACGCAGCCACTATCCTATGCTTGTAGATATTAAAGCACCATTCTTCCAGTTGTTGTCAACTTTCTTTTATGGAGTATAATGATCTGATAGGTTCTCTTGGTGTGGGTCTTATTTTAATAGCCTACTTCTTAAACAGTTTTGCTTTTATACCAAAGGATGGCAAATTGTTTTTTATGCTAAATATTGCTGGCTCTGCACTGGCTTGTTATGCATCATTCTTGATTAACTATTATCCATTTATTGTATTGGAAGGCGCATGGTGTGTAGTATCTATAATTGGCATGTGGAAGATTAAAAGATAATGTGCTTATCCAATAATTTTAAGGATTTGCGGCCCCATATACAGAAGCATTAAAATAAAATTGCTTTCCCCTTTTTGTAATGATGTATAAATTATTATAAGCATTATCTGGCAAGTCATTAATCAATACTGTTCTGCCCAGCAGCTTATTTACAAGATCATCTACTGTATTGCTATGACCAATAATTAATGTATTTCTTTTGGTATGTCGAAGACTGTCTGTAAATGTAGAATCAGCATTTGTATCATATATCAGTATGGGCAGATGATAAAAGTCTGCCATTGGCGCAGCCGTAGATCGCGTTCTGGTAGTATTGGTAGAATAAATTTGAGTGATATGTGCATATTGCAAACGCTCTCTTAAATCTATTGCCCTTTGACGGCCTGCATCAGACAATGGCACATCGCCACTCATGGTTGCATTTGGCGCAGCCTTTTCTGCATGTCTAACTATATAAAATGAAGTTGTTTTACAAGAATAAAAAAAGAGAATACTTAGTAAAAATAAATGCTTCATAATTTTTTTTCTATGAGAAATGAAATGTTTGGGTAAATAATTTTTCAATAAAATATTTACGCTAAGAATAAAATTGAGTCAATTTAAATTATTCTTAAAAATGGTTTGTTATTTTCCGAAAGCAGACAGGTTGCTTCCAAATATTTTTACAGAAATAGCCAATAAAATTACACCAAAAAATTTACGTATTGCAGTCAATCCATTTACACCCAATACCTTTTCAATCCACTGCAATGAAATGAGTACCAAAAATACCAACACTAAATTGATAACTATGCCGAAAGTAATATAGAACTCTTCAAAATTTGCCTTCAAAGACATGATGGTAGTAAGTGTGCCACTTCCAGCTATTAAAGGAAAGGCAATAGGAACCAATGTACCGCTACTTGCATTTTCATCCTGCTTAAATAATTCAAGACCCAGTACCATTTCTATACCTATTAAAAACATAATGATAGAACCTCCAATGGCAAAGGATTGTACATCAACACCAAGAATTTTTAATATCGGCTTGCCGGCAAAAAGAAATAAAATCATCAATCCTCCTGACACCAATGTGGCTTGTACATTTTTTATCTGACCCATCTTTTTTTTCATGGATATGAGTACGGGCACAGAGCCTATAATATCTATTACGGCAAATAGTGTAAACGTAACTGTAAGCAGTTTGTCAAATTCAAATGCCATAAATGCTTTTTGCAAATATATCACATATAAGATGGTCGATGCCACTCAGTATGTGTAGGTGCTACATTGTGCAGTATTTCGTATTGCCATGCATCTTTTTCAAAGTATAATTTTATAACGCATCCATAATAAATTTTGAACACTTTGAATGAGTCTTCAAGGGCTGTATTTGTAATATGTGATAAGGTGCTTCTGATAACACCTGCATGGGTTACAACCGCCAATGGCGCTTCATGGATTAGTTTGTTTTCAAACAAAGCTACACAGCGCTGATGCAGATCAATATAACTCTCACCACCAGGCACTTTTACATGTACAAAGTTCTGCATCCAAGGCTCTGTTTCGCTTCGCGGAATATCGTCCCATTTACGCATTTCCCATTGCCCACAATCCAGCTCCATGAGGTGAGGATGAATGATTTTTTCTTGCTGCACAAATAAACGATCTGCCAGTTTCTTACAACGCTGTAATGGGCTTGTGTAAATGGTTTGAATATGTGTAGGTATAAAACCATCAATGGCTTTTGCTTCTGCTTCAAAACTTTCGGCCACATCTAAATCAGCCTGCCCATAACAAGTGCCAGCTTCTACAAGTGGCGTAGTATGTCTTACCAAATAAATTTCCATAAAATGATTACACTCAAATAAAATAATAGTTCGGCCACCTGTTGTACTGTCCCCAGACAATCGCCTGTATAACCTCCAATCCATTTATGAAAATACCAGCGCAAGTATAGCATGCCAGCGAGTGGGAATATAAGTACTGAAAAGATAGTGGGTATATTAAAAAGAAATAAAGGTAAAATGCCAAAAAATATAGCTGGTAATACTTCTATAACAGTAATTTTTTTTGCTAATGGCTTAGCTTTAGCATCTTCATTTTCTCTTACATAATTACTTATTGGCATTAATAAAACAGCACAAAGCCTCGATGCTGCATGTGCCGCTATAAGGGTATAAGGAAATTGCATTGGTGAGTATTCATATATTGCCTGAAGGCTTAAAAATTTTAAAACTAAAATACAACAAACACCCACCACTCCATAAGCCCCACTGCGACTATCTTTCATGATGGATAGAATTTTTTCTTTTGTCCAGCCACCACCAAATCCATCACATACATCTGCAAAACCATCTTCATGAAATGCTCCGGTAATAAAGATACTGGTAACCATAGAAAGCACTATGGCAATATCCGGATTGAAGAGATAATTAAACCCAATAAATGCCAGTGCGGATAAGCCTCCAACAATCCATCCAATCAAAGGAAAATAGCGTGTTGCTTTATTCAAATCAGTGGCACTATGATCAATCCATTTTGGACAAGGTATGCGTGTGTAAAACATTAACGCAGAAAAAAAATACCTTATTTCATTTTGAATCATACACAAGGATATAAGTGGCTAATGTAATCAGCAAATGATCATCTGTTTATTGTTTTTCTGAAACACCGGCGGATTCAAAGCTGGCCATTTCATTTAAGAAGCCGACAGCACTTTGCAATAGTGGAATGGCAAGTGCGGCACCTGTACCTTCGCCCAAGCGCATACCAAGCTGTAGCAATGGTGTGGCCCCAATTTGTTTGAGCATTTTTTCATGACCAAGTTCCCCACTGGTATGTGCAAAAATGCAATGCTGTAGCAATGCACTACTACCATCCAGTATTACGCTTTTTTGTGCAGGTGTATCCAGTATAGCAATTGCTGCATATAGTGCTGCTGTTGCTATAAAGCCATCCACAAGTATAACCATTTTGAGTTGGTATGCTTGTAGAAATGCACCCGCCATCATGGCTATTTCAAACCCGCCAATTCTTGCTAGCAAAGCATGTGGTGTAATGTCCTCCCGGAGGTTATGATATTGCGCAGCATCAGATAATGCATTTAATTTTTTTTGAAGCTGCTCATCACTTGCACCTGTTCCTCTACCTACACATTCCTCCAAAGGCAAACCTGTGTAATGATGCATAATTAAGCTTGCTGATGATGTATTGCCAATGCCCATTTCCCCAAAGCCAATTGTATTGCAGCCTTCATCAAAAATATGCTGTACTATAGCTTTCCCTTTTTCTATAGATTGTATCAATGCTTCATGGCTCATGGCCCAGCCTTGTTTATAAGACTGTGTGCCTTTGCCCTGCTTAGCATGTATAATGGGCAATGCAGGATCAAAATCAAAATTTACACCCGCATCTACCACAGTAAGTGCAGTATGATGTTGTTTACAAAATACATTGATGGCAGCACCGCCTTGTACAAAATTCAACACCATTTGTGCAGTTACTGCCTGTGGGTAAGGATTCACTTCTCCATCAGCAGCTATACCATGATCTCCGGCAAATACTACTATATGTGGTTTTGAAATAACTGGTGTGCAGCTTTGTTGTATAATGCCTATCTGTAAGGCCATTTGCTCCAGCATACCCAATGCACCAATGGGCTTTGTTTTGTTATTAATTTTATCTAATAGTTGTGCTTGCATTATGTATCGATTATATTTTTAAAGTTGATATCACAAAACCAAAATCCTTTTGTACCCACATCTTTTATAGGAGTGGGGTGATTGCTGTATTCAATGTTTAAAGGGGTATATTTTTTTGCGCCCTGCGCAATGAGGATGGGCTGTTTATAAAAAGGGGCATCAAAACAAAAGCTATGAAACTCACCATTTTCGCCGCAGGCGTCCACATGCGTTGGCAGTTCGTTTAAAAAATTTTCATCAATCATTTTACCACACCATGTATCATCCAAATAGCCATCATTTATACAACAGATACATGTTTTAAAACCCTTTGCTATAAAGTCTTTTACAATACATGTAGTGTCCATTTTCCAAAGGGGAAATACACAATGCATATCAAGCGCAGCCATTTTCTGTTCTCTATATGCACGGAGATCTTCTAAAAAAATATCTCCAAATATTACATGATGGATTCCTTCGGATTTTGCTAAGCTAAGCGCCGTTTGCATTTGATGTTCATATTCCAAGTTGTTTGCTTCGTATACATACATTTTTAATAGGGGTATGCCCAATTGTGCAGCTTGTGCATCAATGAGTTCCTCTCTTACGCCATGCATAGAAAGCCTTTTATAAGTGCCATTGAAAGTACTCAATAAATATTTTACATCATATACAGCTTCGCTGAATATTTTATACAAGGCATAGCTACTGTCTTTGCCTCCACTCCATGAAAATATGGCAGGTATCTTACTCATTTCATTTCACCAGATACTTTTTGTATATATTTTATATGGTATTACTTTTTTCATCATACATATCTGCTACGTAGTAGGGCTTTTTATTGTAAGCGGAATACCACTCACCATCAATATCACTTTATCGGCTGCTGCTGATATATATTGATTTGCCCAGCCTTGCAAGTCTGTAAACTTGCGCCCAATAGGGGTTTCAGCATGTACACCCATGCCTATTTCATTACTAATGATGATAAAGTTACCGGGCCTTTTACTCAAAGCATCTATTTGATGTTTAAATAAAACCAGAGCAGCATCTACATCATTTTTGGTATCCATAAAAAAATTGGTCAGCCAAAGAGTTACACAATCAATGACGCAAACTTTATTGTCTAAGGATAAGGTGGTAAGGTCTCTTTGCTCTTCCATATTTGTCCATCTGTTATCCCTTTCATGCTGATGCCGCTGAATCCTTTGTCCAAAATCATCATCCCACACTTTTGCAGTGGCCACGTACACAGGGTGTGTACTAAGAGATAATGCCAACTGCTGTGCATAGCTACTCTTGCCACTTCTTGCTCCGCCTGTTATAAATATTATCATTGTATAAATTGGTACATAGTAAAAATAATTTACACATAGCCCATTACACCAATTGCATTTGTGTAAAATAATTACATGCTTTATGTCTGAGCTGTGTGGGAATATGAAAAATAGATGGATGAAATAATGCTGCTAATAGCTCTATGCCACATACCAATGTAGAAGCAGAAGGCTGTGTAAATAAGTCATAGTCTGCAAGAAAAACCTGCTTTGTTTTTACTGCTTCTATTTGATTCCAGCCATGCTGCATTGTGAGCAAATGCATTTCTTCCATTGCCCTATTGATATGAAAACCACAAGGTGCAATAACTATTACTTCGGGATTATACTTTACTATTTTTTCCCAAGGGGTTACAATGCTATCTCCCGCCGGATTGCTCAGCATATCAATACCACCTGCATGTGCTATCTGAAAGGGAATCCAATGCCCACAATTATAAATAGGCTCAATCCACTCCATGAGCATTACCCTTTTTAAAGGCATTTTATGCAAGCGCAGTTTGTCTAAAACAGTATCTGTTTTTTTTTGTAAATGAGATAGGTATGTATAAGCTGATTCCTCCTGTCCCAAAGCCCTAGCTATAGTGATGGCTGTGGAAAAAACATCTGTTAAATTATTTGGCGTAAGGGGAATAAGTTGGGGTTGCTTTATGAGATTGGCAACTGCGGCAGCAGTACATTTTGTATCTATCTGGCATACTTCACAGGTATCCTGTGTAAAGATGACATCCGGTTGTATTTGATGCAGTTGTATTTCATCTACATAGTACAAACTTTTACCTTGTGCTTTGCTGGCAGAAAATATTTTATCAATTTCAGCACTGCTGTAATTTTTGCCTTCCATTACACAGCGCACTACTTTTATTTTTTCTGCAAGAGCAGGTGAAGGACATTCAAAGGTAACACCGTGCAGTAAGTGCTGCAGGCCCATATCGTAGATCATTTGTGTAGCAGCAGGCAGGAATGAACAGGCAACCATAAACTGAACTATTTATTATTTACAAATCAATTTACATAGTACTTGCATTATGCCTATGCCAATTTTGGTTGATATTGTTTGAGCCATTCAAAACCGCCAAATAAGATACCACTATAAACAATTGTACCCACTAAAAAATTTCTCATGAAAGGAAAACCTTGTATATAACACTGTAGCAAACCACTCATATCTCTGCTCAAAGGCTGACCTGTACGTATATCCATGCCGCCGCCGGCCCATACTGTAAAATCTGCAATAGCCCAATGTGCAAGTGCAGCAATAACAGCAGCAATAATTACATTTTTTGTGACCACATTTTTTAGCATCCATTTGCCTATAAAACTGATTAAAATAAATATGCCATAAATCCAATACCAACCACTGTACATGATTCCATATTTACCATGAAAAACAAAACTATTAATAATCAGATCACTAATGAATAGTGTAAGCAACGGAAATAAAATTGCCTTCCATTGTTTTGTAAAATATGCACCACCAAATAAACCCATAGCGCCAATTGGGGTAAAATTACTCCATGGCGTTAGGGATGCTGCATTGGGTATGCGCATGGCTGCCACTACAACCATAAATAACGCAAGTACAATAAAACGTGGATTAAATTTTTCTGTAGTCATATTATTTTTTTTTTATAAAAGCGGACGACAGAAGCCATCCGCTTTTGGATGATTTAATTTTAAAAATTATAGGCAATGCCTGCCATCATATTAAACCGCCTACTATTATAACCTACCACATCAAAATATTGCTGATTGGTTATATTTCTAAGATCTGCAAAGGCACGAAAATGTTTTGCAAAAGAATATCCTGCATAAAAATCAATCGTATAATATTGTGGCTGTGTATCCGGACCCGCATCAAACTCACCTTTCAGCCTAGTGCCTACAAAACGAAAAGATGGAGATAGTGTTAAACCCTTTGCAGGTTGTATGCTTATTGTACTATGCAATACAAAGTTTGGTCTGCGATAAAGATTGCGCAGCTTCACATTTTCATTCTCCCCTTCACCGTCTATATAAGTGAGATTTGTGACCCAATTGCCTATTTTGCCCATTGCAATATTGCTCTCTGCTTCAAAGCCATAATCATGCTGCTCGTCTCTGTTGATATATTGGCTAAAGAAGTTTGCATCGGTATAAAAAATTATCAAGTCTTTGATGTCTCTTTTGAATGCTACTATTCGGTATCCATTTTTATTATTGCTGCTGGTAGCATGTACACCTATTTCATAATTTACACTTTTTTCAGGGCTTAAAGCTTTGTTGCCATACTCACTGTATAACTGATACAGCGATGGTATTTTATAGGCAGAAGAAATATTTACAAATATCTTTGTATGTGCATCTACATTATAAGATGGATTCAATGAAAACGTAGTGTTATCACCATAAATGTTATGCTTATTATATCGGAAGCCGGCTTCCAGATTGAACCCATTTACATCAGTGAGTAAGAGCGAATTATAGAGCGAAAAATTATTCGCTTTTGCGCTATCACCCAGTGCTGTTTGAAACGGTCCAAAAAAACTGATACTAAAATAGCTCTGATCTGTTTTTTGTGTGAGGTACTGCATGCCGGAGACTAAGGAAAGTTTTTTTGCTAACGCAATGTTTCCATACAACTCTGTAATGGAGGAATTTCCATTATAGTTGCCTTTGGCATAAGTGGCAAAGCCACCTACATCTGTACTATCATCCAAAAATACTCTTTCAGCATTTACAAATGTTTGAGATAAATGCAATTTTAATTTATCTGCATGGTAGGCCAATTCAAGGTTTTGAATATTCGTTTTATTGTCAATCGTGTTGTCCTTATCATCTGTAAATGCGCCGGCATCAATATTAGATTTGTACCTAGTATCAGTATAGAATCCTTTTATTGAAAATCGGTTGCTGATTTTATACCCAAAATTTGCCTGTAAATTACTTTGATTAAATTTATCATCATCAAAATTTGCCTTATCAGTACTATCATAGGCAGCTGAAAAACCCTTACTGTCTGTAAGATTATAATTGAGGTTGTAACTAAAATTTGATAGGCTGCCATTCACGCCTACACTTCCCCTAAAGGTATTGTAACTACCATAGCTCAGTAAAGCAGAAGGTGCAAATAATTGTGCTCCACCTTTTTTTGTAATGATGTTAATAACACCAGCTACAGCATCACTACCCCACAATGTACTCTGTGCGCCTTTTAAAATTTCTATTCGCTCTATTTGACCAATGGCCAAGCTATTTAAATCGAATGAATTATTGATCTGTGAAGGATCGCCTACCGGTATGCCATCTATTAGAATGAGTGTATTGCCCGAAGAGGCACCACGAAAATAAACATCTTGATTCGTACCCAAATTGTTGTTAGCTCCATTAATGAATACACCTGTTTGTGTATTGATGATTTCAGTAATTGTTTTGCCAGCATTGCGCTGAAGCATTTCCTTGTCAATAACGGATACCACTTTGCCCGTGGTGTTCTGTTTTTGTTGAAATTTTGTAGCGGTTATTACTACTTCATTTAACTGATTGACACTTGTGGTGTCCTGACTCTGTGCGTAACTGCTGAAACATACAGCAGCCATCACTAAAAATTTTTTTCTCATTTTCTTTGAAAATGTTTTTAGATGTGACTGCTTCCGAAATAAAAAAGTATAGAAATAAGGATGCCCCCACCCCTGTCTCAACCTTTCACCCGAAAGCTGAAAAATGTTTATTTGAAACAGGCAGGTCTTCTGGCTCGGTCTGAATGTTACCTTCCCATCCTGCATTGATGCCGGACAGTGGTTGTAGCACATTCATTTCACGTAAGTGAAACCTTTACAGCTACGGGGATAGCGCCGGAATATTGTTGTTGTAAACTCCACCGGACTTCCCTTTTAAGTACGCAAGGCGTACACCTGAATCGGTGCAAATGTAATTGTTGCTATTTTTATTGAGGCATATCTTGCTGCAATATTTTTTTGATGAGTACCATTTGCCCCAAGTGATAATGGCTGTGCTCGATTAAGCCCAATAGATTACGATAATAATTTCCATATTTTTCTACTGAAAAATGGTCAAATAATTGTTCGTCAGGCATAGCTTCTATTAAAGCAACTAATTGCTCTACGGCCTGCCATGTAGTAGCTTGCATTTGCTCCCAATCCTCCTGATTATGGATAGGAGGATGTGTAAAGCTCAAGGCATCTTTACCTTCCAAAGGACCGCCAGACAATACTTTGATTTGAATATGTACATAATAGGTTACATGGTGTAATAGTACTGCAATGGAATTGCAAGAATGTAGCTTTGTTGTAGCTAATTTCCAATCTATGTGTTCTGCATGCTGCTTGAAGTTGGACCAAGTCCAGTTTCCTCCAAAGAATAGTTCCCTGAGGTGCTTTGCTATTTGCGATGTGTGTTTCATCAAAATTGTTTTGAAAGTAATTTATGAATGTGGTTCATATTCATCCCACAATATTTGTTATTGCCAGTTTTCAACTGTTATAAAGTAGGGTCTATAATTATCGGCATTTTGAAAAATATCTTTTACATCTAAACTGTTTGTACAATAGCCAACCAATAGCTTATCATTTTCTGTAAACTCATAGTGCACAGTAGCACTATAGGTTAAAATATTTCCTCCATCCTGTGGAGTTTTATATACCCTTCTTTTTCTTGTAAATGGACCAGTAGGGCTTGCTGCATCCCAGATATAAATATCATCGTCCAACAATTTTGCCTGACTGAGTAAATAATATTTTCCTTTATGTCTAAAAAAACTAAACTGTTCTGATACGCCATCATGAATGCGTACTGCCTGTGCACTATCTCCAATCCAGCTTGTGCCATTCCAATATTGTGGGTTTTTAAAAGGAGCATTTCTGCTGAGTCTACTTACATATACAAACTTATTGTACTTGGTACTTTCCACACCATACAGATATACATAATTGCCCTCTTCGTAAGTACTGCTGCTCCAGTCTATTAAACCACTGTTATTTGTTGTAACAATGCGTTCTAACTCCTTGCTTGGCAGTTTCATTACCCCCGTTGCATTGCCAATAGTTTCGAATCCAAATAAACCACCCTCACCAGTAGTTTGTATGGTTACCAATTGCACATATAGTTTCGTTCCGGATGTATTTGTAAAAGCACAGTTGCTCCAATATTGTATGGGATCTTCAGCAGGGAACAGGGTTTCAGGGTTTTCAAAACTACCCCCTACAATTGTTGTAAAATCTTCGCCCAAATGTCTTGTGGTGGTAAACACACTATGCGTAAAACCCCCCACCGGGCGGCGTCTATTAGAAAACACAGTATCTAAAAAGGAATCACCAAATAACCATACACTACGTCCGTCCGGAAGCCTATAAGAATAGGCTATATCACCACCGGTCCATCCATTGCCATATCGTGTAAATACACTATCCCAATAGGCAGATGGCGTGGCGATGATGGTTGAATTGATTGTATTGTTGTTGGAAGATGAAGACTCCATATTTGAGGTTACATCTTTTTTGCAAGAGATGAAAAAGAATGTACATAAAAAGAAAAGAATGGGTAGGAAATTTTTATAAATCATATAATGATTTGAAAATGAAAAAACCAATACTACCTTGATATATTTAAGTTATGCAGCTGATTTATTTATAATTAACGCATACTCATTTAGAAATTTTTATTGCCACTTAAAATTCATTTGGATAAAATTATTCAATCAATTGTTTCTTACACCCTTACCCCTTCTATCAATTCAATTTGAGATGTGGTGAGCAAAGGTTTTGCTGAAAACTTAAGCAGAATATTTGCAACAGCAATGATATCCTGTTGGCAATAAGTAACAATCCTTTCAATATTATTATCTTGGTAATAAACATCTTGTACCTGACTGCCATCCATATCTGTTTTTGGTGTGGGAATGCCCAAAACATGTGTAAGTAAGTTTAATGAGATATAATTTTTGTAATCACCAAATTTCCAGAGTTGCAATGTATCGGTATGTGAATGTTCCCAAGGTTTGAAACTACTTAGGTCTAAATAGGTTGGAGGCATTTGAGCATGTACTAACAAACGCCTGCATATATATGGTATATCAAATTCCCTAATATTATGACCTGCAAATTTCAGTGCAGGATTATGCTTTTTAAAGGCATCGCACCAGGCAATAAACTTTTGCAATAATGCCAATTCATTATCGCCATAAATACTTTTTACTTTAAATACAAACTGCCCATTTGTATCTGATACAAAGTACCCCGTAGAGATACAAATAATTTTCCCAAACTCCGATAGAATACCACCACGTTGCTTGTAGCTTTGTTCGGGGTTTGAACTTTCTGGCATGGTTTTGGAAATTTTCTCTTCCCATAAAATCTGCCACTCAGTTGGCATCAGATTAAAAGCAGCATATTCTGGTACGGTTTCTATATCAATAACCAGATGATTAAACAAAGAAGAACTATTGAACATACATTTACTTTAAATTTTAAAATATGAGTTATTCAAGTTATCCATCCACAAGTGGCCAGCCCTCACAAAGTCCCCAAAAAGACAATCGTAAAATAATTTACGGTGTACTAATAGCAGCTTTGCTTGGCACATGGGCTTATATCGTTTATGATAAAAGTAAGTCAAAAGAAACAATTACCCAATTAGAGCAGCAATATACTTCTGTTGACAGTGCTCGTAGTCAGGTAGAATCTGAATATAATGATGCCCTTGCACGTATGGATTCCATGATTGGAAATAATACACAATTGCAAGGTGAATTGGCACAGCGCAAAACTGAAATTGATAACCTGAAATCAAAAATCAGAACGGAACTAAAAAAGAAAGATGGTGATATAGCCAAGGCAAGACAAATGATTGCTGAACTAAATGGCAAAATCACAGATCTACTTGCAGAAGTGGAAGAATTAAAAAAGCAAAATGGCGAGCTGACCGTTGCTAACCAACAGTTGACTACAGATAAAGAAACAATATCTGCTGAGAAAAAAGTAGTGGAAGATAATCTGGCATCCACACAGGCGGAAAAAGCAAGAGTAGAAGATGTGGGTTCCACCCTTCATGCTAGCAATATCAATATTACTTCTATCAACTTAAAGAATAGTGGTAAGGAAAAAACAACAACAAAAGCTAAACGTGTAGATGTATTTCGTGTATCATTTGATTTGGATGAAAATAGAATTTCTTCTAGCGGAAACAAAGAATTGTATGTATGCATGTTTGGACCTGATGGAAATCCTATCACCATGCCTGAAAATGGTAGTGGCAGTTTTACTACCCGTGAAGATGGTGACAAAGTGTTTAGTAATAAAGTAAGTGTGCAATATGAGCAAGGCCGTCGCACTCCCGTAAGTTTTGACTGGAAACCTGAAAATGGGAAATACCAAGAAGGCAACTACAAAATTCAGATTTATCAAAATGGATATAAAATTGGCGAGGGTGTAAAAAGCCTTCGTAAAGGTGGCATATTTGGTTAATGAATATAAGTATGAAAAACTAAACAAAAAGTCTCCCCGCAGGGGAGATTTTTTATTGATAGGAACCTTACAAATTCAATAGTTAGAATTTTAAACTATTTATAAAATTACCATTGTAACCGAAACAAATACTCTAACCACAGGTATGCCATATTTTTATCTCAACACCTTCATGGTTCACCTCATGTATGGTTGCACTCTGCTTATAAAATCCCTACCTTGCGGCACATGTCAAACAATAATCTCCAAGCAGATAAATCAAAATTATCTGCTGCCGAAAAGGAGTTTGAAAATAATATAAGGCCTGCGGTCATAAATGAGTTTAAAGGGCAGGAACAAATCATAGAAAATTTAGTAATTTTCATAAAAGCTGCCCGTATGCGTGGGGAGGCATTGGATCATATTTTATTTCATGGCCCTCCTGGATTAGGCAAGACTACGCTGAGCAGGATTGTAGCCAATGAAATGGGGGTGAATATTAAAGAAACATCCGGGCCGGTGATAGAAAAACCTGCTGATCTTGCCGGGTTACTTACCAACCTTGAACCCAATGATGTATTGTTCATCGACGAAATACATCGCCTCAGTACGGTAGTGGAAGAATATTTATATGCAGCCATGGAAGATTATCGCATCGATATCATGATCGATAGTGGTCCTAATGCAAGAAGTGTGCAGATCAATCTTAATCCTTTCACACTTATCGGCGCTACTACGCGTAGTGGTTTATTAACGGCACCGTTGCTTTCCCGTTTTGGTATTAAATCCAGACTTGAGTATTACGATGCCGAAACGTTGAAAAGAATCCTGGTGAGAAGTGCAGGAATATTAAACACAAAGATCACCAGCGATGCTGCTACTGAAATTGCAGGCCGTAGCCGCGGTACACCAAGAATTGCGAACGGGTTACTGAGAAGGGTAAGGGATTTTGCACAGGTGCTCGGGAATGGTGTGATTGATATGAATATTACAGAACATTCATTAAAAGCATTGAATGTAGATGAGCATGGGTTAGACGAAATGGATAACCGCATATTGGCAACCATCATTGATAAGTTTTCGGGCGGGCCCGTAGGCATTAGCACCATTGCCATGGCTATTGGCGAAGAACCCGGCACCATAGAAGAGGTATACGAACCCTTTTTGGTGCAAGAGGGCTACATAAAACGCACACCACGCGGGCGCGAAGCCACCGATATTGCCTACAAACACTTGGGTAAAATACCTCCACTAAGCGGCAAAGTAGGCGATTTGTTTTAATCTACACCCCATTATCAGTACATCAACCAAAAGTCATTACACAAAAACGGGCAATTTAGAAAAGATTTATGCTCTTCTAAATTGCCCGTTTTTCACTGAGTAGTCTTTCAAGCTAATACTGTCGGGTCGTACTTTATTTTATTGGTACATAATTCTTTGTTTTTGGAACACAGATAATACGGATTAAACGGATTTTCACCGATAAAATCTGTGGCGTATCTGTCAAATCCGTATCATCTGTGTTCTATTACTTTGCTTGGGCGCTTAGTGTGGCTTAGTTGCTTAGTGGTTTTATTTAGCTCCACTTTTACCCGACAATATTAATTTTACTAACTACTAATGGACAATCAACAGCTAATAAATAGCAACCTCGGCTTTTACCACATCGGAGTAATGCCCCACTAATTGGTCTTTATAGATATAGCGTAGGCGATAATGGCGGGTTTCGGCTTGTTGATGTACTTGATTTTTACGGGTATCTTCGTAGGGCGAGCGGTTGTCTTTGTCTAGTTTTACCCAGTTTGCCCCATCGTAGCTTGCTTCTACCAATACGCCGTGCATTTGTCCTTTTGCCCAATCAATAATTACTTGGTCGGGTAGCACGGTAATGCCTGTAATATGGGCTTTGGCATCGTTGGGGTCAACTACTTTTTTTTGCTGACGGATACCCATTGCTTCGGCGTCGGCTTCGTCAAAATCGGGATTAGTAGTTAGGTTGCTTATTACTCGTTTTAGCGCCGTTTTAGCATTGCTAAGTGTAGTGTTTTTGGTGTTGGTACTTGCCTGTGCTATTTGTGCATCGTCGTGTGCTTTGGCTATAACAAGCGGTATTTGTTGGTTATAGTCGTTTATCAATGCCAAATCGGTGGCAGAAACGCCATATTTGGCAGCTAATTTAGTGTTCAGTAAATTAGCAATGTTGCTAAAATACTTTGGTACGTTGCCCTCGGTTCGAGGATAATAGACTTTTTTCATTGGATAATTGATTTTAAAGTTTTTAACTGTTACAGAACGGTATATAGACAAACAAAATTGTGTTTGGTTGCATGGAAAGCAAAAAAAAACTAAATTTCTGCTTTTTTTACGCGTTTTTTTACGCGCAGCGTGACGTTGCAAGCGCGCAGCGTGACGTTGCAAGCGCGCAGCGTGAC
>ERZ650309.292-NODE-292-length-25486-cov-5.842200_pt1 | contig 25486 bp, 19 predicted proteins | sample MGYA00376245_ERZ650309 | MGnify/ENA primary metagenome ERZ650309 (study PRJEB26733, sample SAMN07839294) | wastewater metagenome | biome: urban; feature: wastewater treatment plant; material: waste water | place: USA: North Carolina | collected 2016-04-26 ...
TGCTCTTCCGATCTGAATAGGTTTGTTGTCATGGCATTGAGGCTTTATGTTTGCGCCCTCTCAAATCATCATTACAATGAATCAATACCAAATTGTATTATTCGGTGCAGGAAAGTCAGCGTCTGTACTAATTGATTTTTTAAAACAAAAAGCCACAGAAAAAAACTGGAAAATAGTAATAGCTGACGCAAATGAGCAAGTAGCAAAAGAAAAAGTTGGTCATCATGATTTGGTAGAAGCAAGGGGCATTTCTTTGGAGCATGAATCGGAGAGAAAAGCATTAGTATCTGCTGCTGAAGTTGTTATTTCACTCATGCCACCACACCTGCATCGCTTGCTTGCATTGGATTGTTTAGAACTGGGTAAACATTTACTAACAGCCTCTTATTTGGATTCGGAAATTCGTAACCTGAGTGAAGCGGTACAAGCAAAAGATATTTTGTTTCTCTACGAAATGGGTTTAGATCCGGGTATAGACCACATGAGTGCTATGCAATTGATTCATCATATACAATCAGCAGGTGGAGTGATACATGGATTTCATTCACATTGTGGCGGTCTTGTGGCTCCTGAAAGTGATAATAACCCATGGCATTATAAAATTAGTTGGAATCCAAGGAATATCCTCCTTGCCGGAAAAGCTGGTGCCATTTTTAAATCTGATAATTCCATCATACAAACCGACTATGAAAAATTATTTGATGCAAATCAATTGGTTGCCGTACCGGGTATGGGTGATTATGGTTGGTATGCAAATCGTGATTCGCTTAGCTATATCCCCACCTATCATTTGGAAACTGTACAGGATTTTATGCGTACCACACTTCGTCATCCTAATTTTATAAAAGGATGGAAATGTATAACTGCATGGAAACTTACAGATGAGGAAAAACGCATACAATCAGATGGCTTAAGTTATGCTGAATTCTTTCAAACATATATCAATCAACATGGTACTGCTCGATGGAAAGCGATCGTTGAAAACCCAGAGCAGGCAATGCTTTCCGACGATGAAGACATAGTATGGAAGCAGTTATTGTTTTTAGGTATCCAAGATAATAAATTAATCAATAAAGGTGAAACTACAGCTGCAGATATACTCCAATCCATCCTTGAAAATAAATTAGCCTTATCGCCTGAGGATAAGGATATGATTATCATGCTGCATGAAATCAAATACAGAAAAGATGATAAAGAACATGAGATAAAAAGCAGCTTAGTAGTAAAAGGTAGTGATAGTATTCATACTGCAATGGCAAAAACAGTTGGCTTGCCTTTGGGTATAGCTGCCTCTTTGCTATTGGAAGGTAAAATAAAAGAACGTGGTGTACATATACCTGCAGTAGAAGGCATTTACAATCCTGTGCTAAAAGAGTTAGAAAATCACGATATCAGTTTTCAAGAAATTGATATAGAATGGGAGGTTAGTGAGCATTAATTGTATTTGATTTTTTTTGTACATTATAATAAAAAATATACATTCTTACCGCATATTGTATTGACCCTATAATTTTCTCAACAGTAGTTAATATGATACTTTCATTACAATACAAATCATATTAATCAATGATTCTTTCCTTCTTTTGCCCCGCATTAAAATTAATATGAACAGAAGCAATAGTGATCTGCTTTTTGAAAGAGCACAACAAAGCATTCCAGGAGGTGTAAACTCACCGGTACGTGCATTTAAAAGTGTGGGAGGGAATCCGGTTTTTTTTAAACATGCAAAAGGGGCTTATTTATATGATGAGGACGATAATAAATATATAGACTACATATCCTCTTGGGGGCCAATGATTTTGGGGCATGCACACGATGAGGTTGTGAAGGCCATTCAAGAAAAAGCTGTGTTGGGTACATCCTTTGGTGCGCCTACAAAATTGGAAATTGAAATGGCAGAGTTGATCTGTAGAATGGCTCCCAATGTAGATTTGGTCAGAATGGTAAGCAGTGGCACAGAGGCATGTATGAGTGCTTTGAGGCTGGCCCGTGGATATACAGGAAGGAATAAAGTAATAAAATTTGAAGGCTGTTATCATGGCCATGCTGATTCCTTTTTGGTAAAAGCTGGCAGTGGTGTGGCCACCCTAAATATTCAGCAAGTACCCGGTATTACTAGTGGTGTGGCCTCTGACACCCTCACATGTGCTTACAATGATTTGAGTGCAGTAAAGAATTTGGTGGATACGCACCCCAACGAAATTGCTGCCATCATTATAGAACCGGTAGCAGGCAATATGGGCTGCATTATTCCTGAAACCACATTTCTGAAAGGCTTAAGAACTATATGCGACCAGCATGACATCGTTTTTATTTTTGATGAGGTTATGACCGGCTTTCGTTTGGCAAAAGGTGGTGCACAGGAAAGACTTGGTATAAATGCGGATTTAGTTACTTTTGGTAAAGTTATAGGTGGAGGATTACCGGTAGGTGCTTTTGGCGGCAAAAAAGAAATTATGCAGTGTATTGCCCCTTTGGGGAATGTGTACCAGGCTGGTACTTTAAGTGGAAATCCCTTGGCAATGATTGCCGGGTTTACCACACTTAAAATAATCCAATCAACTAATTTAATTGAAGGATTGGATGCAAAAACTGCGTACTTGCATCAACAATTACAAATAGCATTTGAGCAGGCAAATATTCCTGTGGTTATAAACAGATTGGGCTCCATGATGAGTGTTCATTTCTGCAATCATCCTGTGGTAGATTTTGCATCGGCAGCCAATGCTGATAACAATAGATTCAAATCTTATTTTCATTTTATGTTGGATAGGGGCATTTATTTGCCACCATCACCATTTGAGAGTTGGTTTCTCAATAATGCACTTAGCTATCAAGATATAGATGATACAGTTACTTGTACTAAAGATTTCCTGAAAACATTGTAGAATATGGTTTTGCGCATATTAAATTTGAGAGAAACAATTTTTTTGCGCTCTGCGCAATGAAGTATGTAACATTTTTAAAGTTGCGGCGTATAATAGGTTCTAAAAAAAATATAAGAATAATGAAGCATATATTTAGCCTTGTAATATTAATAGGCTTATTAACCCAAGCAAACGCTCAGGAATTAGTATATGATGCAAATGCAGAAGTAAGAACAGTGGCTGCTTTTGACCATATAAAAGTAAATGGAGCGATAGCGATTTTTTTATCCCAAGGCAATGAGCAAGCTGTGGCTATAAGTTCAGAAGATGGTAAATACAATAATAAAATTGAAACAGAAGTAAGGAATGGAGAGCTAAGAATATTTGTAGAAAGTGGCAATTGGAATAATTGGAACTGGGGTAATAAATCTCTCAAAGCGTATGTTACGGTTACTGATTTGAATGGTTTGGATATCAATGGTGCCAGTAGTTGCAAAATAACCGGGCTTCTAAAAGTGGAAGATTTAGAAATAGAAATTTCCGGTGCCAGTGTAGTAAAAGGAGAGATTGCAGCTGAATCACTAAGTTTTAGTTTGAGTGGTGCATCGGTAGCAGAAGTAAAAGGAACCACTACAGATTTAACTGTAGCTGCCAGTGGTGCCAGCGGTTTCAGGGGTTTTGAGCTCGGTAGCGAAACTGCAGATGTAACTGCCAGTGGTGCATCCGGCATTAGTGTAAATGCTTCGAAAGAGCTAAAAGCAAGTGCCAGCGGTGTAAGCAATATTGGATATAAAGGAGGTGCTGTCATTAGAGATTTAGACGTAGGTGGGGGCAGTTCTTTAAAGAAAAAAGATTAAATATAAAAGATTGGTTTGGCTCATAAGCAATACACCTCTATATTTGCACCGCGAAGTAGAGCAGTGGTAGCTCGTCGGGCTCATAACCCGAAGGTCGTTGGTTCGAACCCATCCTTCGCAACAATAAAAAGCTCCGCTTTGAGCGGGGCTTTTCTTTTTTAAAAATTTTGCGATGAAAAGTGGATTCGTTAGCATTTTTGGTAAACCCAATGCAGGCAAAAGCACTTTGCTGAATACTCTCATACAAGAAAAATTAGCTATTGTAAGTCCTAAGGTGCAAACAACCAGACATCGCATCAAAGGTTTTTTAAACGAACCAGGTGTTTACCAAATCATTTTTTCAGATACGCCAGGCATTATTGAAAGTAAATACAAATTGCATGAGCGTATGATGCAAGCGGTAAAGTCTGCATTAGAAGATAGTGATATAGCACTCCTACTAGTAGATGCCGGAGATAATCCTGAAAGCAGTGATCTTCTTTTTTCTGCACTCAAGCTCAAAGGCAAATCACTATTGGTTATCAATAAATCCGATGCCGTTGGTAAGGCAAAACTTGAATATACCCAAACCTTTTTTAAAGATAAACTTTATGTGCAGGACATCATCACCATATCTGCACTCAAGCAAAAAAATATTCAGGAATTATTATCGAAAATAGTGGCATTACTTCCCGAAGCAGCTCCCTTCTATAATGATGAAGATCTCAGTGATTTGCCTACAAGATTTTTTGTAAGCGAATTAATCAGAGAGCATGTATATGCTTTATTGGATGATGAGCTGCCTTATCACTCTACCATACTGATCAATGAATTTAAGCAACAAGAAAAGCTTATAAAAATTCAAGCCGATATTATTGTACAGCGGGAAAGCCAAAAGGCAATCATACTAGGCCAAGGTGGTAGTATGATCAAGCGATTGGGGATAGAAGCCAGACAATCCATAGAATCATTTTTACAACAAAAAATATATTTGCAACTCTTTGTAAAAGTTCGTCCGGGATGGCGCAATAGTGAGTTTATGCTAAAGGAGTACGGATATTAATTTAAAATCAGGTATCATGACATTTACAGTAGCAATAGTAGGAAGGCCAAATGTGGGGAAAAGCACTTTGTTTAATAGATTATTAGAGCAGCGTAAAGCTATTGTAGATGATATAAGTGGCGTTACCAGAGATCGTCAATATGGTATAGCCGAATGGACTGGAAAAACATTCAATATTATTGATACCGGTGGCTTTGTGCCTGATAGTGAAGATGTGTTTGAAAAGGCAATTCGCAAACAGGTAGCTATTGCCATTGAGGAAGCAAATGCAATATTTTTTGTAGTAGAAGTGGAGTCAGGTATTACCGAATTAGATAAAAGCACAGCAGCATTACTTCGTAGAAGTACAAAACCTGTTTTTCTTGTAGTGAATAAAACGGATAATAGTCAGCGTTTGCTGGAGGCAAATGAATTTTATGCATTAGGATACGATACCATTTACCCCATAAGCAGTATCAGTGGTAGTGGTACTGGAGAATTGCTGGATGCTTTAGCTGCTCATATTCCAAAGCAGGATGAAGAAGAAGAGGATAAAGAAAATCAGGTACCACGATTCGCAATTATTGGACAGCCAAATACAGGTAAGTCCTCACTTTTAAATGCATTGATAGGAGAGGAGCGTACAATCGTAAGTGATATAGCAGGTACTACCAGAGATACCATACATACACATTATAAATTATTTCAAAAAGAATTTGTTTTAATTGATACTGCTGGCATTCGCAAAAAGAGCAAAGAAAAAGATGACCTTGAATTTTATTCGATCATTAGGGCCATTCGTGCCATGGATGAAGCCGATGTTTGTATCCTCATGTTGGATGCAGTAAAAGGAATAACAGCACAGGATGTAAGCATATTTTCTTTAGCATCCCGCAAGGGCAAGGGTATTGTACTCTTAGTAAATAAATGGGATTTGATAGAAGAAAAAGCCACCAATACTGCTAAAGATTATGAACAACATGTTCGCCAAAAAATTGCACCTTTTGTAGATGTCCCCATTCTATTTGTATCAGTCAAAGAAAAGCAAAGAATCTTTAAAGCTATAGAAACAGCTATTGAAGTATATGATAGCAGAAAGAGGAGAATAACCACCAACCTACTCAATGAAAAATTATTGAAAATTATTGAAAACAATCCGGCACCCATGGTAAGAGGGCACACTGTAAGGATTAAGTTTATCATGCAATTACCTACAGTTGTTCCATCTTTTGCATTTTATTCTAACCATCCAAATGATATAAAAACACCATATAAAAATTACTTAGAAAATCAACTGCGAAAGCAATTCAATTTTACTGGCGTGCCGGTAAGAATTTTCTTTAGGAAGAAATAAATGGAGATGACCTGTGTTCTATACTATATCACAGATAGAAAAAAATACTGATGTTACTGTGGTTTTTTTATTGGTGTAAATTGTAGATGACTGAAATCAAATCATTATATTCTTTATTGAACATATATGAATATTGCTGCAGGATATTCTTTGATCCAGAAGACTGATATGCATAAAAAGGGCTACCCTAAAAAGAGCAGCCCGTTTATTTATAAATCATGAAAAAATGTAATAAACTGTATTGCTTAGCATTACTTATTCAGCTTCTTCAACCTTGTATGTATTGTCTAAAAAGCTAACTTCAATTTTGTATTTTCCGGAGTTGTCAGGTCCTGGTAAATCTGAACCATCCGCTTTGAAAGTACCACCTTCAGGACTGGCATTATCTCCACCGAATTTAGCACCCCAAGAACCATTTGTTGGCAAGAATAAATAGGCTTGTGAAGGCCCTACCATATCCAACTTAATTTCAAAATTTGATGAATTTAATTTGGTTAAACGCTGACTTGGATCGGGTACAGGATTGTTCCATCCACCAACAGTAGCGCCACCAACAATAAATAGTTCAGCAGGTACAGAGGCAGAAGGCGTTACAGTAAATTTGCCTGATTGAAAATCGAATACCATTTTATACCAACCATCTGAAGAAGGGCCTACAAAGTTTTGATTAGGTCCTACTTCTCCTACCCTTTGTCCAAAATCTCCACCTTCATTAATACCGGGTATGGAATTATCTGTAAGTGCATATTTGTTGTCAAAACTTCCTGTGTTTTGAGGTAAAAGCAAATATTCCTGTCCTCCGGTGAGATAGAATACGCCTGCCCATTTTGTTTCATCTACCTGAGCAAACTCCTGTGTGGGCACAGGCACCGGAGAAACCCAACCACCAACAGTTGCACTACCCACTATAAACAATGAGCCGGATGCTGGCAAAGCAACACGTGGAGGTATTTTATAAGGAGTACCAGAAATAGCAATTGTATTTGAAAATTGCTGATCATTATTATTTGCATAAGATGCAATAACACGCACTTCCATATCATAAGATACATCAAAAGAATAACCATAGCCCAGTAGGATGGTATTAAATTCTTTTGCTGTGAATGCAGTACTTAAAGCACCTATAACCTGCTTGGTATATGCAGTTGTAAAATTGCTACCAGCAGCATCAATTTGTACTATATATTTTGCTTTTGCAGAATCACTGGAAAAATTTGGATAAGACCAATTGAGGTTTAAAACAACACTACTTGAGTCAGCAGCTACCGGAGCAATATTTGTAGCATCAGCAGATAAATTTGGCTGTGAACCAGTAGCATAAAAAGGAAGTTTATCAGCTTTTTCGCAGGATACAATCATACTTGCAATAGCAAGTAAGAGAGTAGAAATTTTTATTATCGATTTCATTTTTCTTGTATTATTTTTTTGTAAGTGTAAAAGTTCCTTTCTGGAAATCAACCACAATTTTATAAGATCCGGATGTGGGTGGTGCTAAAATATCTTCACCACCTGCTTTAAATAAATCACCTGAAACATTGTTCTTGTTTTTATCTCCTTTAAAGCCATATTTATTGGGATCCGGAGATACTGCATTCCACGTACCATATCTTGGTAATAATAAATAAGATGCGCCACCTACTAAGTCAACAGTCAACTCATAGAGTGTTGAACTAATTTGAGTAAAAGTTTGATTTGCCGGTGCTGATTCACCACAACCACATTGCCAGTTTGCTGGTGTAGCACTTCCTGTTATATATAGAGTTCCGGTTGATGGTGGTGTGACTACTGGTGGAATAGCGTATGCTACATAAGGTGGTAGTTGCACAATATTAGAAACAAGTTCAGGCTGTCCGCTTGTTAGACTTGACTTTACTCTCATTTCCAAATAATGAACTGTGCTGTCAGCAAGTTCCAAATTATTGAGCATAATTGCATTAAGTTCACTCACTGTCATAGAATAAGTTAGGTTCTTACTTACAACCACTTGTTTCTTTTTGGGGTTTGTGAAGTTTGCACCAACTGTATCTATTTCAATTGTATAAGTTACATCTAAGGAACTTATACCTGTATTAAATTCATAATTTGGATTTGTCCAATTTAATGTTACAGCATTATTCCCCTGATTAATGAAAGAAAAATTTGCTGAGTCTGCTACATTAGATGTGCTTAATTCTGGAGCGATGCCATCAATATAAAGTAGCTGATTTTCATCCTTTTCACATGATGCAGCTATCATGATGATGAAGATATATATAAATAAATTTGATTTACGTATCATATAATTATTTTAAAATTTTAGTACCCTGTGTTTTGCTTAAGATTTGGATTGGCAATTAAATCTGTAGAGGGAATTGGGAAAATTTGAAAATGGTCATCTACCCCAGTTCCATCTTTTATACCACCTTTCCAAGGCCACAAATAATTGCTTCCTGTAAATTTATCAAAGCGAATTAAATCTGTTCTACGGAAGCCTTCCCAATACAACTCTCTCGACCGCTCATTTAAGATATCATCAAGTGATACCGATGTAATATTTCCGTTAACATTGCCGTAGGCACGATTCCTAAGCATATTGATATCGTTAACTGCATCTGTTGTATTGCCGCCTGTTCTTAAAATTGATTCTGCATGAATCAAATACATTTCTCCTAACCGAAACAAAGGGAAATCAACAGAGCAGAAAGTACCTGCATTTGTAGGTAAACTACCATCCTTATTAACATTCCTAAATTTTGTAACACGCAGTCCATCTGTAAATTTACTTACATCGTCAATTTCTGGTTTTGTGCCGAAGAAACTTGCTCTGCTATCTGTTGTACCGGAAATATCTGCAAATTGAAAAGGTAATTTTTCTGTACTCCTATTACCACCCCAACCACCATTTGGCACACCAAAACTTGTAGGATCCATATCTCCATTTATGGCAGAATTTACAAGGAAGGTTGTTCCTCCATAATTCTGAGTAAACTGTACATCAAAGTTAATACTCAATATTGCTTCTGTATTCCCAATATTGTTATCCGCTAAAAAAAGTTCACGATAGCTTGGCAATAATTGGTAACCGGCATCTAATACTTTTTGTGAATAATTAAGTGCATCTGCATAACGCTCTGTGCCTGTATATGTTTCAGCATTGAGATAAACACGGGCAAGCAAAGATTGGCAGGCTGCCTTATCTGCACGGCCATATTCATTTGTTCTGGCATCCAGAAGTAATGATTCTATTGATGTTAATTCTGATTCAACGTAAGTAAACAAATCACTTCTTGAAATTTGTGATGGTAAGAAAGAGCCTATAGGATCTGCTTCTGTTATAAATGGAGGATTTCCAAATAGGTCCATTAAAACGGAATATTGAAATGCACGTAAGAATCGAGCCTCTGCTGCATATACTTGAATTGTGGCATTATCAGCATCGGATATACCTCTGCCAGAAACTTTATCTGGAGCACATTCTTTTAAAAAAGAATTGGCTACTACTATTTGGTATAAGCAACGATTGTATAATCCATTAAGAATAACATTGCCGGAGGTCCAATTCATATTGTGAAAATCTGGAACGCCAGGGTCATTCCATGCACAGATAGACTCGTCTGTAGTGAGCTGTTGTGCATTCCAATAAAGTCTTAAAAAGTCTGAAGTACCTGCATCAATACCACCAAGGTCTGATGATGATGGACCATCTTTTCCTGTTAAGGCAAATGCGCTGTAAACTTTGGCAAGTTGAATTTTATACCCTTCTGCACTTGAGTAAACACTGTCAACATAAGTGCCAACACTGGGCCTTCTGTCAAGATTTTTTGTGCAAGAAGATATTGCTGTAAAGAGAAATATAAATGCTGCAAATAGTCTAATATATTTATACATTTTTCTTATTTTATTTGGTTAGAAACTAATACTCAAGTTAAGTGAATAAATTCTTGGCCTTGGGTAGATATTATTATCAATTCCACCAAATATTTCCGGATCAAGACCATCATATTTTGTAATTACAAATACGTTTTGACAATTGGCACCTACTACCAAATTTGCTTTATTTTTTAAGATTTTTCCAACATTATAACTCAAGCCGATATTATCCATTTTGGCAAAAGATGCATTCTGGATATAATAATCGCTCTTAAATTGATTGTTGAAAAAATTTGTTTCAAAGGTGGATATTGGTGCATTCTGTAAGTAATTATTGGGGTTCAAAATATTCCGAGTAACCCCAAGATTGGACTGTATATTATTATAAAGATAGTTGCCAATATTAGCACGCATTACAAAATTTAATGACCACTGCTTATAACTAAAGCTGTTTGTAAGGCCCATTGAATATGGTGCAAAAGGAGACTTATAATGATATAAATCTTGGTCATTTAATACGCCATCTCTATTTAAATCTGCAAATAACCCTTCAATAGGTGCCCCAGTTTTTTCATCATACACTTGTTTGTTCACATAAAAACTATTTGGTTCATATCCAACGGATTGTATTTGAATATTCTGCCCCGTACCACCAGAAATTCCACCAACCGGATTGCCTTTAAAAGTTGGATCTTCATTTAGTGTCAGCTTTGTAATTTCTCTTTTATTGTATGAAAAATTATAGCTTAAATCCCATTTAAAATTAGTATTTAATATTGGGGTAATATTAAGCAGTACCTCAAATCCCTTTGTGTCCATATTGCCAACATTATCTGTTATCTGATTACTAAAATTAGTACCAGCAGGTACAAAAAATGTGTTGAGTAAATCTCTAGTTTTTTTCTGATAAAAATCTATTGATCCTGACACTCTGTTTTTTGCAAATCCAAAATCCAAACCTAAATTGTATGATTCCGTTGTTTCCCACCGAATATCTGCTGCATAAGGTGCCGGGGAAAATAAATTATAAAATGTTGAACCAATTTGATATTGGGCAACACTATTGTTTGGGAAATATGCAGGTAGGAAATTATAATATCCAATTCCATCCTGTTGTCCGGTAACTCCATAGCTCAAACGAAGTTTAAGATCAGATACAACAGCTGAACTCTTTAAAAAATCTTCTTTATTGATTAACCAAGTAAAAGCTCCTGTTGGAAATACACCCCATCTATTTCCTTTTGCAAATCTTGAAGAACCATCGGTACGTACGGATGCTGCAAAAACATATTTGCCGGCAACTGTAAATCTTAATCTGCTATAGTAGGATAGGAGTGTTTGCTGGTCAATAAACAGTGGGGCATTAGGTTTAGAATCAACTACAGTATCACCATTTAAAAAGAAGGAATAATAACCATAATTTGCGCTTCTATTATTGTAGTAACCATACCCAGCTATAACGTTTATATTGCTGTTAATACTGCTTATGTCTTTTAGATAGCTAAGGTATAGTTCGCTAAATGTGTAGGTTTTGTATTGCTGATATTTACCAGTAGTCCCCCTATAAAATCCACCAATTGCTTTTGCTTGTTTTGCGCTATCTTCTGTTGCAAAAGTTCCATTACCATCAGTTGCATCATACCCCAGATTTAGATTCAAATGTAAATCAGGTAGAAAATGTGTTTTATAATCAAACTGTAGGTTGCCAAAACTTCTAAGTGCGTTTCCAATATTTGTTTGTTGATTCAATAATGCTACAGGATTAGCTGTGGCATTTGGATTATAGCCATTAGATTGTCTCCATTCAAAATAATTGCCTTTTTCATCAAACACTGGTTGTGTTGGGTCAAAAGTAACAGCAGCACCAATAGCACCTTGATTCGCAAAATTGCTTTTAGTGACCGCCCCTTTAATATTGAGATCAACTTTTAGATGGTTATCAAAAAGCATTGGTGTTAATGATATGGCAGCTGTAGTTCTTTGCAATTTATCTGTTTTAAGAATGCCTTGTTGATTTGTATAACCTAAAGACACCCTATAAGGTATATTTGATATTGCCCCAGTCATACTCAGGTTATTGTCACTAGTTAATGCAGATTGAAAGATTTCATTTTGCCAATCTGTGTTTGCATTTCCAAGGTAGGCCTTGTTTTCAGCGGTGGATTTCGAGTTTGTATTCACAAAATTTGTAAACGTAGCAGCATCCATTACATCAAGTTTTTTTGCAATTGTAGAAACAGATGCTAAGGAACTAAAGTTGATTTTCAAGGCACCTTTTTTTCCTTTTTTTGTTGTAATTAATATTACACCGTTGGAGGCCCTAGATCCATAGATGGCAGTAGATGCGGCGTCTTTTAAAACTGTGATATTCTCAATATCATTTGGGTTAATTAACGCCAGAGGATTTGCAATACCAGATACACCGTCGCCAGTCAAAGGAATACCATCAATGACATACAATGGGTCATTACTAGCATTTAAAGATGCGCCACCTCGTATTCTGATAGTACTTCCCGATCCGGGTGCTCCACCATTTGATACCACCTGTACACCAGCTATTTTACCAGCTATTAGCTGGTCAGGTGTGGTTATGGTTCCTTTTTGAAAATCTTTTTCGCCAAGACTTACAACAGAGCCGGTAAGCTCTTTCTTTTTTGAATTTCCATAACCAATCACCACTACCTCATTTAATGTATTGGCGGCAGGTTCTAACCCAACAAGCAAATTATCGCCGGTGATGCTCACAGTAACTACTGTGTACCCAACCATGGAAATTTCTAATTCAGTGGCAGTAGTAGGCACACTCAAAATAAATACTCCTTGAGCATTTGTTACTGTCCCATTTGTAATACCTTTTGCTTTTACTGATGCACCTGCAAGTGGTTTGCCATCTTTGGCATCAGTTACTTTTCCAGAAATGCTTTTGTTTTGCGACCATGCTTGCATATTCAATAACAGCAGTGGCAATACAATAAGATTGATAAGTCTTTTTACCCTCATTTAATTTTCCCTTTTGTTTTATAAAATAAATATTGATGTGTTGATTGAAGCGATCTGTTAGATCTATTCTTTCCACGCTCAATATTAAAATACACACTATTAATCATCTCTATCGGAGAAAAAGCATCGCAATCGTTTTCAAGATAGAAAATGCAAATGTGTACTTTTTACACAAAAAAGAAAAATATTTTTAACAAAAAATATTTTTGTATTGAGTTTGCTACAAAAAAATAGTTAATTGCTTAAACAAAATGGTTGCTAAAAATCAATGCCGGTCCACCTGCGTTTGTTTTGTTCGTATTTTTTAAAATCAAACTTGTACAATTTACCCGGTCTGTGCGGCACATCGGTTTCCATTTCACCTGTATCGATGAGGAAATTCATGGCAAAGAATTTTTTTCTAAAATTTCTTCTGTCCATTTGTCGGTCAAGAATGGATTCATAAAGACTTTGTAATTTTCTGAGCGAAAACTTAGTGGGCAATAAATTGATACCCAATGGATGCTCCATCATACGCTTTTGGAGCCATTGTATGCAGTTGTCTAAAATGAGTTTATGGTCAAAAGCAAGGTCTTTTTCTTTCAAACTTTTGAAGTCATGCCAGTGTATTTCATTATCCAAAATTTTCAACTGATGATGGGCAATATTTAGTAAAGAACAATAAGCCACAGTTAATACCCTTCCACCGGGATGGCGTCCTGGTGTACTGAATGTACGCACCTGTTCTAAATAAACATCATCCATACCAGTTCGCTCCTTCAGTACTCTGGCTGCGGCTTCATCCAGATCTTCGGAATCTTTTGCAAAATCTCCCAGTAAACTCCATTTTCCTTTATAAATTTCGAGGTCACTTCTTATCAGAAGTACTTTTAAGCTGTTTTCATCAAAACCAAATATGACACAATCAACAGTTATTGGTACTCGAGGATAGGTTTCAACTAAACCTAAAACATCTTTTATTAATTCCTTTTCTAAATCCTTGTGTATTTTTTTTGGTGAGGATTTTTCTTTACTAACAGACAGTTCATGCGTTGCAGCCATATCAATCTTATATTAAACAGTGTGATGCAAATTTGTATTCAAATCATTAAAGTTGCTAAGTTAAGCTATAAAAAAATAATATGTATATCAAACACATTATATGCTTTTAAAAAAAATTGATGTGACTATAAATTTACAGTTTTAGAATTATGTATTTGTTTCGCATTTCTCATAAAACATTTGTCATTAGCTAATAATGTTAGTATAGTTATAGCTAATTATATTTAGATATGTTTGAAGGTATTCATGCAATAGAATCCAATAAGCGATATAAAATCAACGATGTATGTTATGAGTATATATTTCTTAAGAAATGGGCCAATGGTTACCAATGCATTCCTTGTGGATGTAAAGAAAGTATTAATAATAGAACCTGTTTTTATAAACGATGTAAAAAATGTAGATACGATGAAAATGCAACAGCAAAATTAAAAATAGAAATGAAGATAGAAACACGAAAGTCTGATAAAGGAAAAGCAATGGAAGAACTGCATAAACAAATTATTTTATTCAAGAATTGGCTCAGAGAAACACATCACAAATGCTCGAAACTATTATTATCAAAATATTTGAATGCAGATAAGTTCGGATTCAATAATCGAAACAGAAGGCACATAATTTTTAATTTATTAATTGATCAATTAATGCATTAGCAACCACAACCTTATGCCCAGCTAAAATGCATTTGAGAATGAAATACAGAACTCTATACAATTATTATACTATTGCAATGCATAAATCGAATTTCAATATGTACACATCAGATCAAATACATGCATTACAAGCATTAACCAATACCCTCATTCCAAAAAATGCTGTGCCCGGTGACATTAACGATTTACGTGATGTACTTCGGTTTCATGAGTATCAATACTATGTGCAGGACAATCCATTGATTGGTGACGAGCAATATGATTTGCTTTTTAAAAGCTTAGAAAAATTGGAGCATGAAAATCCGAGTTTAATTACTGTTGATTCACCCACAAAGCGTGTGGGCAGTAGTTTGAATGGATCTTTTGAAACTGTAAAGCATTTGGTGCCTATGCTTAGTTTAGGTAATAGCTATGATGCTGATGATCTTTTCGATTTTGACAGAAAGGCAAAGGAATTGACTGGTGAACAGATTTTAACCTATACCGCAGAGCCAAAATTTGATGGAGCAAGTATTTCTATAGTTTATGAAAATGATTTATTGGTAAGGGCTACCACAAGGGGAGATGGAGTAGAAGGAGAAGCTATTACACAAAATATAAAACAGATAAGATCTATACCACTCAGTGCACCTTTTTCAAAGTATGGCTTAAAGCAAGTAGAAATAAGGGGAGAAGTATTGCTTACAAAAAAAGCTTTTGCAAATTATAACGAAGGTTTAGTGGCACAAGGACTTCCTCCGTTGGCAAATCCAAGAAATGCAGCAAGTGGTAGTTTAAGACAAAAGGATCCAAAGGCTGTGGCAGAAAGAAATTTGGATGCATTTTTATATCATATCAGCTATTTTACTACGATTCCCGGTCAACAAACTTCCGATTTATTACAATCACATGAAGGTTGCATTCAACTTTTATGGGATTGTGGTTTAAAAAGCCCAATAAAGGAAATGAAAAGTTTGTCTTCAATTGAATCAGTGATTGACTATGTACAAAATTTTGAAAAAGAAAGAGATAACCTGCCCTATGAAATAGATGGCATGGTGATTAAAACAAACAGCATTGATTTACAAGAAAAAATGGGTATGACCAGTCATCATCCCCGTTGGGCTATCGCTTATAAATTTAAAGCAAGACAGGCCACAACTCAACTGCTGCATGTAGAGTTTCAGGTTGGTAGAACCGGAGCCATAACACCGGTTGCAAAGCTTCAACCTGTAAATATTGGGGGAGTAACTGTAAGTAGCATTAGCGTACACAATGAAGAATATATCAAGGAAAAAAATCTGATGATTGGTGATACAGTACTCATAGAAAGGGCAGGGGATGTAATACCACAAATAGTACAATCATTACCGGCACTTAGAAAAGGAACTGAAAAGAGTATTGAATTTCCAAAGGAATGTCCGGTTTGTAAAAGTAGTTTATACAAAGAAGAAGGAGAAGCAGTGTGGAGGTGTATAAATATTGAATGTGAAGCACAAGTGGTGGAGCGCATCATACACTTTGTAAGTAAGGATGCAATGGATATTAAAAACTTTGGAGATGCCAATGTACGCAAGTTTTATGAATTGGGTTTACTTAAAGATATACCTGGTATATATACATTGCCGTGGCAAACACTATCTCAATTGGATGGCTTTGGTAAAAAAAGTATTGATAACCTCCAACAAGCTATAGAAGATAGCAAAAAGCAACCGCTAAACAGGCTGATATATGCAATGGGCATACGATATGTAGGAGAAACAACTGCAAAAACTTTGGCCAATGCCGTTCAACATATTTTTGATTTTCAAAATATGAGTATTGAGCAGCTACAGCAGCAAGAAGATGTAGGCATAAAAGTAGCACAAAGCATTTTCATTTTTTTCCAAAATGTACAAAATATAGATATGCTGCATGCTTTAGAAGCACATGGCTTACAACTGTTTAACATCAAAAAAGAGCAAAATATAGATGCAGGATTTAGTGGGCAGAGTTTTTTATTTACAGGTACCCTTGCAAAAATGAAAAGAAGTGAAGCAGAGGCAATGGCTGAGGCCAAAGGTGCTACCATTGCAAGTAGTGTAAGTAGTAAATTGAATTACCTAATAGTTGGTACAGATGCAGGAAGTAAATTAGAAAAAGCAAAAAAAATTAATACGATAAAAATACTTAGCGAAGATGAATTCATGCATTTGATGGGGATGTAAATTTCAATTTTTTAGTTTCCTTTTTTGTATTAGCAATTGTTTTACAGATTTGGTTTAAAGCATTAGTCAGGGTGATTTTTATTTAGATCACTTAACTCTATACCTGATTTATTTTTGTGATAAGATTCAGATTGAATCAAAGATTATATACCATAAAAAAGACCGGAGCTTCCCGGTCTTTATATTCAATAATTAAATAATGATTCTATTATTTTTTGATTCCTGTATTGCTTACAGGCTTATCAAATTGCCATTCTCTTGTATCTAATTTTTTGTTGTTTGGATATACTTCATCACAAGTATTGCCTTCATATAAATGGCCATCTTTCATTACAAACTGAATAGTATTGGTGTTTCTAATATTATCCAAAGGGTTATTATTTAGAATAATAAGATCTGCAAGTTTGCCTACTTCAATACTACCCAAATCTTTATCAAGGCCAAGACCCTGAGCACCAAGTATAGTAGCACATTTCAAAGCATCTATTGGTCTCATACCACCACTTTGCATGGCCCATACCTCCCAATGATATCCAAGCCCCTGAAACTCTCCATGACTACCAATGCCAACCATGCCACCTGCTTCTACAAGGCCTTTCATATTTTCTGCATGTTTTGGAAATACATGCTCTTCCGGCATAAACCAACCCGCACCTACTCTTCTGGTTTTGGAAGCAAGCTCTTCATAAGCAAAGAAATGCTGCACCTTGGGATCATGATAAGGATTTTCTGTTTCCCAGAAATAGTTTTCAGCAAATGGACCACCATAACTCACCAATAAAGTTGGCGTTACAATCATGCCAGCTTCTGCTATCGTTTTAAATACATCTTTGTATAAAGGATAAATAGGCAAGGCATGTTCATGGCCGGGATAGCCATCCAAGAGGTTTGTCATATTCAATTTGAAGTCCAGGCCACCTTCTGTTGTAGGCATTAATTGTTGATTGCGTGCAGCACCAATAATCCATTGACGTTGTTTTCTATTACCTGTAAGGTACATTTTAATATACTTTGTTTTAAAGTATTTGCTGTATTGCATCAATACACTTTCTGCCTGTGCACTATCCTTAATGTTATAAAACCAGAAACCAACGCCAGGGCCAGTGCTATAAATACGTGGCCCCATCATCATACCGGCATCTACCATATCGCCGTATGTGAGTACATCTGTTGTGGCCGTTTGAGGATCACGGGTGGTAGTAACGCCATAAGCTAAGTTTGCTGCATATACCCATGCTTGATTTTTATGAATGCCCCAATTAGGCCACATATGGCTATGTGTATCTACAAAACCCGGTATAATCGTTTTGCCATTCATATCCATTTCTTTTGCCCCTGCGGGTAATGGGATGCTTCCTGCATTGCCAACTTGTTGTATTCGGTTGTTTACAATCAGCACATCGCCCCGCTCTATTACTTCATCCCCTTTCATGGTAATGATTCGTGCATTGCGCAGCAAAATAGTTCCTGAGGACATATCCTTTTTGAAGTAAACTTTTACTTCTTGTTCATCCATTTTATACTTTGGTTCCTCTTTTTCTTTTTCCTTTTTCTTCATAAAGCCAACACTGTCTTTTTTCATCTCAATGCTGTCTTTAATTTTTTGTACACTGTCAGTAATTACTTTAATGCTATCGGCCATTTTCTTTAAAGTACTGTCTGCATCTAAGCGGGCTGTGCTGTCTTTAGTTCTTTTCTCTTCTAAGCGTTTTGCCTCTTTAACACTGTCTTCAAAAAATTGGGCACGATCCACATCATACCTGAAATGTGCATTGCCTAAGCTGTAATGAACGGTTTTGCCATCTGCTTGCCAGTATGGAAATTCACCTCCAAAATCAGTAAGAATGCGTGCAGGAAAATCAGCATCTTCAGGACTGCCTAAATTGAGATCAAGCATTTTTCCGGTTTGGGGTAGATTAACCACATACACATTATTGTTGATCATGGCCAATGCTTGTTTACCTTTTGGCGAAATGGTAACAATAGATGCAGAAGAAGGGAAGCTCATTTCTTGTCCATTTGAAGCCTCTTCTTCATTCATTATACAATGAAAACTTTTTGAATCCGGGCGGCCCATATAAGTACGAATACTTCCATAAGTTGTAATACCTGTTATATGTGCCAATTTTTTTACATCTGTACCATTCCATTGTATGGATAATAAATCGCCATTCCAATGGGATAGATAAATTCTATCCGGCTCTGTTGTTACAAAATGTGGATTAAACATTCCATTTGCCTTGGCAATTAAATTTATATCTCCACCGTTTGTAGAAATCCAACAAAGCTGATCTTCACTACCGTCATAAAAAGGTGCATAAGCTTCTTTATAAATACGGGTTTGACTTCTTACAAATACAAGCCGATCACCCGCAGGGTTTACACCCATACTTTGATAAAGACCTGTTTCTTTTGTAAGTTTAGTTATGGTAGTCCCTTTTGCCCCCATAGCTGCTTTATAAATATCTCCACCATCACTATTCCAAGTGGAAAAATAAACACTATTGCCATCTGGACTCCAGGTTGGTTGTGCTTCTGTAAAATTATTTGTGGTTACTCTTTTTGGAGATCCATTTGGATAGTCCATTATATAGAGTCTATTCAATACAGTAAATGCAAGTTTCTTGCCATCTGGTGATGGAATGGCGTCTCTAATTTGAGTTGCCAACTGATAGGCTGTATCTTTTACTGGATATTTAAACTCTAATCGCGGAGCTAGTTCCAACTCCATATCAGCATTGAAAGTTATGTCTGTTATTTTGCTACCGTCTACAGGAATCCGATGAAAGCTACCTCCATAAGTGGCTATCACCGCTTTACTATCTGGGGTAAAGGTCATAGCTGGCAGCACACCTTGTGGGGCAATACTTTCCTGTTCATCTCTTTGTACAGGATAGGCAAGCCATTTCTCATTTCCAGTATTCATATCACGAAGTACTAAACCTGTTTTATCTTCATACCTACTACCATACACCATCCATTTACCGTCTTTGCTAAATGCTGGCGTAAAAGCACTACCATACCTTGATGTAACTGTGGAAAGTTTTCCATTTTCTCTATCGTAAACTCCCAGTTCATATTGTGGAAGAATGGCATTGTAATTCCATGCGCTGAATCTTTCACTAAAATAAACATAGCGTCCATTTGGGGTTATAGCTGGGTCTATGGCTTTTAGCCAACTCATTCCTTCAATCAACTGTACTCCGCTTCCACTTTTTATATCAGCCATGTAGAGCTTCATGTTTCGGCGGCCTTTACTGTATATTATATATTGACCATCTGGAGTCCAACATGCATTAGGATAATTTTGATTATTATCAAATGTAAATTGTACAGTATCTTCTTTTACTCTGTCAATGTACCACACATTGTCTGAACCACTACGGTCGCTGACGAAGAGTATTTTATTTCCATCAGGACTAAATCGTGGATGCACATCATAAGCAATACCTTTTGTAACAGGAGTTGCTTTTCCTCCAGTAATAGGCATGGTGTAAATATCTCCCATTAAATCAAAAACAATGGTTTGACCATCTGGGCTTAAGTCTAAACTCATCCAGCTTCCTTCGGATGTATTGATGTTTATTTTTCTTGTGGGTTTTAAAGGTAGTTTTGAATACTTTGTAAAAACCGGGCTATCTTTTTTTGAAGTGTCGCTCCATTGCCATTTTTGGGCTACTGGGGTTTTTGCATTTTCTCTGGGATACCATAAGGCTGTGCCAATCACAACGGTTCCTAATGCAAGTGCTGTTTTTAAAAAATCCATTGATTTTGTTTTTTTTGTGTGCCGAAAATAGGTGCTTTATTACTTATGCACGGCAAATATTTATATAGGCGGTTAATCGGCAGTATATAATAGAACTATTGATAACTTATTTGCATGATAAACATAAAATATATTTGTGGTTCATTACAATATTTCAACTTACTGTGTACATTGTATTGAAAAAAAGTAAATGAGCGTCTTAAAGATTTTTTTATGGTTTATTTACCAAAAATCCACCAGCGTAAACAGCTATTAAACAAATGAAAATGCTTACAATGATGTATATAAATGCCAAAAAGTAATTTCCCTGTTTTAGTAGGTTTATAGTTTCATTGCTAAATGTAGAAAATGTGCTAAAGCCCCCACAAAATCCTGCTATCCAAAATAAACGCAGATCTTCATTAATGATTTGTTTTGTGGCAGCCATTTGGACAACAACACCAAGTATTATGCACGCAAATACATTGGCAATAAATGTACTGATGGGAAAGGAATGTGCAGGTAGAATTTTACTAATACCAAATCTTGTAATACCACCCAATCCACTACCTAAAAAAACAAATACAAATTGCATATTTATAACTTATTTGAGACTGATAGAATTGATAAAAATACAATCCAAATGATAAGATTACAGCAATTTTTATATAGTGTGCATAATCTCTGAATACACAATTGTTTTTCGCCAAAACTTAAATCATTTGCTCAACCATTACATTTGCATTCAAATTTTTTTTTGAGCGAAATAAAGAAACTGGCAGGTCAAACCTTATGGTACGGCGTAAGCAGTATTGCTGCCCGTTTCATCAATTATCTACTAACACCATATCTTACCTATAATGCACTGATGACTACTGCGGATTATGGTCGTATGTCAGCAGTTTATAGTGCAGTTCCGTTGCTCAATATATTATTTACTTATGGACTTGAAACAGCATATTTCAAATTTATTCAAGATAAGAGCAGGGTTGAGGCGGTTAATAATACTGCATCTATCAGTATGCTTTTCAGTACATGTCTGCTAGGCTTAATTCTATGGATTTGTAGGGGCTCATTTGGAAGGCTTGCAGCACTATCGGATTATCCTTTGCTGATAGAGCTGAGTATCATCATTATTATTTTAGAAGCATTAACAGCTATACCTTTTGCAAGGCTTCGCAATGAAGGCAGACCAAAACGATATGCATTTATCAGGATTGTTGGCATTCTATTTAATGTGGCTGCCACATTGTTTTTTTTAAGTTGGTGCCCAAATGCTGTCAAACAAAATCCTCAACATTGGGCAATACTTATTTATCAGCCAAGCAATAATCCTGTCATCTATATACTTATTGCAAATATTATTCAAACCACCATAACCTTAGTGTTACTGGGTAAATGGATACTACCATCAAAATGGGCATTTAATAAACCAGTATGGAATGAAATGATGCGGTATGCATTTCCAATGCTAATAGTAGGCATTGGCTATGTGGTGAATGAAACTTTTGATCGACTTATGCTGGGATGGTGGCTGCCTCATGAAGATGGTTTTGCAGATGAGCAACGTGGAATATATGGTGCATGTTATAAGTTGAGTATTCTTATTACACTATTCATACAGGCTTTTCGAATGGGAGCCGAGCCATTCTTTTTTAAACAAGCCAACTCTGATGCACCACAGCCGATATATGCAAGGGTTACAAAGTTTTTTGTTATTTTGGTTACCATTATGTTTTTGATTGTACAACTATTGCTACCTATCTGGAAAAATTTTATTGCACCTGTTTATTGGTCAGGACTTAGTGTGGTACCCTTGCTTTTATTTGCAAATATTTTTCTCGGTATTTATTACAATCTTAGTGTATGGTATAAAATTACCAGCCACACGCTCTATGGTGCATGGATAACACTTATCGGCACCGCCATTACGATTGGCATCAATTGGTTATTCATTCCCACATACGGCTATATGGCTTGTGCTTGGGCCACTTTTTTATGCTATGGCACTATGATGGTTGTCAGCTTTGTAAAAGGACAGAAAGTGTATTATGTACCTTATGCATGGAAAAAATTATTAGCCTATATGGTTATTGTTGCACTTATCTTTTTTATACATAAAGGAATAGCCAGCTTATGGCTAAATGATATATTTTATATGATTACCGGATTGGTATTTATTATTGCTTATTGCCTTTTTGTGATCCGTATTGAGAGAAAAGAGTTGGCGAAACTTCCTTATATCGGTAGATATTTTTCAAAGTCTTAAATCATTTTCTAACCTTAATTGGCTTAGCCAATTCCTGCATTTTTTCCACCATACTGCGTACATCGGTGTTGGTATAAAACCGATAAACTTCTGGGACGGTACCTTTCTTTACTTCAAGAGATGTCATACTATGATAAGGTGCTACAAAAATGGCATCCAAATTTTCTGTAATGAATGAGGCCGTTTTTGAGGGTATAAAAAAATTCTGATTTACTTCTGAAATATTTTTACCCACCATCAAGTTAATTAGGGAATCAGTTTTTTGTTTCAATGTTTCCTGACTTAGTAAGGTATAATCTTGTTTGGGAGCCACATAATCCTGATAACTGCCCACTACAGTATCAGTCGTTTTTGTATTGATCAGATAATAGCCATTTTTTGGAAGTTCAAGTGTATAGTTGCCATTGGGTGTGCTTACAGAAAAGCGCACAGTGCCTTCATCTTTTATTGCAAATTCTTTGAATTCATAGGCTGTTGTTTGGGTTACAGTTATTGTTTTTGCTTCTAAATCTACTACAGTACCTGGGTTGCTGATGAGCATAAATTTCTTGGTAACCCGTTGTTCACAAGATGAAAATAATACAACCAAATAAATAAGCAATATTGAATAACGCATATATAATTTTGAAGCAAATAAAAGTAAATTGCTCTTGTCTCTTTCTAAATACTTTCTTTGATCCATCTAATAAATTTTTTTAAATGAGGATAGTGTATAACATTGTGCGGTAAATGGTAATTACTCATAACTTTAAGATTCATCTTTTAAAAGAAATAACTCAATAATTGTGTTGACTGATAAAAAAATTATGCTCACCAGCAGGATGATTAAAGCCAAGCTTCAGCGTATGGCACTTGAAATAGTTGAGAACCATCCCATCGGAAATGCACCATTGATTATCATAGGTGTAGAGAATGGGGGCCTTATGATTGCTGATATAATAGCTGAATTATTAAAGCCTTATATCAATACCAGTTTACTTTCTGTATCAATTGACAAAGTAGGCACGGACCATGTAACCATCAACCAATCCTTTGATTTTAAAGCACAACATGTTTTGATCATAGATGATGTAAGCAACAGTGGCAAAACATTACTCTATGCACTAAAACCATTGCTTGCATATAATCCAGCAAGCATTCGCACACTGGTGCTGGTGGAGCGTATGCACAAACTTTTTCCGGTAAAGCCTGACTATGTTGGATTCTCTGTAGCCACAACTGCAGAAGATTTTATAAAAGTTGAAATGGTGGCAGATGAGTTGGTGGCTTATATTATGCAATAAAAATTTTAAATGTAGATTATGGATCTTAGATATCCCATAGGCAAGTATGAAGAAAAACCATTTAGCGAAGCGCAAAAAAATGAATGGCTTAATGATATTGCTTTCCTACCGGAAAGCATAGAATATGCAATCCTCAATTTGGATGCTGTACAGTTGCAAACGCCCTATAGAGATGGAGGTTGGACTATTCAACAAATAGTACATCATGTGGCAGACAGTCATATCAATGCATACACACGTTTTAAAAACGGTCTTACAGAAATGAATCCTGCCATCAAACCATATCTTGAAGCTGAGTGGGCTCTACTTCCGGATGTGGAATCCATACCCATCAATGTTTCCATCACCATTTTGCATGCACTTCATTTGCGTATGCATGCTACCATCAAGAATTTGACTGAGGAGCAATGGCAGCGCACCATATTTCACCCAGAGCACCAAAAGATTATGTCCTTATGGTATTTATTGGGCCTCTATGCATGGCATGGCAAACACCATACTGCTCATATAACCACGCTTAGAGCAAGAATGGGATGGTAAGATTTAAATAATTATCCTGTCAAAATATTTTTTACGCCAAAAAAGAAGTGATGGTTTTTAGAGATAATCCATTCAAAATAAACATTTGTTATTGCATCAAAAATCAATTATGGAAAAAGACTTGAGTTGGAAAACGGTACACTCCGAATATGTGTATCAGGAAAATTGGTTTACTGCAAGAAGGGACACTTGTGCCAAGCCAGATGGTAGCATTGTAAATAATTATTATGTCTTTGAATTTCCCGAATGGGCCACAGCATTTGCGTTAACCAATGATGGAAAAATAATTCTTGAAAAACAATATAGACATGCACTTGGCGCAGTTTGTATTGAATTACCCGGAGGGTGTATTGATGATTCGGATAAAAATAATGAAGCAGGCATACGAAGGGAGCTATTGGAAGAAACAGGATACCGATTTGATACCTTTGAATACTTGGGAAATGTATCATCAAATCCATCCACTAACACAAACCTCATGCACATGTACTTGGCTACAGGTGGCACAAAAGTGGCCAATCAAAACTTAGATCACAATGAAGAAATTGAAATTTTTTTGGCCACCCCACAAGAGTTAAAGCAACTCATAGATGAAAATAAAATAATGCAAAGTATGCACATCAGTACAATACTCTATGCATTCAAAAAATTGGGATGGACACTCTAATGATTTTACTTTTTTACTAAAGCATTTAATACATACATTGTTCAATTAAGGAATTTCTTCTCCCAACGATGCACTGAATAATTCAAACCAATCATCAGACGATAAATTAATTGTTGAAGCATTTCTTGCTTGTAGAAGTCTTTCCAATTTTGTA
>ERZ650309.293-NODE-293-length-25485-cov-10.825049_pt1 | contig 25485 bp, 34 predicted proteins | sample MGYA00376245_ERZ650309 | MGnify/ENA primary metagenome ERZ650309 (study PRJEB26733, sample SAMN07839294) | wastewater metagenome | biome: urban; feature: wastewater treatment plant; material: waste water | place: USA: North Carolina | collected 2016-04-26 ...
TTAAAGAGATGTTTCAATATAGATTACTCTATAAGGGACCCTGCGTTGAGTCTGCATTAGGCGCTTTAAATACCATTGGACTCCAACTGATGGTAATGTCCTCTGGATCGAGTTTTACGCCATCTAGCCATAATAACTGTGCTGAACCTCTGCCAAGTGAAGGCACTGTCTTCGTTAGGGGTGCAAATACCCTAACCGCGCCATTACGCGCTGCCTCAGGCTTTCCCTGAGTGTTGAGACTATATCACAACCTGCACCATTATGTGGTCAGGCTCTTCCCGTTTCGAGCGGCCATTAGCTTGCCTGCCCTACACCTTGCGAGTGGTTAGTCGTTGAACGTTCCGTCTATCTCGTTTACCAACGATACGTAACGGCTTCGCTGCGGATTCCCCAATCTTCATCTCTGTTACCATACCCAGTGTGTTAAGCTGGCCGCCATCGCCTTTCGTGCCGATGGGTTGGTGTATGAAGCTCTAAGCGGGTCCCCGTCAATTAGAGAAGTTATTCGATGGGGATTTCTCCCCAAAGCAACCCAAATGTCTTTTTCAATTGCGCTGGAACACTACAGGTATACGACCGTACGGAGATTCTTTAATTAACTCATCAAAGATTTTAACTAGGATAGGATGTGGCTTTAATGCGTATTCCCGTAGTAAATCAGTGATTTGATTAGGCGTATAGTTATACGGTGGACGACTGAGTTTATTGGTAATGTCTAAACTCAATAACTGCGTAGACAATGTCCATGGTGTAAACATTCCGTCGTACGCATGTGGACCGGGTATTGTCGAAATAACTGCACGAGCCGTAAAGTGTAATGAGCCACCGAAAACATGTTTACGTAGAACACCGGGTTTAGAACCTGCTGTGTTACGGGAGAAATCACGATAGAATTCTGCCAATGTTTTAATGACTTTAATAACTTTACTTTCCTTACGCCGTAGCGATAACGGCATAGCAGAGTTCTCAATGGCAATCATTGCATGCACTGCATCAAAAGCCATGGTAATTTTATCATCGACAAACGTATGTGGTCCTGTACACTCTACAACGAATGCTATTTTACTCGGTATGGGTAAATAGCGGGTGAAAATGCAATCACGTACTTCACGAATCCAAGTACGCAACGTTGATTTATCTGGGCCATAGTCCTTAATCAGTTTAACTGCAAACACCGCATCCATAATTTTATCAAAGTTTTGATAAAACGAATTTAGACCGCGTGGTATTTGGTATTGCTCCTGATAGATTGCTAACTGTCGATTAAATTTCTCGATAGCTTTAGGCAATGGTGTATATGTTTCGTCCGTTAACCATTCTAGCAGATTAAAACCTGACGTAGTAAACGCATCCGACAGAATCCGCCAAACCATTGGGCTGATTAAACGCTCTACACCTTCCGGTGCTTTAATCCACAGTAAAGACTCCAACACCTTTTCTGACACGTACGTACATGACGTACTACAGATGTTACAGATTTCACCGAGATGGTCACCACCGAATAACGTGCCACAGTCACAACTAGGTACGACGTTTAGACTATCACCTTCGTAGCGACTAAACAACATACTGTTCAACCGTTCTTTACCTTCCGTTGTATCCACATCTAAATGGTTTACAAAATAAGGTTCGAATGTCAGTCCATCGAATAGTTGTTCAAAGTTAACCGCTTCTTCGTAAATCCCATCGTGTATAGTAGGGGTGGATAATGAATCATCCATTGTATACTCCTGTTTACTAATAAGGGGAAAAAAATAGGGTCGCTTTTGCGACCCTATTTATTAAACGTACACCACAGTGGACTTAACCGTAGCGACGACGTAAGCTGTTAGGCAACATCGGACCACGATTTACAACACTACCACCTTGACGAGCGATACCACCCGTCAATCCAGCGTTGAAACCGCTATGCTTAATACGACCTTGGCCGCGTTCAGCAACAGGAGTCAAGTTAACATTTAAGTTAACCGGAGTTAAGCCGTATTTTGCAGCTTCTAACGCAGCAGACAACGCAGCCAACCATTCGTTGTTGAAAGTTACAGTGTAAGCTGTACCTTTAACTTCGTATTGACCACCGAAGACATGGTCGTACATTTGCAACGTACGTAAGTAACGTTGTTCTTGAGACAGGTTGACTTTGTCATTGATGTCGGTGTCGTACGTTTTCACGTATTCCAACTCAGACTCACCGTACTGTGTCAACAAGCTGATGTAATCAACATCAGTTGTAGGACGCATGCGGTTTGTATGGCCATCTTTGAACACGCCTAATGGAATACGTACGTCGTCATCGTAGCAGACGTCGTCGTTAACATTCCAGTAATCAGCCATGTTGCCGCCAGTCAACGCATTACATGCATTGAAAATCAACTGTTTAGCTGCACGTGCTGTACCATCTTTGTCATCACGCAATGTAGAGAGGTAGAACAGATTGTCCAACCAGCTCATTTGGCCGTTATCTTCTAACCACAAACGGAAATACATCGCATCTGTTTTAACTGCTTTACGCAACACAGTAGCGAAGTGGTCGTCAGTGAAGTTATTGGACTGTGTATCAATTTTAACACCGGGTTGATTATCAACCAAGTATGTCAATTCATACGCCAATGCACCGAAGTCACGCAGGTGAGCATTAGCACGGTTCAAACGTGGCACGAATGCAGTTGCCCATGCGTTATTAACCGCGAGGATTGTAGACGCATGGATACCGAGTAAGCGCATCTCTAACGTCTCAGCACCCATTTCGGATGTGATTTGCGAGATGTTAATAATCGGTGTTAACGCCTGTGTGACCGACAACGGTAAAGTACGTGGGTCGTTGTTGGTCGCCATCGCATTTGCTACTGTATCAGCATCAGGCGGTGTAAACAGTAACTCAACGAATGTATCTACCAACACAACTGGTGTAGTGTTGCTGTTGAAGGTATCGGTGTTGCTGGCACCATGCATCTGCGTATATACGCTGATAGACAAATCGCTACGGACGGGAATACCACCTGATTCAACACCTGTGTTGTTCTGGTCAACACGAGCGTAGATACGCTCATTGTCGTCCAACATGTTCACGTTGATACGTGGTAAGAACTGATATTCACAGTTGCTATTAATAACACCGTTACAAGCGTCGATAGCGTATGAATAGGCACGTTGAATACGTGATTCATCAGTAGGCTGAATCGCGACTGTTACGACTTGGCCACCAGCGATTAACGTTGTTGAGTCAGGGAACTGTGCGGAAACTAGTGCTTTAACTTTTTCGCGCACCTTCTCATTAAAGGCGTCAGCAGTAACGGATGGCACTTCGATATTGCCATTAACAATTTGCAGTGTACGAGTAGGCAACTTTGGATTGCTGGCTTCAAGCACTAATGCAGTTACTGCTGCGAGTTTAGTACCGTTAGACTTAACGACTGACTTAATGACCAGAATACAACTGATCAACGTATTTTGGCTGTTGCGGTCAAACGCCAACAGTTTAATTGATGGGTCTTCTGCACGCGCTTTGTTAAAGGCGTCCATGTATTGTTTAATTTGCTCACCGGCCAACGTACGGTCAGCACCTTGGTTCATTTGGGTACGGACCTGAGCGAAGCCACGAATCGTAGATTCATCCGCTGTTTCAACTTGTGGAGTTGTAGGATTAGCAGCTGGTGTACGAGTTGCTGCGCGTTGTGGTTTTTGTACGGACATTTGTGTTCTCCAGACGTGGTTAATACGATAGCGCAATATCAAAGGATACGCTATCAAGTAAATGGTATATACATACCTTTTATTGGAATCGAGGGCAATACACACACGACTCCATCAACGCAGGTTATGCGTTGTTGGTCTACATAATATCTACGCTAGTAAAAAATTACTGAGTATGCCTATATTTGCTGCAACTCTGTTAGATAATATATACGTTAATTTAGTTACAATCACAGGGATTGTAACGCCATTGGATTAGTAGCAGCAACCATCCCAATCATTTGTGCCATCTGCATGTTGGTCTTATGTCGCTGCTCCAATTCTTCTTCCGTCAGTGCGGCAGCGTCTTGTTGACGTTTAGCAACGCTAGCACGGATTTCTTCAACACGTTTAGCACGTGCTAGTTTAACGCGCACTTCACGTGGTCCGCGTAGTTTGGCTTGTCCCATGGATATATCCTCTGTGTGGGGGTTTTAAATAGTCACTAGTTTAGAGCGACTTTGGTGTGCGTACGTTTTGATGCGGTTTAAGTCAGTCAGTATCTTGTTTACTTTGATGCTGATGAACCCTACCTCACCTAAGTGTTCGCGCATGCTTTCATATGCCGGAACCATACTACCTTCACATAGTGAGCTGTATGCCTCTTCGGCTTTTTCTAAATCTTGAATAACACTGTCGTACGCCATCTGAGCATGGCCTACTGCAATTCTAGCAGCGGCAAGTTCTTCTTTAATAGTGTGCACTTGATTTGTGCGGCGTTTTACTAACTGCCGAAATGGTTTGTGACAATCAACTAATAGATTAAATAGATGGTCATCGTTAGGTGGTGTATCAGTAAAACTATATCGATTACGAAATTCACAGGCATGTGACCAGATAGCACTGAAGTCTGTGGTATCAGCAGTACTGATATTATCCAATGCCAGTGATAATGCTATGGCGAACGTTGTGTACTGTTCGATCTCTTTCATTTTAAACCTCGGAGGCGTTATGTTCGATTTGTTTGATGACACTTATGCTAGAGCAGACGTTTTTCACGCAACATCATTTGCCTATATAAACACAACTGTCAATAAAGATTTACAACGGTTTGTAGATTATTATCAATCACAACCGCGATTTGTTAATAATGCACATCTGTTAGTTAGACTACTCATGGGTCTAGCCGTTAACTTTGAACGTCCTATTGATGAAATTGTACGTCGTACCAGTGATGTTATGTATCAGTCCTGTAATCCACTGGGTATTACGACTGCGACTAACTACGGGCGTGTATTTACACCCGGTCAGTTTTATAACCGTACTAATGAAGAGATTATCTTTGTACATGGTACGGAATTTGATGTTGACATGTGCTACGCGAATTGGCGTACGCTACAGCCTGTTAAAGTCATGGCACATCCATTTACTGATATGCAAATGCAACGGTGTGGTGGACGTTATATTAGCTCTGAAACGGGCTTAGTCGTAATCAGTATTAATCTACCTATGCTTGCGTTGCAATACAAGGCGTGGTTAGATGAACGTGAGCGTACAGGGAGTCATTTACGCATTCACCATTTCATTTCAATGTTCGTTATTACCAACATGGTGTATTCACATACTGATCTAGCGTATATCAATCGCTTTAAAGCGCGGTACATGAAAGAACCAGTGCAACCATATCGTAGAATGCATCCATTTTACATTACTGATGTATCCCAAATGTTAGACGCTGCTATAGCGCAGAACATTCAATCGATTAACAAACAATCTTTGTCATGGGATGACATTGCATGGAACTTTACGTTGTTTGGTACATACTCACTGGCGTCGTTTATGCGACCACCGGACGTCGTACCTACACGACAGATACTTTGGGCAGTTACTGTAGGATATTTACCATTATGGGACTTCCTATGCAGAGTAACTGTACGTAATAAAAACGCCAGTACGTTCTACACTGCGGGCATAAAGCGTTATCTAAGAGCCATTCAGAATGATAGACTCTTAGACAGGCAATTACCACAGCGTACACAGAATGCAATCAACGATCACATCCTCAACGGTATAACACCGGCACTTTAAAAATAGACGGGTAATGCCCGTCTATTTTATTCGCCGTCATCTGATAATAAACGACTAATTTTACTGTTCTGTAAATAGATACCTAATGATTCTAGCATCAAATAGAACGGTGACGTAATCGTTTTAATCAGTTTACGCGTATCAATAATCGGTACGATCTCTTTTGGTATGCCGTACTTCAAAATGATAGCCTCAGGTATCACGATAGTTTTCATTTCTCGTCTACCTTCTGCCTCACTCCATCTAGTCAGTCTATCTTTTAGTATAGGACTCTCTATGGAGGCAATCCAAGCGTCAAAGTTACGACGAGTAGTTGTGGTCAGTGGAATTTTAACGGCTTGATATGGCGGGTTTGGTGCGTCTGAGTAGACTTTAGCAAACGTGTCCTGCCACAGCGTGTAACGTTTATAGTTAGTTGCGTCTTCGCCGTTAGTATAGGAGTCAGCATCTTTAATCTGCATGCCTCCGAAGTACCGATAACCCGATCGTGCAATATCTGCGATAACATCATGTTCAATTGCTGCGATAGGATCACGAATCTCACTCAAACTTAACTGTCCATTAGCCATAATGGTTGACATAATCGTTTCTATGTACAACTTAAGTTGTTTAGTCACATGTACGGGTGCTGATGAGTTCCGTAAATGCACGCCTTTAATCTCAGTTTCCATATGTCGTAATAAGTTACCTTCTTGTGCCGATTGAAATGCTGCGTAATGTTTAGCGGCAGGAGTCAATAGGTACACTGGAAAGTAGAACTCGTTCTTCATTGAGATTTTGTGTATATCAGTAGTGATAGCACCAATGTTTTTAGACATTGTAGCCAATCGATGTTTAACTACCTTAGACACAAAGAACGTAGTGACGTAACCGATACGATAAGCCATCTCACTGAATAGCCCGTCGTTGGCATATTTCATAGTCCAGTACTGCGTAGTGAAAATACTGGAATCGGTATCACTGGTAACTACTACTTTGCGTACGATTGAGGGTAGTTTTGCAATCGATGGGCTTAATAACTCAACGCGCCAGAATGCACGAATGAAGTTAGTGTAGCGAGTAATCGTATCAGTGATGCTTTTCGCATTAGCGGCAATGATAGCGTAGGTATGTGGGTCTTCGATTTCGATCTCATCTAGCTTACGATAGTCCACTTCTTTAGAGCAGATGCTTAAAGCCAAAATAGAGATGTCATTATCTCGCATGGATTCTTTTGCGTCATCTGTAAAGTCTGGTATAATGTATTTCTGTGCAAACAGCATAAACATCGTACGAGTAAACTCAGGGTTGAGTCTTTCTAAGTGATAGATATCTGCACTGTATACAAATGCTGCTCGTTCAATAGGTAACATCTCTGCTACAAAGGCACGGATATAGTGCATAGCGTTTGTATCACGCCAGTACTGATGCGTTGAGTAAGTAATGCACTGCATGACTTCATCTGCATCTGGATAGTGCAATCCTTCGGCAGTCATTACGGCTTGCATATCGGCCAGTCGTGAATGTCGGGCTGTAGTAATCAGATGCGACAATACAACTTGTGGACACCAGTAGTGTCTATTACCACGCAGTAAGCATTCATTAGACGCGTTAGCGTAGCTGGTTGAAATACGGCACGTTGAGGTCAATGATGAGTGTGACGACTTATTAAACAAAGGAGTAGACGGACTACTATGCGCACCTGATAATGAGTTGTTTTTGATTTTACAACTGTTCTGCAAGATGTCGTAGTAGTTAGCTTTGATTTTATCGCCTTTCATCATGGCATTGAACTTCTCCTTTTTAAAACTCTTACGGAGCTTAAGGTTACGGTCAATCCAGATTGCGTTAAATGACTTCTTTTGGTTAGGGTTATAATAGACAGTTCCTGTGGGCACAATAATCAGATCATGTTTAGTGACATCATTGATGTATTGTAGGAATGTGCCGTGTGTAATAAACCGATCGCCTGTTTTACGATCGCGTTGTAAATAGGTTACCTTAGGGTCTGTGACTTTTAGTTCGCCGCTTTTTATTTTATTGCGTATAAACTGTTCAGCATCGGCTAAGGTAAGGTTACGCATACGTGAGAGATATAGTGCATTATCCTTAATGTAGTTCTCAACAAAATCTAGGTCACGTACATAGTCTTCGGGTGGTTTGGTAAACACGCTCATTGGGTTACTCCTGCTTATCTACAAACTATTACCACGCGGGATAAAAAATAAGGGCATATTGCCTGTAGTGGTTGCCCACTACAGATAGTCATTAAAAAACACCGGTGGGTAGTTCAACTCCACCGGTGTATAAAGGCCAAATAGACGTTTGCTGGAGAACTCACGTCATATATTAGTTAAGTAACGTTGCAGTGATATCAGTATATCCTGCTGCAATGATTTGTTGGCGAATGATTTCCACATCGCCGGGGTTAATGTTAGACACGACAAACTGTGCCTGTGAGTTGGTATGCAGTGTAAACGTACTAGTTACAATCCACGGAATACCTAAGATAACTGTTTGGCCACTCGGCATTTCAACTTCGACGTAACTGTAGTCTGTATACAACTCACCAGAACCCGGTGGTAAAGTCGGATATACATTTGCATGCAATGCAGCTACATCAGCAAACCGTTGGGCAATACGTGCGGAGTAAATAGCTAAAATCTTTACGCGATTAAATGCGTTACCTAAAATAGCTGCTGGGTAAATGGTGAACGATGCGTATGCACCAATCATGTCTGCGGTAATCGCCATAGTAAATCCTCAATACTCAATAAGTACACTACCCTGAAAATCCAATAACCGAATAGCATCGATGCAGTAACTGCCAATCTTATCTAAAATGGTACGTACAACTCGCATGGCGTAGTGAAACAGAAATGGAAACTCATACCATTCAGTGTTTTCCTGAATATCGTGTAAAGACGATAGTGCATCAGTCAATAGAAAGTTAACGCTATCCAATAATACACGGGATTCACAAACCCCATCGTCGTCGGGGTAATAGAAATGTTTAAACAGTTGAATGACTGTTTCGGTTTCCTGCGCCTCAATAATCATTTCGCACATAGGTGTTACTCTACGATGTAATGTAAAACCAAATCGCCGTCTGCTTCCCCAACAAAATGACAAACGGCAACGCCATCGACATACAGATTACATGAGTAATAGATTTGGCGCAGTTGAAAGGTGAATGCGTACCATGCACGTGCAATACGTGATGCGCAATCTGTAGCATAAGCGAGATTACCTGACTCTTCTCGAATACGTGTTAGGTTACGATGCATGAGTTGTTCCGAGTATTTTAGAATTATCTCTGGGGTAGTTTCGTACTGCAAACACGCACAGGCATCACTGACTATCTCTGTGATTAAGTTAGGACTCATCACTGAGGCCACGCTAACTAATAACTCTGTGAAAATCTCATAGGTCGGTAATATGACCTGATCGGTTCGTTCTTCGTACACATTGTATACGTCGTTCATTTTATTCTCCAGTTATCGTGTACATACACGTCTAGTGAAAGGCATGTAGTATAATTCTAATCGTAAGGTTGTACTATCAATTAGCGTGTATGTGGCATAGTAAGGGTCGCATGGTAAATAATTACTGACGATTGGACGCCATGTATTTACATAGAACATCATACTAATGTTACGTAACTCGCAGGTTGACGGCTGTGTGACATTGTACTTATGTGTATTTAACACGTAGTCTAATGCTGCATCAAAATCAAAGAATCTATCGAGACTACTGGTTAATTCAGCCCATGCAGTAATCGTTATATATACTGCCTCTGGTCTAAGTGCCGCAAATACCGATAGTGTTTCTATGTCAAATATAAACTGTAACGGCATAGGAATTACCTCCTAAAACGGGAGGTAATCGATGGAGACATTAACAATAATCGCATCTGCTAAGTAATGCGTAACATTACACGTCACTGTAAAACACTGTGTAAGATTAGACGGTGTTATTCCATTAACGTTAAATGCGTGTAACATTGGATAACGCAATGTTTCAACTAGCGACTGTACCATCATAATCAATTGATTGTGAATGTACTTTAAATCCAGCGTATTCGGTAGTGACATTGTCATCGCTTTAATATGCTGTACATAGGCAACTGCTGTGTCAGCATGGCGTAACTCACGCATTAGCTCGTGGTGTTCAAAGTCATGTGTATCTACTACGAACTGATAGGCAATACTGAGGACCTGTGCAAAACTTACACCATGGTGGGCGATTGTTTTAATGACCTCGGTGTTGATTAAATGGTGTAATGATTCCATAGGGAATATTACTTGTATGGTTGGACCCTGTCCGATAAGCGTTTGGGTATTCAATGTAAGTGCTCCAGAATTAATCGTGCTCGTTCAGGGATATAGTCTCCGTTCTCGAGTGCTTGTTTGTAGTAGCGTTTTAAGTCGTCGTGCTCCCTAGTGATGTTAGGGTTATACGTGACGTACAAATCGCTTTCGTTTAATATAGTATACCGTAGTTTAATCGAGTCATCAGACGTAATGCCTGCATGCGTAATCTCGGCTACGGTATCAGATAGTAATTGCCATATCGGACTGATTAAATTTATGGTAATTACTTCGATAATGTGTTCTGCGTGAGTTTGGTTAGTATACCGTTCAAGCATTCTAACCGCAATCGCTTCATCCTGTTTATTGTTGAACATGTAACTGGATACGATATGTGACACAATCATTTCGGTATCGTAATTGTCTACAGTCTCTGGCACTAGCATACTCACTAATGCATAGGCTTCTCTTATATCAAATAGGAATCTTTGCATATTGTTCTCGAGGGCGTTTGCTGTGTAGTTTATGTCGAGGATGACGTATAGTGCCTGCTGCTACTGCGCGTTCCCAATCTGCAATACGATAGTCACTGCCTTTGGTTAATATAATATCTGAGCCGTGTCGAGTAACTGTCCAGATTACATACGTACGAGACGGTATGTAGCGATCTAGTATAAATTGAATTGTCATCCATACTGAATCCAGTAAGTCTTGGAATCTGCCTGTACATGCACTATCTGCATCATTATTATACCATGCTGCTTGGCCACGGAACTCCCAATCAAACTCACTAACCGTGCGTGGTGCACACCACATCATTCTATCGTAAACAGCATCTACAAATAGTAGATAAACTAAGCCATGCCAATCCACGCGAGTAGTGTCATATACCTCGTGAGTTTCTAAACAGGCCTGCTGGGCTAACGCCTGCAATTCTATGGCCAACTCGTTTATATCTAGTATGCAGTTCATGTGGTTTGCCCTCGTTAAAGAAGAGTGTTAACTCATTCTGCCGATTATTGTATTTAAGATGGATGACTTCGCGGTCGGGTAAGCCCATGACATATCGTAATTGTTTGCTAAAAACGCTTTCTATGATACATGACACGTCACCCCATCGATCATGAAAATCCATGACTGGATGCGTATGTGGTATACCATGGTAGTCATACACACTGATACTATAGTCCAGTAAGTAGAAAGTTTGCAGTTTGTGCATTAACCATGAGATGAACATAGTCTCTGCGGGTACTGCTGTGTTTACGCGGGCAGGATATGCGCGTTGCATAAAGATATGATGTAGCAAGCTAATGTCGTATATTTGTATCGTTGAGGACATAGTCTCTTACTCCGTAGTATGTTATCTAACTAGATAATATACACTTAACTTTTTTTGCCTTTCTATGACATATGATGAGTCATGTGACTATTTTTTAATTTACAGTGGGAGGGACTATGAATCCCCTTAGTTATGCGTTAAATCATTTAAGACAAGTGATACCGGCCGAGATTCTACGACAAGTTTTTATGTCTCGGGTAAACTACAGTTTTGACCTGGCTGTGTCATTAGACACACGGATTCGTGAGGAAGTTTTACTGCCGGTTGTTATGCTGGATTGTAATCTAGTGGGCGGATTAGAGACGTGGATTCGATTAGCGGGTATGCCTAGAGAACAAGTAGACCCGTTTACTCACATTTACCGAATACCTAAAACGGCTACGCAAGGACGTAGTATTATCTCTGCGTTATCTGTGTCGTATGGCGAGGGTGCTGTGGTTGGTGCGACTAACTTAATCCCTGTGCGGGGTAATTCATTATTAGATGCGGCTTCTGGGTTACTCAGTTCATCTAATCCAATCCCAATGATCTCCACGGCTAAAGTACAGTTAGTCGGTGAGAACGTTGTAGCGATTATGGACAATCTAGCGTTACCTACTAACATCTTTTTACGGTGTTGGTTAGAGAATGACACTGAGATGAACCATATCAACCCGCGTAGCTATCTAGACTTTGCCCGTTTGTGTGAGTACGCTGTAAAGCGTTATATTTACATTAATGCTATTATCCCGATGGATAAAGGTGAGTTGTTTGCGGGTAGTCAATTAGGTAGATTCAAAGAGCTAATCGATAGCTATAGTGACGCTAACGAAATGTACATGACGGCGCGTGAGGAGTGGGGACGTATTGCATTGCTCAATGACTTTGAGTCTCAGCGTAGGCACTTAGAGTTAATCACTGGCGGTCTGTGGTAACCAAAAAAAAAAGACTCGGATTGATACCCGCACATGCGGGTATCAATCTATGTCGTCAGTCTATCCGTTCCTTGCGGATATCCTGTAACGTCCGGAGGTGCTCGATGCACTCCCGCAAGTCTTGGCGCATTACGCGGTCGAGGCCACGCAATAACACCTCGCCGTTTACAGTCAATGTATCATGACTGTACACTGCGTTGGTGGATAGAGTACGAATGATGATGATCTCATTCGACCCTAAACGCGGCAGGCGAACTTGTTCTTTGAACTGCGCGACGCTGAGGCGCTGTTCGGTAATCTCACCTAACGCGTCAATCGTAACCACATGTATTTTGCTCATATCCGATCTCCAGTGACCTATTAAAAAAGAAGTATAGTAAGTTGGTCATACTCACTATACTCGGAATGCGTGGACCTCGTGCGTGAGGTTAGACGTCAGATTTTCACCTTGACAGGCAGCACTCATTATCCGTAGATACCCTGAGTAGCGGGAGGTTTGTTGCACTTAGAACTTAATCCCTAATATCGGGAAGCTATCAGCAGTGAAGGTATAACCCTTCACTCGACGTTGTTCTTTGTTGACAATCGTCAACTCGATTGCTGTTATCATGTCATCCTTCATGTACATGTTAGCAGCAATACCGGAACGCTCATAGTCAGCGAACATTTCCTCTACTGGGATAGCTAGCTTACCGTATTGCTCTTCGTTTTCAGTTACTCGCTTTACTACGTTGGCTATGTTTAACTTAGCCATACCGACGTTAAACGCATCGGGCGTTAGAAAACCATTAACCGCAATACCTACGAAAGGTAAAGTGGCAAACTTAAAATCGACTAGTGCTAGGTTGAACATTGGTTCAGCCACAGACATAGTTGATAAAGTGATATGATTGCCATCTGCTTCGACCAACTGCTCCGTGAATATCTCACGGTTGGTCAATTGAGATTGGATGATTGCTACTGCTGCGTGGACTTGTGCTGCGACGATTGAACTGTTCATGATACTTTACTCAAAGCTCTATTAAGAAAAAGTAATGGAAGTAGAGCTTTTTACAACTCCCACTACTGGAAAAGGTTTTAAAAGAGGATTCGGTATTACCACGAATCATCAGTAGGGAATTCCACCCCGACCATCGCATAGATGGTTTTTGCCGCATCCTCTGAGATATCCGTCACAACACAGACATGGTCAGGACCGGTGTACGTGACGTGGTGCCATTTAAGGCTCCCCATTTGGCGCGATTCATCGCACATGTACACGTACTCCGAGTCCTGTTGAATAAACACGTCGCCCGGTTGTAGGCGCTCGTGGCGAGGTATCTGTTTGCCGGCTCGGATTACGATCGCGTTACGATCGATTACGTGCCAGAAGCCAATTGCTGGGTTTACGCGACTGCGGCCAACACATTCTACAGTTTTCATAATCGTTACTCTATTAGTCTTATCAAAGAAGGGTTGAGGAGGAAGACTTAATATAACTCTCTCACTAAAGTAATATATATATCTGAAATAAATTGCATTGACGGCATAGAGTGAGTGCCTAGGCACTCACTCTGCTAATCTTTAATCCGGTATTGTAACCCAGTAACCCGGTCGTATATGTAGTAGTCATCGAAGTTACTAATAGCCTTGGCGTGCTTAACGCGTAACTTAGTTACTGCCTCATACAAATCAACAAACTCTTCGCGCATATCACTTTGCCCACCACTTGCTTCATATGGTGGTATATGATACAACGCATAGCGATAGTTAAGCTGCGTTGGCGTAATGATTACTATATCCGTAAATTCTGCTAATGGATGCAGTAACTCATACACCAACTTAGCACGCGGTATACATCCGTATAACTCAATCGCAGCCATGAATATTGCTTCGGTTGCTGAGTTAGCGTGTGACAACTCACGGATTACCCCGGCACGCATACATGACCAAACCGAAGAATATTTAACAGTTAATCCCAGTAGGGTCATTACATCCAAGGCTAGTGACTTATCACGTGTATAATGATAAGGATTAGCCGTATCAAACTCAGGTAGGTTATAAGTCTTGCGAAACAATATCTCTAAGGGTTGGACATCAGGAAGTCCGGACATAATAAATCCTCCTAGGTAGAGTCTGGTTTGATAAAACAGTGAGGAGTGGTGCTTGGTGTAGGACCAAAATGTAACCGTGCGCCACCTATGGTTTTAAAATGTGCACCGCAATGAAAGCAAGTCCAGCCATTAGCCGGAGCGGGATATGTTTCACTATCTGTTGGTAGTAACCCATCAACATGCGCAACAATATCTGCTAGCTGCTCATTACTAAGTAGCTCAAGTTTGGTTTTTAGTGCAGTTATTAACTCGTTCAATGCGGCATCCATATTAACGCTCGTAGGTAACAAATTGAAATGGCGGTGCGTCAGGGTTTGATTCGCTTTGCATCATCTGGCTACGACTGATCTCAAACCATACGTCACTAGGGTATGGTGGAAAGTAGCTATCGCCTAAGGCGTCGTCTTGGATTTCAGTGAGTAATAGACGATCAGCTAATACCATTGCTGCGCTATAAATAGCACTGCCACCAATAACAAACACAGTGGGCAATTGACGTAGTACAGCCATTGCGCGGGCCATGTCTAATGCACGTCGTAAGTCAGTTACTATGAAAAGACTTAACCCTAGTTTTTCATTAGGAGCAATGTTATCTGGGTTAGTAGTCACTACGATACAAATGCGGTTATTTAACGGCCCGCCAATTGACTCGTAAGTATGTCGTCCCATCACGACGATACCATTAGTAGTACAGTCACGGAAAAACGCCATGTCTTCTGGTATTCTGTACATCAAGTTGTTTTTCAAGCCAATAGCACGCTGTTGGTTTACAGCAGCAATCATTGTAATAGGTATCATGTTACCATCCTCGTACAGGGTGTGTGGTGGCATCAGACATTTCATTTAGTAATGCTGATAATTGATGAAAGTCTTCAATCCAACGGCCGCCGTTACGGACAACCATGTCACCTACGGCACGTAGCGACTTAACTTGGCTAGCAGTGAAATGCACCGTCTCGCCAGTCTGCGGTGCGCGGTCACGTGTTAAATAGCAGAAGATTGTTTTGGCTGGTCGTTTATTACTGTCATCGATGATTTCAGCAATCGAGTAAACACCAGTCATTAGCGGAGTAATGACATAAAGTACAATGTCTGCCTGCTCACGTTCCCGTAGTTCATTAGCTTGACATTCCGGAGTCCAGTCTGCTACCACTGGATTAAAATAGTCACAGCGTAACTGTGGGATTAGCACATTACGCCATGTAGAGTTGTTACACGTACCGCCTAAAAATACACGCATTGTTTATTGTCCCTCTACCTTTTCTACGTTCAATATTACCCAACCTTCTTTTAAGCCATAGCCACTTAAAATACCGTTAATTTTACGCACAAACATACGCCCGGTATATCGTAACTCAGCACCGGCTTTCATGGCTTCACCACTTTCGCTAGTTTCACGAATGTGTAGTATATCACCTATTTGAAAGTTACGGTCATTAAAACGGATTTCATAATCCTTTTTACCGCGTACGCTTAAATCAAAAACGATTGGGTCTTTCTTTAACTCATGAACTACTGCCATGATAATATCCTCGTTGGTTATTGGCCTGAGCCGCTGGCATTAATACCACAAATGCGGCAGTGAGATGGATTGTGTACTGACTCATCAGTAAAGTCACACGTATGTGGTAATGATTGTAGACGACGTGTTTCGTATTTAGCTGCGTCATCGTCCACAGCTAATTCTTCAATCATGCGTCTAACTTCATTGTCTGGCTTAATCAGACTTGCACGGTTAGACTCATATGCCCAGTGGCCATCGGGTGCTACTACTGCATAGGGACTAATGCCTGCGTTAACATCACGTGCCATTGCTAATCCTAGTGGATGTAGGATTTCACGATTGATACGTTCGATTAGACCCATCTGCGATAGCTTGTTCCAATCCACGGTTTTAAATATCATGGTGATTAACCCCAATCAATGAGTGGTTTTGTTTTATCTTTTGGTACTTCTGTAACGCCAAAATCTAAATTGACGCCTACTTGGTATTCCGTAACGCGGGATTCGAAAAAGTTTTTCTCTTTATTCGTACCGGCTTGTTCATCTAACCATTTAAGTGTGGGGTCTGCACCAGGGAACACGGGAGCAATACCGATCATGGCTAAACGACGGTTAGACATATAACGCTCGTGTTGTAGGTATTGATCTAAACTAAGGCCTGCTGTACCACCCGCACGCATTGCGTATTTGATAAACACTTCGTTTACGTCGTATGCTTCTTTGAACATGCGGTGTAACCGTGCGGTATCTAACGTAATGTTATTTTCCTGAATGATTGCACGTGCTACGTTAACACCTAGGCGTACGTGGTTAGTTTCATCACGTAAAATGTATTGCAACTGTTCGCCTGTGCCTTTCATTTCGCCACGGCGTTGGAAGTTCAGTAACGGACTAAACCCATTATAGAACCATACGCCTTCAAAAATCAAACAGAAGAACAGCAGTGAATATAGGAAGTCTTCAATCTGGGCTTTAGTTGTTAGTTCGTTGATCTCAGTAGCACCCTGTAAATAACGGTTAGCTAAAATAAATTTAGCGTTAATTTCAGGTACTCGCTGATACAGCGTATATATTTCATTGGGATCTAGGCATAAACCTTCAATACAGTGCTGATAAGTCCATTGGTGCACACTTTCATCGAATGCATGGCGCGTATACGCTACCTGAACTTCTGGGGCTGTAATCTTTTCAATGATAGCAAATGATACATTACGTAATGCTACAATATCTGCTGTAGTTAACGTAGCTAACATGGTGATAAACAAATGGCGATCATCCGCAGATAGCTTAAATTTATAATCGCTAATATCGGGCGCCATGTTAACATCACTAGGTGTCCAGTGATTTTTGTTAGAATCTAAATACCATTCCCATGCCCACGGATAGCGAAAGGGTACTAATTGGTTAATGGTAGGTCCGCAAATGATACGTTTCTCGTTAGTGCCTAGCACTGCAATCTCAGTCATTGTGATGTGCCTCTAATAAAGGGTTGTACTGTACATATTTAATGCAACGGATATAAAAAACTACCGAAAAAAAAAAGACCCTGTCGCGGGGTCTTTAGTCTATGCCGTAGTAGGCACTACGGCATAGACTGCGGTGTAAACCGCAGTCGTTAGTGGATTACGCAATCAGTTCTTTGGTGTAGGCTAGTATGTGTTTAGTTACCATACTATCCAATTCATCATTGCGTTTGTACGAGTGTGTTATGCGCATAGATGTTTTGGTTACTTTGGGGTTAATGGCATCTGGATGTGGAGCATACGCGGCATTGAAGTAGGCTAGTAGTTCGTGTGCTTTATCCTCAGACTCCACAAAGCTCAAATTAACCACTACGTAATTACGCGTAATTGACACATAGGCAACATCACCACCTAAGCGGTCATGATAATGCTCTAACGCAGCATCTTTACGAATCGAGGCTGTCTCAAGTAAGTAATAGACCGGTACATCTTTCACTACAGTCATTGGGCAATTACGAATCTGACGCGATTGTTCGCGTACCATCGTTAAATTGCGATACTCGCGTAGTGCGGGTAATAACATAATGCCTGTTACGATATCATGCTGTTGCGCAAAGAACGTGCGGTAGTTATCAAAGAAGTCTAACAACATGTGCACATCTGCATCGTTATCGAATACGCCGTGCATATATGCCGGTACGTTGATGTTCACTTCACGAATGGATTGAAAGTATTCGTGTGGATTGTGTACGATTTTAAGTTTACTAAACCCGTACTCATTCAATGCGGTTATCAATGCGGTTTCACGGTGATCGAGAAAGGCATAGACTGTATGGCCTTTACCTAGAATCTGCTGCTCTAGCAATTCTAGTGCTTCCGCTTTTGGGTAAGCGGTGATGCGTACAGTTTTTATTTTTGCAGACAATACTTGTTCAGTAATAATGTTGCAGGCTAATTTGGCAGCGCTTAGGCCGTAGATTAGTGTAATGTGTTTCATAACAAATCCTCAGATTGTGTTGACACCTCAGTGTCGGTTAGCCCACTATGGGCACTAAGGAGTACAAAAATACTCCTTAATAATCAATGCCTTATGCATTGAATTCGATTATACTGCTACAGGTGCTTTGATAGCAGGATGGTGTTGATAATCACTAACCGTGATATCGTCATACGTGAAATCGAAGATATTAGTGATTGCTGGATTCAGATGTAGCGTACACAAAGACAGTGGTTCACGCGATAGTAATTCATCCACTTGTTCCATATGGTTGCTGTATAAATGGCAGTCACCACCAATCCAGATCAGCTCATCAGCTACTGTATTAGTTACTTGAGCGATCATCGATAACAATAGTCCGTACGAAGCAATGTTAAATGGAGTGCCTAAAAATACGTCTTGCGAACGACAATATAACTGACACGTTAATGCACGTCGGGGAATATCGTGGGCATCTAGATATTCATTTTGAGCAGCAACTCCCGCGCCTATTAAGTACACAAATTTAGTTATTGACTTAGGGAACTTTGCATTAAGTAATGCTAGGCGCTTTTCAAACGGTAACTCGTACGTATGGAACTGGAACCACGAATGGCATGGCGGGAGTGCTACATTATCTGCTTCTTTGGGATTCCAGCCGGACACGATATTACGGCGTGAGTCTGGATTGTTTTTAATGGTGTCAATCGCTTTTTGGATTTGGTCTACGCCATCGGGTAAATACGAACCGTCAGGCAATTGAGTAGCGCCAAAGTTCCGCCATTGATGACCGTATATTGGACCTAACTCACCCGTATCACGGCCAAACTTAGCACACTGTTCTTTAGTTGACCATGCATCCCAAATTGTAACACCGTTGTCTTGTAAATACTTGACGTTGGTGTCACCACTGAGAAACCATAACAGCTCATGGATGATAGATTTGAGATGTACTCGTTTAGTTGTTAGCAAAGGAAAGCCATCCGACATTTTAAAACGCATCGTTTCACCGGCTAGTGAATACGTACCTGTACCCGTACGATCACTTTTATAATGTCCGTGAGTTTTAATCCGTTGTACTAAATCTAAATATTGGCGCATGTTATTTACTCGGTTGTGCGGTGGGTTCTTCTGTTACCGATAGTGTTTTAATGCTAAAGGCAATAGAGTTCAGTGTTGCTTTGCAGTGTATGTCCTGCGCGGGAGATTCTGTAGTCGCCGTAAACGAAAAAATACTAGTGCCATTCACTACGGATGACTCGTACAAATACATACGCATTCGCACGGCGATTGGATCTGGCAATTCATCTACCTTAACATTAACAGATAACACTAAGCTAGTAGTTGTACCAATTAATAATCCGTCACCTGAACCTGTTACGGTATATGCTGCTTCCGTGTCAAGTTTGGGTTCAATTATAGTGCCGAAAATCAAACGTGCACGATGTACATGCATGGGTTTATTCGGCTGCCAGATTTGACAGTCTAAACTTAGACATAAAAGCTGATCTAGCACACTAACCATATTAGGGGTATCAAACGGTACTGTATTGATACCATTAACAGGCACTGCTAATGTATTTAATGCAGGTACTAAATACTGATTAGGGTTGAGTTTTGGGTTTGGGTGAGGCTGTAGTACCTTGCTATTGATGCAGAATGTACTTACGTCACGATCGGGGTGGAGTTTTTGAAACGCAGGTAACATATCTGCTGGGTCATGTCCAGCCATGTGTAAAACCAACATACTAAAATCTTCTTGCATTGGATGCTCCTATGGGGGTTTACACCCCCGTGTAATTACTTAACAAGTCCCAGCATGCGACAGTCGATATCAGTGAGTTCACTGAGTTTCGTACGCAGCTTACCTAATTCATGTTCGCAAATAATATCGAAACTATTCGTGCAAACGTGTATTTTAGTGACCCACCAGTCCTGTCCATTTTTACAATTTAGCCAATTACCGGAGTCAGGACGTTTCTGGGCTAGGCCCGGCTTGGAATTAATGTACTCCATTGCTGTAGGTAACGTAGCAAATAAATGTCCACCATTAGACGTATCGAACTCAGGGCTTTCAATAGTACCTACAAAGTGCGTTTCATAAACTGCCATAGCCGTTGGATTGTCTAAAACGGAATGTGGGGTATAGTTAAAAATTTGTTGACGCGTATGTGCCATATTAAGTAAACTAGTGTACGCTGGTTTTGTATTGTTTACATACTCGCGTAGTTCCACTGGCACTTTGGCTAATGCGGCATATTGTTGACGATGTATACGTGGGATAATCTCCGCATCAAAGTCTGTAAAGAACACATAATGCTTTTCAATAGTCAGTGGAAAATCAAACGCATTATAAACTGCGCGAATTTTGCCTTTAGCAATACTGTCGACAATACCATTACGTGCGGCTAGATCTGCGTGCACACCAATCGCTGCAATTATAGCACTGACTGCATCGCAAATGTTTAGGAATGCTTTGTCTTTAAAGAAGCGCAGTACATCCGGCAGAATAAGCGGAGCATTTATTGGCGTGTCTAGTAAATGCTGAACGCGGTAAATATAAAAGCCATCTAAGGTATGGCCGTCACTAGACTGGCGACACACTCTATGTGTTTGGCCAATGGTTTCCATGAATATCTTTTCTAAAATAGCTAACCGCTCGGCAGGGATTTCCATGATGGCAGCTAGTGTGCTGTTTGCAATGTTAATCTGTTTCATCTGAGTCTCCAGTTTAGGTATGGCATAGTTAACCATGCGTTTGCATGGTTAACTATAGTTGGGTTTATGCCGCAGGTGCGTCATCAATAGCAGGTTCAGCTACCTGTACAACAGGGAAATTACATTCGATACGAGCGAGTAGCCAAATATCGAGGTTATCGATTTGGGCTAACATCCGTACATCGTAATAACCATTGTCTAACGTAAAGTCTTCGACTGGTTGTGTAGGTTCGTTCAACAAACTTTCGAAGAAGTCTTGCACGTACTTAATCGTAATACCTGAGTACTGACGAGGGAACATTACGCGCATTACATCAATGTAGTTTTCAGGGGTGATTTTAGCCACAAACCACTCTGTCCGCATATCCGTATCGGCTAGCGTACAACGGTAGATACCTAATGAATCAATACCGCGTAAGTCCAGATGGTAGCCGCTACGCAATGTTTCAGTAGGTTCGGCTTTATTAAACACCACAAAGTCACCCGTATGAATACCGTGTGCATCTATGTTATCCATTGTACCATAGAAGTCTGTAACCAATGCACGCAATAAGCTAGGTTCTGATTTCACCCAGCGATCACGGCACGATTCTAGAAACCCACGGATTTGGTTATAAACATTAGCAGTAACGCCTTCACCAGTAATTAGTGCTACTGTTTGTGTTAATACGTGAATTGTATCTTCTGGTGTTAGCTCACTTGCTGTGTCAGCCAGTTGCTCAAAGTCCTCAGCGTCAGCCGTGTACGGTTCATATGCTTCAAAGTCCTCGGCAGGCGTTACCTCAGCAAAAGCACGATTACCCTCAGCATCTATAACAACCTGAGGATTATCTAATTGTTCGGCATCGGCTGTATAAATGCCCATCAGTGTTGCTGTCGGGGCATTACTCAACGCAGGTTCGCTACCAAAACTAGATATGCCATTAAATGATGCAATGTTTAAGTTCGACTCGTCAATAATACCCAGTCCGGCGAAATCAATATCACGGCGAGCAGCTTCATCACGGATTTCAGATTCACCGTAAGCACGAATTGGTTTTTGTTGGCTATTACGAGTAGCAACGTTTGACATCGCATCCATCGTGACCTGCATCATTTGCTCAGTACTAAGGTCGTCCAGATTAGCTGATACTGTGTTAGCCATTACATCGTTAACTAACTTGTCAATATCTACCTGATCAACTGGTGTTGATGCATCACCGGCAGATGCATCAGCATGGGGACGTACGGACGTACCTTGTTGAGTGATATGCGCTGGTAAATAACCGCGTGGTAATGGTAACTTATAACGGTCGACTAAATAAGTTGCATCGTCAACAATATCATCCAATAGTTCTTGCCATGCGCTACTGCGAGTACAGACTAAACACGCTGTATAACGCCCTTGGCCACAACAAATGGATAGGATGTAAGGGAAATCATATTTACGGTTTTTAGCATCAGTAAATACAGCTTCTGTATCCATAAACATTTGGGACAATGTTTCGTCTTGCTCCAATGACAATACTAAACCATTGGTCATTGCAACGCATGACGAAAACTGTGTTGGGATTACATCGGACAAGTATTTAACAAATACGTTGGCTGAGTCAACATTAATCAACGTAACTACCATGCCGTTATTATTGGCAGTAGTAGTGAACGGACGACCAAACCGTTCAAAATTAAAATCGTAATCGTCGATAATGCAACGATCAAATAAAGCGGCAGCTAGGGCATTGAAGAAACGAATGCTGTGGTTTGACATTTTGATACTCCGGGTTTGACATAGTAAGAGCGAGTGAGTTTATTTTTTACGTCTAGGTGCTAACACCCAAACTGTAACGCGTCCGTCTTTAAACGGAATAACCGGCCGTTCAACCGGCATGGGTATACCGAGACTTTTATAATAGTCCTCTGTATACTTAGATAATGTATCGTTGAAATGTTCTTGAATAACATCGTCTAATTCTGATAGTTTACACTTAGTGGTGATGTTGTAAACTTCTTCTGCAATGGCATCGCGTGTGTCAAAACGCAATGTAAAGGCGATGTTAATCTGCCACCGTTGTGGTACTTTCGCTTTGTAGCGAACATCACCTATATAGCGAATAGGACCATGGTCGCCAAAGCCATAGTCACCGTTATAGACACTAAACGTAAAGCCGTCGCCTGTTACATCGTAAGCTGACATTATTCATCCTTATATGCAAGTGTTAATAAAAGACTGTCGTCTAGCCCATTAGGGAGTATCTCCCAATCTAGTACGTATTCAAACTCCATTGGTTGACTATCCACTAACCATTCTTTAAGATTGGGATATGACATAGCAATGATATCATACCACTCTCTAGCTTTCTCATAGGCTTCCTGTATAAAAGATGCCGGTGCGTTAGTCGTGTGTAGACTTAGGTAATGCTCCTCTGCTGTTTCGATTAAGTCCATAGCTGACATGTCTTCCCATGTACCGATATTGAACAGCATGGTATACATGACATCAATAGGACCAAAACCTAAGTAATCAACATCTACTTCGCAGTTATGTAATATCTCCAACACAAAATCATTGATGGGTAGTAAAACAGCTGCTTGGTATGATAACTCACCAGGTTCACTATAGAACCCCGGTTCTAACCGCTCAAAGTTTAACGTCATGCTGGACATTATACTAATCCTCGTAAATCAAAAGTAATATAATACCATCTAGTCCGTTATTCAATAGACGATAATCGTGTACCATAGAGAACTGGTATTGTGATTGGTCTATTATCACTGACTTTATATTGCCGTAGGTTCGATAGAGTAACCAAAAGAACTCTGTCTGTAGCGCATCCATCGATTGTAACCAGTCTTGGGATGGGTCAATACCATGTGTATCAATGTAATACTCAACAGCAACCTGTGTGATTACCTCTAAAGGCATAGCACCCCAGTTATAAATGTCCTCTAGCATAGTGAATAAATAAGACATGATATCAAAGCCATATAACGTGCTGTGATATTGCATACGTATCACGTGTTCCAAAACATCGTCATTAACAGGTAGGATCATCTCCGCATAATAAACTGGTGTAGTCTCATCACTTACGGGAAAGTCCATGTCGTCAGGCCACGTCGTATGCGTGGTAAAGTTCAGTGCTCTATTGTTCATACCACACATCCACTTCATAACCATTTAAGGCAGGTGTAAAACTAACATCTATCGCTTCTACATGTCCCACTTGTAGGATTAGTGAAACAGTATAAGTTAGGAGTTGTTTTAGTTTATCAATAATCTGAATAATGACGTTGCTGATTAAATCAAGCTCCTGCTTTAATGGATCGTCATTACTCGCTAAGTAATAGTTAATAGGTTGGCCATTCATTTGTAACCCTTTGATTACACTACAGAAAAGTGTATCAAATGGTGATTGATGTGCACTGACAGACAACATAGAATCCAATACTGCTTGCATGAAATCCTGTAGAGATAACCCGGATTCTGCATAATAGATTAACAAATATTGTTCTTCATCGGTGAAATATCCATCATCAAACTTAGGTAGGATGTACTGATACATCAACATGTCATGCCGCCGCCACATGGGACGTAGTTCAATCATTTTATTTACTCCAGTTTAATAGTAATTAGGGCATAATGTCCGCGGGCGTAAAGCCCAGCGGTATTATGCATTTTGGTTTTGTAACAGGGGGTTGCCAGTGACTCGATGTATCAACGCGGAGGTTAAACACATCAAACAGCATCGAGTAGCACAGGGACAGAGGGGGAACCCTGACTGGCAACCACGTTCGGCTAATCGTGAGGTGTTGCGTCTTCGACCCAATCGAAATCTTCGGAGTCGTCAGCAACCTGATTCACGTAATTCGCTACGTCGTCGGTGTTGTGAAACGTAACCACACCGGAGTCTTGCAGTGCGTCAGTGAGTCGGTCTAAGTCCAACTCCGCCTCGCGGTCACCCGATTCACCACGTACCCCAAGTACTGCGGTTGTTTCGGGATTGTTAATCACCGCAGCGGTCATTTCCGCCATGGCTGAGAACCCAGTCTGTGCGGGTTTAATCACGAATAAATTCATGATTGCTTTGCGCTGATTGGTTTTATCCACCTGCATGGATTCGACACCAACCGTCCGCTGTGACCGTTGAATTTTCTGACGCAGTTCCATCGAAATTGTCGCGTCAGCTGTACCGCATAATTTAATCCCATGCAGTAATTTTTTACTGTTCGGTGCTGCCGGAGCGGTAGCGTCGGCAGCCATCCAGTCCCGTAAAAATTCACCCATCGCCGTATCCTCCGAAAAAACAAATTCGTAATCGCATAGTATTACCACTGCCGGTGCGGTGTAACCCAAAAAACAAAAATATAAAATCCATGCTATACCGCACACGGGTTCTCTAGTATATCTAGCGTGGGTGTGTGGGCGTACACACCCGTTTGTTTTTATTTTATTTATA
>ERZ650309.294-NODE-294-length-25475-cov-8.476003_pt1 | contig 25475 bp, 23 predicted proteins | sample MGYA00376245_ERZ650309 | MGnify/ENA primary metagenome ERZ650309 (study PRJEB26733, sample SAMN07839294) | wastewater metagenome | biome: urban; feature: wastewater treatment plant; material: waste water | place: USA: North Carolina | collected 2016-04-26 ...
AGAAGTGGTACGCAGTGGCGTGTCTGGTATTGCTCGTGGCGAGAAAGTGTTAAGTATTTAATGTTACTCCTCCCTCTTATTAAGGGGGAGGTTGGGAAGGGGGATTTTAGACCCCACCCTGACCCTCCCCTAAATTAGGGGAGGGAATATATTCACCCCAATCAGAAAGCAGCAAGCTTTCTTAGTTTTTGTTGAGGAATTCTCATGCAAGTTTATTACGATAAAGATGCCGATTTATCTATCATCCGTGGCAAAAAAGTGACTATCGTTGGTTACGGTTCTCAAGGCCATGCTCACGCACAAAACTTAACAGATTCTGGTGTTGACGTGACTGTTGGTTTACGTAAAGGCGGCGCAAGCTGGGCTAAAGTTGAAAAAGCTGGCATTAAAGTTGCCGAAGTTGCTGAAGCTGTAAAAAGCGCAGACGTTGTAATGATTTTGTTGCCAGACGAAAACATTCCAGAAGTTTACCGTAACGACATCGAGCCAAACATCAAGCAAGGCGCAACTTTAGCCTTTGCTCATGGCTTTAACGTACATTACAACCAAGTTGTACCACGTGCTGATTTAGACGTTATTATGGTTGCGCCAAAAGGTCCTGGCCACACTGTACGTTCTGAATACTTAAAAGGTGGCGGTGTACCAAGCTTGATTGCTGTTTACCAAGACAAGTCTGGTCAATCTAAACAAATCGCTTTATCTTATGCTGCTGCTAACGGCGGTACAAAAGGTGGCGTTATTGAAACTAACTTCCGCGAAGAAACCGAAACTGACTTGTTTGGTGAACAAGCTGTATTGTGTGGTGGCGCAGTTGAATTAGTAAAAATGGGCTTCGAAACATTGACTGAAGCAGGTTATGCTCCAGAAATGGCTTATTTTGAATGTTTACACGAATTGAAATTGATTGTAGACCTCATGTATGAAGGCGGTATCGCTAACATGAACTACTCTATTTCTAACAATGCTGAATACGGTGAGTACGTGACTGGCCAACGTGTTATTAACACTCAAGCCCGCGAAGCTATGCGTGAATGTTTACGTAACATCCAAAACGGTGAATACGCAAAACGCTTCATTTTAGAAGGTCGTACAAACTACCCAGAAATGACCGCTCGTCGTCGTTTAAATGCTGATCACCCAATTGAGAAAGTTGGTGCTCAATTACGTGCGATGATGCCTTGGATTCACAAAAACAAATTAGTTGACCAAACTCGCAACTAATTAAGTCGCATGACGACTAGCATTGTTTCAAAAAGATAATGCTAGTCTGTTTTTGGAAAAGCGTACTGCAAAATAGTACGCTTTTTTTATGTTTTGCTGCTTATAAGGTCAACAGCTCCTAAGATGTGTGGCGTATAATTCATGACGTACGCATGTTTTGTGAGCATAAAACCGTTAAAAATGGTTTAAATGCGAATAAATAAGCGATAACCGTGTAAGTCCTAAACTGACTCAATTATGTTTTTAGCAGTAAATTATGAATACCTCAGAAAATATCTCCGCAGAGCAAAGTCCTCAAACCACCAAAACCTTAACAGCGTTATTGGCTGAATCTTTGCAAAGCAAAAAAGAAGCGACTAATTATCCACAGCCAAATAAAGATCGTTTTAGCCAACGTCCCAGCAGACCGCCACATGGCACACGTCGTTCTATGGGTAAACGTTAAAGTTTTTTAGTGATGGGATATAAAAACACAGACAAGCTAACAAGACGTGAAAAAGTAACACAGATCTAATGAAGCCTCGCTCTTAATTTACTAAGAGCGAGGCGTACATGATTATTGAATGGGAATACGAATACCCACACTAATAGCGTTGTAGTCATCCATGTATTGAATAAAATCGGCACCTAAACGAATACCATTTTTGATGGCAAAATCAGCACCAGCACCATAAGAAAATGTATGGGTAAATCCTGTGTCATCTGCTTTGCCAGCTGATGAGGCAGATACATCTATATATGTGCCACCTAATAAGCCATAAGCAGTGATGCTTTTGCTAATTTGTAGTTGTGGTTTTAAAAAAATACTGTAAAAACTGTCAACTTTGATGTCATATTTAACATTACCCGTTGCAACATAGGTATCCCCACCAGTACCAAAAGCAGCTTGTGCTTCTACGGCAAGAGACTTATTAATTTCAGTGCCAGCACGTAAACGCAGAGTTTCAGGATTGACATCTGTTTTCTTATGAGTATATGTACCCAATTGATAATCAATGCCGACATAAGGTTTTTCGGCGGCCAAAATAGGGGTGCTGATAGCAGCAGCTAATAAAGCAACAGTGAGGCGTTTCATTGTTCTTCCTGCATGTTGTTAGTGGTAGTTCCAAAGTGGAGACAAACGAAATTATTGATAACGAAAATGTTAAAAACCATTAAAATCGTCAGCCTTAAAAGTTATAGCGATAATTTGCAAAAAATGGCTTATTGTCAAGGCAAAGATTTCACAAAATACATATAAGCTTGGTTTATTGTACACTATGCGCTAATAATCGTCTTAAAATGATTGAATAAGGTCAAAATTTTTTATGAAAGCTTCTATAAATGCGAGTACTGCACGTCTGTTAATTACTTGTCCTGATAAAGCAGGAATTGTCAGTGCAGTATCGAATTTTCTCTATAATCATGGTGCAAATATCACCGCTTTAGACCAATACTCCACAGCACCTGAAGGTGGCACATATTTTATGCGTTTGGAGTTTCAAACGCCGCATTTAGATTTATCTAAACAAGTATTAGCTCAGACTTTTGAAGAAGCTGTTGCTAAACGCTATAACATGACTTGGCAGTTAAGTTATGCTGATGATGTCAAAAAAATGGCGGTATTAGTGTCTAAATATGATCATGCTTTATTAGAGTTATTGTGGCGTTGGTCGCGCGGTGGTTTGCCTTGCCAAATTACTGCGGTGATTAGTAACCATGCAGATTTGCAAGAATCTGTTGAACGTTTTAATGTGCCATTTCATGTGGTACAAGTGACTAAAGACAATAAACAAGAAGCAGAAGCACAAATCCAAGCCTTGCTCAAAAATAATGACTTAGTGGTGTTAGCGCGTTATATGCAGATTTTGAGCGCGGAGTTTGTCAGTCAGTGGCCACATAAAATTATTAATATTCATCACTCGTTTTTGCCAGCTTTTGTGGGGGCAAACCCATATCAACAAGCTTACGATAAAGGCGTTAAATTAATTGGTGCAACCGCGCATTATGTGACGGCTGATTTAGATCAAGGACCCATTATTGAACAAGCGGTTGAGCGAGTGTCCCACGGTGATAATGTCGAGACCTTACGCGAGTTGGGTGAAGATGTAGAGAGAAATGTGTTGGCGCGTGCGGTGCGTTGGCATTTAGAAGACCGTGTGATTGTTCATGGCAATAAAACCATTGTTTTTGCGTAAATAAATTATGACCAATCATTTATGGGCGGATAAACGCTTTTGGGTATTGTTGACCTTGTATATGGCGCAAGGTTTACCAACAGGCATTTTTAGTCAGGGGCTACCTGCTATTTTGCGTAGTTATGATGTGTCGCTCAAAGTGATTGGTTTTACCAGTTTATTAGCGATTCCGTGGGCATTAAAATTTTTGTGGGCGCCCTACATTGATAAATATTATTCAACACGCATAGGCCAATCACGAACATGGATTTTGCCCATGCAGTTGTTATCTATGTTGCTGTTATTGGCGATTGCTTTTTTTGAGCCAAAAAGTTTGGCTACACAACAAGGTCTTATTTATTTTTTGGCATTGATGTTTTTGCTCAATTTGGTGGCAGCTAGTCAAGATGTGGCCACAGACGGCCTAGCGGTACGCAATCTTAACTATGAAGAACGCAGTTGGGGTAATGGCGTACAAGTGGCTGGCTATCGTTTAGGGTTGATTATTGGTGGTGGTTTTTTATTGTATTTAGTGGGGGTATGGCAGTGGCAAGCCGCATTTTTGTTGATGACTGCGCTGTTATTACTGATTTCTTTGCCGATTTGGTTTTATAAAGAACAAACTAAACCCAAAACAACCAAAGAAAACTATGATGTTAATTATCGTCAGGTATTCATCAGTTTTATGGCACAAAAAGGTTTTAAACCGTGGCTTGGCGTATTAATCACTTATAAAGTGGGTGAAAGTTTAGGCTCGGCGATGGTTAAACCGATGTTTGTTGATATGGGTTTAAAGCTTGAGCAAATTGGTTTATTTGTCAGTGTCATTGGTTCGGTGGCAACGCTGTTAGGTGCAGCCTTGGCAGGATGGTGGGTTAAACGTTTAGGGCGTTATTTATCATTACTGTATTTTGGTGTGGCTCAGGCTTTTGGTGTAGCGTGTTATGCCTATTTGTCGTGGCAATGGCAAGAGCATCAACAAGTGGTATTGTGGCAAATTTATGCCATTAACGCGATTGAGCATTTTATGAGTGGTATGGCAATTGTCGCTTTATTAGCGGCAGTGATGGATTATGCTCGACATCAACATGCAGGCACAGACTTTACCATTCAAGTGAGTATTTTAACGATTTTTGGTGGTTCAGCGAGTTTGGCAGCAGGATTCTTGGCGCATAGTGTTGGTTATACCGCTTATTATTTAATATCTGCGGCATTAGCTTTAGTGTTTTTATGGCCTGTGGTGTTGTGGGGACGTTGGTTAAAGGCTTAGAGAAATCCATCGCTCTGTAAAAGAGAGAGTTTTTAGTAGGATAGGTTGAGGAACGAAACCCATCAAGCATCTTGATAAATAATGGGTTTCCTACGTCAACCCATTCTACGATTTTTTTTGACGAGAAAATTGGCTAAAAGCCTGCGAAAAGAGAAAACGATGACTTTAGAAATTAAACATCAATTAGATGCGCGTGGTTTAAACTGTCCAGAACCTGTGATGATGCTACATAAAATCGTCCGTCAAATGCAGGCAGGGGAGCTATTAGCGGTTTATGCCACAGACCCCTCAACACAACGCGATATTCCTAAGTTTTGCCAGTTTTTACGTCATCGTTTGGTAGAACAAACCGTACAAGATAATGGCGAGTTTTATTATGTAATTGAAAAGGGTAACTAAGACCACAGTTTTTTGAGTCGCTTTAAACTACTATTTAACCGCCAATTTAATAAGCCACAAGCCACGCCTAAACCAACGACCAAACCCACCCAAAAGCCGTAAACACCTAACGCTTGGCCATGCCATAATGGCCACATGGCTAAGCCATAGCCAACAGGCAAAGCTACAATCCAATAAGCAATCAGCGTCATAATCATTGGGCTACGCGTATTTTGAATGCCCCGTAAACAACCTGCTGCACCCACTTGTAAAGCATCAAAAATTTGATAAGCCGCGGCAAATAACAATAACTCCGCAGCAATTTTTTGCACTTGGCTGTCGGGCGTATATAAACGTGTAATGTAATCACTACAAAAAATAATAAACAACGCAGAACAGCAAGCAATCGTTGTCGTGGTGATAAAGCCAACTTGTCGTGTTAATAAAATGCCGTGAATATCTTTGCGACCATAAGCCTGACCGACGCGAATGGTCATGCTAATCGCTAAACTTAATGGCACCATAAACAGCATCGAAGTCACTGATAAAGCCACCTGATGAGCTGCTACAAACAATTCACCTAAAGGGCTAACCAACACCGCAATACATGAAAATAAACTTACTTCAAAAAAAATCGCTGCACCAATCGGCACACCTAATTTGCTAATTTGCCAAATGGTGGCTAAATGGGGTTTAAAATAATGCTGTAATAAACGCGTTTGTTTAAAGGCATTTGACCATAACACATAAGCCAACAAAACCAACATCATTGCTGTCATGACAATAGCAGTAGCCCAACCACAACCCGCACCGCCCATTTTGGGAATAAACCACCAGCCATAAATAAATGCATAGTTGGCAGGAATGTTTAATAAAATCCCTAAAAGACTAATCAACATAATCGGTTTGGTGTGGCCTAAAGCTTCGCTATAAAAGCGTAATACGCAAAAAATGGCTACCGCAGGCATGCCAAAAGACACCCCCTGTAAATACAGCTCAGTTTTGGCTTGTAAATGGGCTGGCACATCTAATAAAGGAAAAATAAAACTAATATGTTGAATAACCAACATCCCCAACAAACCAATGCCTAAACCCAACCATAAGGCTTGGTGAGTAATGCGTGGAATCTCGCTAAATTGTTTTGCCCCATAAGCCGCAGCAACTAAAGGGGTGGTGGCCATGACAATGCCCGAAATTAATAAAAATAATGGCAGCCAAACACTAGAGCCAATGGCCACTGCTGATAAGTCTAAAGGGGAAACTTGGCCAGCCATCACGGTATCAATAAAACCATAGCCCGCTTGGGCAAGTTGGGTGATTAAAATCGGCGCCATTAGGGTTTTGAGTGCAGTTAATTCATCACGCCATGTAGAGTTTTGCATTAATCAGCACGTCCATTATAAAACCATGTATTTTTTGGACTTAAAACCAACTCTTCTAAAAATTGTGGAAAGTTAATTTGAGTCTGTTTTTGCCAAATTAACGCTTGCTTCCATACCTCATCAAATTCGGCTAACTGTTTATTTTTAAAGGCAAAGACAATTTCATTGCCACTTTGACATTTTAAGGTAATGGTTTTTTCATTAAAGCTACGGTGGATGCGGTCAAGATTACGGCGAAAATAAGCATCTTTACGCCACAAGTTGACGACTAACACACCTTGTTCATGTAAAGCTTGATAACAGTGTTGGTAAAATTGTTCGTCAAAAGCATCAGGCATTCCTTCGCCATCATAAGCATCCAATAAAATTACTTGGCAAAAATCAACTTTGTTTTGCACATAAATTGCACCATCAGCCTCTAACACTTTAAAGCGTTTGTTATTAGCAGGTACTTGAAATAATTGCCGATGACTAATCACGTCCGCGCTGATTTCAACCGTCGTTATTTTGCTATCGGGTAATTGTTTATAACAAAATTTGGATAAAGAGCCACCGCCCAAACCAATTAATAATAAGTGGTCAATTTGCTCATACAAAGGTAAAAAAGCCATCATTGCTTGAGTATATTCAAACTCTAAAGCAAAAGGATCACTTTTGCGCATCACACTTTGAATCGCATCATGATTAAATTGAAGGGCAATCGTGTTCTTGGTTTCAAAAGTATAAAGTTCAGTTTTTTTATGCATAAGAAATCAGGTTTGGCCTAATATGACTTGTAACTTGGCACGATAGTCTATTACGTTAAAGGGGAGTTTGCAGGATACTGCAATCATAGACACAAGTATAACATTGTTCAGAGGTGTAAAATGTCAAACTATGCAAGCACAGTCACGCCAGTTGGTACAGCTAATATTCCCGTACGTCGTATGGACTTTGAATTTGATGATGCAATTCCCAAATATTGGTTTGATAATAACCCCATGCTGACCATGTTATTAACGGGTTTGTCTTGTGTGTTTCCTGAGGGCGAACGGATGTTTATGCGTGCGGTGCGTCATTATCAAGACCAAGTGACAGACCCTGTGTTGCAAAAAGAAATTCGCGCTTTTATTGGTCAAGAAGCTCATCATGGCAAAGAGCATCAAGCGTTTAATGAATTTATGGCACGTAAAGGTTTACCTATTGCCCAAATTGATCAATTTGTAAAAAATGCGATTGCTTTTGAAGAAAAAAATCTATCTAAGCAACGTATGTTGGCCAAAACCTGTGCTTTAGAACATTTTACTGCGATGTTTGCCGAAATGATTTTGGAGCATCCCGAATTTTTAGATGGTATTGATGAGCGTTTAAAACCATTATGGTTATGGCATGCAATTGAAGAGAGTGAACATAAAGCCGTTGCTTATGATGTTTATCAAACAACAGTAGGTAATTATTGGACGCGCACCAGTGAAATGGCGGCAACTACGATTTTATTTAGCTTTTTTACAGGTTTACATACCGTTCAATTATTAAGAGCCTCTGGCGAACAACGTAATATTAAGGCTATAGCCAAAGGTTTAAATAAATTGATTGGACGCAAAGGCTTTTTTAGGGGAATGTTGCCACATTATTTGGCTTATTATAGCCCTAATTTTCATCCTAATCAGAGAGATAGTACTGAGCTAAGAGAAAAAGGCTTAACTTTGTTGAAGCAATATTTAGGTGATAAAAAATCATTGGCAGCTTAATAGATAAGCGTTAATCTACAGGCGGGAATTTCCCGCCTTTTTGTTTTTATAAGAATAACGAAGGACGCATTGCTGTTAAATAATTGCGTCAGTCCAAAAAGAAGAGTGTTAATAATGAGTGCTGCACAATTTCCTGAACGCCATATTTTTACCCCTATTGTGATTGTTGGTTCTGGTTTTGCGGGCATTGGCACAGCCATTCGTTTGCAGCAAAAAGGCTTTAATGATTTTTTAATATTAGAGCAAGCCAATAACTTTGGTGGAACATGGCGCGATAATACTTACCCTGGTGCTGAGTGTGATGTGCCTTCTCATTTATATTCTTTTTCTTTTGAACCCAATCCCCATTGGTCTAAAGCCTTTGCTCCCCAAAAAGAAATTCAAAAATATTTATTACATTGTGCGCAAAAACATAAACTTGCTTCTAAGGCTTTATTTAATGCCGAAGTAGTCAACGCCAGTTTTAATGAAACAAAAGGTGAATGGACAGTGACTTTAGCTGATGGTTGTACGGTACGCTGTCGGTTGTTAATTATGGGCAATGGTGGTTTAAGCAAGCCAAGCTATCCTGTCATTGAGGGTCAACAAAGCTTTCAAGGTAAGATCATGCACACTGCACGTTGGCATGAAAGCTTTGATTATGCAGGTAAAAAAGTGGCTGTGATTGGCACAGGTGCGAGTGCGATACAATTGATTCCTGAATTGGCCAAAACAGCAGCGCAAGTAGTGGTGTTTCAACGAACTCCTGCATGGGTGATGCCTAAATGGGATACGCATTTTTCGGCACATTTACAACAAGAATTTGCCGATCATCCTAATTTACGCAAAGCCTTACGTTATGGCATTTATTGGGGGGCAGAAGCCATGTCGATGGCTTTAATTTGGAATAGCCCACTGGCAAAAAGTATGCAATGGTTGGGAGAGTTGCACTTAAAAACCATTAAAGACAATACCTTGCGTAGCAAATTAACCCCAGATTATAAAGTGGGCTGTAAGCGGATGCTGATTTCTAATGATTATTATCCAGCGATGCAGCGTGATAATGTTCAGTTAGTAACCAACGGTATAAAAAAGATAGATAGCACAGGCATTCATAGCCAATTAGGCGAACATTATCCTGTTGATGCCATTGTGTATGCCACAGGTTTTCAAGTCAATGTTGCAGGTAGTCCATTTCCAATCACAGGCTTAGATAACCGTCAGTTAATGACGGAATGGACAACAGGTAGTGAAGCCTATAAAGGCATTAATATTAATGGTTATCCTAATTTGTGTTTATTGATGGGGCCAAATACGGCAGCAGGGCATACCTCAGTATTAGTCTATTTAGAAGGACAAATAGAATATGTCCTCAACTACACCAAAACCTTGTTTGATCTTTCGTTTAAATATTTAGATATTAAAAAATCAGCACAAGATAGTTTTAATAAAATGATTCAACGTCGAATGAAATATACCGTTTGGACAACAGGCTGCCAGAGTTGGTATTTAACCAAAGAAGGTAAAAACTCAACCCTATGGCCGGGTTTTTCGTGGGAATATCGTTTACGTACTGCCTTTTTTAATCATGATGATTATGAACGAGTAGGGGCAAAATACCAAAAAGGCGTGCGTACCAAAAAACAGAAAATGATCACATCTTCTTAACACTCAATCATGTTAAGCTGAGTTTTATTTTTTATTCAGGGACTTAGTGTATGAACACATGGTTGTCCTTAGCACCTAATGCGCGTTTTTTATCGTTTGTGCTTGTTGCTATTAGTTTTTTAATGGCTGTTAAATTAGGCTTGTTAGTACCTATTTATGCAGGCTTATTGGCCTTTTGTTTAGTCACTCGTTTTTCGGACAAAATAGTTGATGAACGGATTCGCTCAATTCGCTCAAAATGGATAGCAACAAGCTTGGTCACAGCGTTAGTCGTGTTAGTGTTGGTTGGAGCAGGAGCAGGTATTCATGCGATGCTCAAAGCAACCACCGATGTCCATGAGTTAATGATTAAAATGAGTGAAATTTTACATTCAGCACGCTCATGGTTACCTGAAAAAATCAGTAATGCTATTCCACAACAAAGTGATTTATTAACAAAACTCAGTGATTGGTTGCGTACCCATGCTACTGAAATTGGCACCTTTGGTTTAGGGGCATTAAAAGGCATTGGTTTGGCTTTGTTTGGCGTGTTATTAGGGGCGTTAATTGCGGTCAGTGATGCCACACGCTCAAGTAGTTTTGGCACTGTGACACAAAACTTACTCAATCAGGTGATAGCTCTACGTGAGTCATTTTGGCGGGTGGCAATTGCCCAAGTTAAAATATCTGCTTTAAATACTACATTAACAGGTATCTATTTGGCGGTAGTTTTGCCCATGTTTGGTGTACAGTTGCCTTTAATTAAAACGCTAATTGCCGTAACGTTTATCGCAGGTTTATTACCTGTGGTTGGTAATTTAATTTCTAATACCGTCATTACCATTATTAGTTTAAGTCATTCTTTTGCGGTGGCGGTAGCGGCATTAGGTTTTTTAATTGTGGTACATAAATTAGAGTATTTTATTAATGCACGTATTGTTGGCACACAAATTAATGCCAAAGCATGGGAAATTTTATTGTGTATGATGGTCATGGAACGATTGTTAGGTTTGGTAGGTGTAGTTGCAGCTCCAGTTTTTTATGCGTGGCTTAAAGCGGAATGGCATAGATGGGATCAAGTACAACAAAAGCCCAGTAATTTGCACCAGTTATAATAATCTGTGTAAACAAGACTAGCTCAGAGGGCGCGAATCGTGTATTTTGCGCCTTTTATTTTTAGAGCTTTGTACTCAGAAGCTCTGTTTTAATCAGGGGCTGTTATAGCCTGAGATATTTAGGAATGTCGTTCAATGAATAAATTATTATTAGCTGCCAGTATCAGTGCCGCCGTTTTATTAGCTGCTTGTGATGGCCCAAAACCACCCCCAAAAAAATTAGAAAGTGAAGATGCTAAAGCAGCTTACAGTATTGGTTATATGACTGCTAAATCAATGTCTAATCAAGTGCCTAATTTAGATGCAAAAAGCTATAACAAAGGCTTTCAGGACGCTTATGCCAAAAAAGAGCCTGCTATTAAAGAAGAGGACATGAAAACGATTTTGATGGCTTATGAGCAAAAAATTCGTAAAGAAATGGAAGAAAAACAAAAGAAAGCAGCATCAGAAGCAGTCAGCAAAGGTGCAGCTTATTTAGCTGAAAACGCGAAAAAGCCAAACGTTAAAACGACAGCTTCTGGCTTACAATACGAAGTGATTAAAGAAGGTACAGGTGCTAAGCCAACAGCAACAAGTACTGTAAAAGTACATTATGAAGGCAAATTGATTGATGGTACTGTGTTTGATAGTTCGATCAAACGTGGCGAGCCTGTGTCTTTCCCATTAAATCAAGTTATTCCCGGTTGGACAGAGGGCGTACAGTTAATGTCTGTGGGTTCTAAATATCGTTTTGTCATTCCTGCTAATATAGCCTATGGTGAACAAGGTGGTGGCCCAATTCCTCCAAACTCTGTGTTAACCTTTGAAGTTGAATTATTGGAAATTGTGCAATAAGCTAGTTCGACTTTATTAATAAAAGAACCCAGTTAATACTGGGTTTTTTTATGGCGCGTTATTGCTTGTCAGTTTTATGGTATAATTTGAGCGATTATTTATCTTTTATATCAAGATTATGGTTTTAACATCTTGATATGTCTAATGAGCAGAATCCAGTTATGAGCCACGAACAACTCCTTAATGAAGTTAAGGTTAGAAGAACTTTCGCCATTATTTCCCACCCTGACGCTGGTAAAACGACAATTACCGAAAAATTGTTATTGTGGGGTAGAGCTATTCAAGTCGCAGGCACAGTCAAATCACGTAAATCTGACCGTCATGCCACCTCTGACTGGATGGAAATGGAAAAACAACGGGGTATTTCGATTACTACCTCAGTGATGCAATTCCCTTACAAAGACCATATTATTAACCTGTTAGATACACCCGGCCACGAAGACTTCTCGGAAGATACCTATCGCACCTTAACTGCTGTTGACTCGGCATTAATGGTCATTGATGGGGCAAAAGGTGTCGAAGACCGAACCATTAAATTGATGGACGTGTGTCGTATGCGCGATACACCGATTATTACCTTTATCAACAAATTAGACCGTGAAAACCGTGAACCGATTGAGTTATTAGACGAAATCGAAAGCGTATTAAAAATTCAATGTGCGCCTATTACATGGCCAATTGGTATGGGACGCGACTTTAAGGGCGTTTATAACTTGCTCGAAGATAAGGTTTACTTATATCAAGCAGGTCATGGCCATGAAATTGTTGATATTCAAACCATTCAAGGTTTAGATAATCCCCAATTAGCTGAATTGTTGGGCGACCAGTTAAATAATTTGCTCGAATCCTTAGAGTTAGTGCAAGGTGCAAGTCATCCTTTTGATTTAGAGTTATTTTTAGCAGGTAAATTAACGCCTGTCTTTTTTGGTACAGCGTTGGGTAACTTTGGTGTTGACCATATTCTCAATGGTTTTGTCAGTTGGGCGCCTGAGCCAAAAGTGCATAAAGCGGCGGAGCGCGCGGTTGAACCGACGGAGCAAGGCTTTTCGGGCTTTGTCTTTAAAATTCAAGCTAATATGGATCCTAAACACCGTGACCGTATTGCCTTCTTAAGAATTTGTTCAGGTAAATACGAAAAAGGTTTAAAGCTCAATCATGTGCGTTTGGGCAAAGAAGTGCGTATTGCTGATGCTTTAACCTTCTTGGCAGGTGAGCGCGAGCATTTAGAAGAAGCATGGGCAGGTGACATTATTGGTTTGCATAATCATGGCACGATTCAAATTGGTGATACGTTTACTGAAGGTGAAAATTTACACTTTTTAGGTATTCCCCATTTTGCCCCTGAAATGTTTAGACGTGTGCGTTTAAAAGACCCCTTAAAAAGCAAACAATTGCAAAAAGGCTTAAAAGAGTTGTCCGAAGAAGGTGCAACCCAAGTGTTTATGCCTTATAACAGCAATGACTTAATTTTAGGCGCAGTAGGTGTGTTGCAGTTTGATGTGGTTGCCTTCCGTCTGAAAGAAGAATACAAAGTCGATTGTGTCTATGAACCTGTCAGCATTAACACGGTACGTTGGATTGAATGCAGTGACGAGAAAAAATTGGCTGAATTTAAGAAAAAAGCCCATGACCAATTGTCGGAGGATGGTGGTGGCTATTTAACGTATCTTGCGCCTTCTCGTGTCAATTTGCAATTAATGCAAGAGCGTTATCCAGATGTTAAATTTAGAGAAACGCGCGAACACTAATCGCTAATAAAATTCCCTCTCCGTCTTGGAGAGGGTTAAGGAAAGCGAATATGAAAATTTATCTTCTACCCACTTTGTTAGTGGTTTTCTTATCGGCTTGTGATAAGCCCCAAGCCCCCAAACCTGTAGAAAAACCTACACCAACGCCTGTGGCTACAACCCCCAGTTATGCACCGTTAATTATTAAAAACGAAACATGGAAGAAAAATAAACCCCAATGTAAAGGTAATGACTGCCCTTATATGGAAGTCGAACTGCAACAAATTGAAGATGCTGCACTTAAATCATTGATTGAAAGGGAATTAGTAGGGCTAGTTTATGTTGATGATAAACAACCAAAATTTAATACGATTGCTCAGCTAAGCCAGTATTTTTGGCCAAAAACCGAAGGGCAATGGAATATCTATTTACAATCAAAAATCTTACGTCAAAAACAACATCTATTAGTGGTTGAACTGAATAGTGATACCTATTTAGGTGGCGCACATGGCTCGCCAGTAACGAAGTATTTAAATATTAATCGTCAAAATCAGCAATTATTAACATTAAAAGATGTGTTAGTCACAGGCCAAGAACAAGCATTTTGGGCATTGGTAAAAAAACTACATCAGCAATGGTTAAAGCAAAATGATTTAACTGACCCTGATTTAATGACAGCATGGCCATTTGTGACCACTGATAATATTGCTCTTGGCGAAAAGGGCATCATTGTTAAATATCAAGCCTATGCCATCGCGGCTTATGCTTTTGGTCAGCCTGAATTTGTTGTGCCCTATGAGCAATTAAAAGGGATTGTTAAACCAGAGTTTTTGTAATGTGGATAGATACCCATTGCCATTTTGATGTAGAAGAATTTGCTCTTGATCGCACACAAGTCGCGGCTGATGCCTATGCTCAAGGGGTAGAAGCGATTGCGGTCATTGCCTATTTAGCCAAGTATTGGCCACAACTACTATCGGTTTGTCAGCAATTTAAGCAACCACAATTATTACCAGTGTTGGGTTTGCATCCTTGTTATATCAGCGAACATCAAAACAGCGATTTAGGACAATTAGAAAAGCATTTGCAAAACAATGACTGTATTGCGATTGGTGAAATTGGTTTAGACACTTATGTTGCCGAAATCAAACAACCTGAATTTTATCAAAAGCAACAACAAATTTTTGCTGAACAATTAGCCTTAGCCAAACAATATCAAAAGCCTGTGGTGTTACATGTACGCAAAGCACATGCAGATGTCTTTAAAATTATTAAACAACAAAAATTTAGCGAAGGTGGCATCGTTCATGCTTTTTCGGGTGGGGTAGAAGAGGCAAAAACCTATGCGAAATTAGGCTTTAAGTTGGGGATTGGTGGCAGCGTAACCTATCCACAAGCCAAGCGTTTACATAGCGTGGTGAATGCCATGCCAATAGAAAGTTTGGTGATCGAAACGGATGCACCTGATATGATTCCCATGCCTCATCGTCAAGAGAATGCCAAATATACACGTAACTCTCCCGCCTATTTACCCAGTGTTGCCCATGCTTTAGCTCAAGCCAAACAGTTTTCCTTAGAACAGCTTGCACAAATTTTATGGAAAAATAGTTGCCAAGCTTTGCATTTAACGTTAAAAAGCAGCGGCTTTTATTAAGCCATATTTTTTAATATCTATCCTCGCTACAGGAGGATAAGATTTTTATTTAGGGTGATTTTATGCAAGGTCTGTTTGAACGTACCCACATCCTATTAGGGGATGAGAAAATTGAGCGTTTAAAAAACGCACGTGTTTTTATTGCGGGTTTAGGTGGTGTTGGCTCGTTTGCTGCCGAAGCCTTGGCGCGTATGGGCGTTGGCCATTTAACGTTGGTTGATTGTGACGTGGTTGCTGCTAGTAATGTTAACCGTCAATTAGTGGCTTTAAACTCAACAGTTGGCCAAAACAAAGCCGATATTATGGCGGCACGTGTTCGTGATATTAATCCTGATGTGCAGTTAATGGTGATGACTGATTTTATGAATCGGGAGTTGTTTGAAGCTCATTTTGCTGAAAATCAATATAACTATGTGTTAGATTGTATTGATTCGCTTAACTGTAAAGTGGCGTTGATTGAAGTCGCTTATAAGTTGGGCTTAAATGTCGCTTCTAGTATGGGGGCAGGTGGCAAAACTGACCCATCACAAATTAAAGTCAGCGATTTATATGACACCAATGTTTGTCATTTAGCGAGCAAAATGCGTCAACGTTTGAAGCGTTTAAATGTGGGTACAGGCATTCGTACGGTGTATTCGACAGAGCCACCTTTACCGCCGTTGCCGCCTGCACCTACATCCGCAGGACGACCAAGAGCCGTTAATGGCACAGTAAGTTATTTGCCACCGTTATTTGGTTTTACCTTGGCAGGTTTAGTAGTACGCGATTTAACAGGTATTAGCGAACCGTTAAAACGCAAAACTGTGCGTAAAGGTTATAAGCCCAAGGGGATGACTTAACTAGGCTTTTGGAAAACTTTGAGTTACGTCATTGTGTAGGCTGGGCATTTTGCCCAGCTTATTGCTTAAAAAGGTACTTATTTGCTGGGCTAAAGCCACAGCCTACGTTAATATAATGATGTTAGAATGACAAAACCACTAAATAAAGCAAGGACTGCAAAATGCGACAATATATTCGTGATCGCACGGCTGGCGGTACATACTTTCTAACTTTTAACTTATTAAACCGTCAACAAACATTACTGACAGATAACATAGATAAAGTTCGCCAAGCCTACCGACTCACCCAACAACACCAGCCATTTTCTTTACAGGCAATGGTTATTTTACCCGAACACATACATTGGCTCATACAATTACCCATTAATGATGATAATTATGCTGCTAGGGTATCGTTATTTAAGGCCGCTTTTTCTCGACAAATGGCAAAAACCGAAATACTGAGCCAAAGCCGAATGGCTAAACGTGAAAGAGGAATATGGCAGAGACGTTTTTGGGAGCATCGCATCCGTGATGAACATGACTTTAAGCAACATATGGATTATATTCATTATAATCCTGTTAAACATGGTTACACGGTCGCGGCTAAAGACTGGCCATTTTCAACTTTTCATCATTGGGTAAGTCAAAAAGTGTATTCTCAACATTGGGGAAGCATTGAAAAAAATTAACGGATGTGAGGTGTAAAATGAACTGGCAATCTCTGTGGCAAAGCCTAAGTTTAGTGCCTTCTAGTCATTTATTAGCAGAATTACAAACAGCTTATACACAAACGCAGCGTTTTTATCATAGCCAACAACATCTACAAGAATGTTTAAGCCTATTAAATGAGGTAGAACATTTAGCCAAACAACCTGCCGAATTAGCCCTTGCGTTATATTTTCATGATGCCATTTATAACCCACAAGCCAACGACAATGAAGCACAAAGTGCAGCATGGGCAGTGCAAGTATTAACTCAATGCCACGCACAACAAACATTAATACAACGCATTGAACAGTTAATTATAGCCACTCAACATCACACCATTGCCAAAGATGATGTTGATGGCCAATTATTATTGGATATAGATTTAGCGATTTTAGGGCAAGAATCGACTCGCTTTAATGAGTACGAACAACAAATTCGCCAAGAATATGCGTGGGTCAGCGAACAAGATTATCGTATAGGTAGGTCAAAGGTATTACAGAGTTTTTTACAACGAGAGTGGATTTATCAAACGGATTATTTTAGAAAAAGATTTGAACAACAAGCGCGGTTGAATATTCAAACCGCGCTTGAGGGTTTAGCTAATTAAATTAAACTAATTCAATCGCCATTGCAGTAGCTTCACCACCACCAATACATAAAGAAGCAACACCACGTTTGCCACCGTATTGTTTTAAAGCGTGAATCAAACTTAAAATGATACGAGAACCAGTAGAGCCAACTGGATGACCTAAAGCACAAGCACCACCATGTACGTTAACTTTGTCATGGGGAATGTTGTGTTTAATCATGGCAGCCATTGTGACCATTGCAAAAGCTTCGTTGATTTCAAATAAATCAACATCAGCAACGTTCCAACCTGTTTTAGCAAATAATTTTTCCATCGCGCCAATTGGAGCAATGGTAAATTCGCTTGGATGTTGAGACTGTGTGCTGTGGGCAACAATACGTGCTAAAGGTTGTAAACCACGTGCTTTAGCAGTGCTTTCGCGCATTAATACTAATGCAGATGCACCGTCAGAAATAGAGCTGGCGTTAGCGGCAGTGATTGTACCGTCTTTAGCAAATGCTGGTTTTAAGCTAGGAATTTTTTCGATTTTAGCATTACCGGGTTGTTCATCAATGGCAACTAAGGTATCACCATTACGACCTTTAACAGGCACACCAACGATTTCGGCTTCAAAACGGCCTTCAGCAATCGCTTTTTGGGCGCGCTTTAAAGAGGCAATCGCAAAATCGTCCATTTGTTCACGGGTTAACTCTAATTTGGTCGCCATTTCTTGAGCAAAAGAACCCATTAAACGACCTGTTTCAGCATCTTCTAAACCGTCTAAAAACATATGATCTTTGATGTCACCATGACCCATACGATAACCACCACGAGCTTTGGTTAACACGTAGGGTGCGTTGGTCATAGACTCCATACCACCTGCAACAGCAATATCAACACTGCCAGCCACTAATAAATCGTGAGCAAACATGGTGGCTTTCATACCAGAACCACAAAGTTTGTTAATGGTGGTTGCACCTGTTGCGGCTGGCAAACCTGCTTTTAACATTGCTTGACGGGCAGGGCCTTGTTTTAAACCAGCAGGCAACACACAACCCATAATCACTTCTTGCACATCTTCTGGTTGAATACCAGCACGAGCAATCGCTTCTTTAATAGCAACAGCGCCAAGTTCAGGTGCAGTCACGCTAGATAAAGCACCTTGGAAACCACCCATTGGGGTACGAGCACCATTTACGATAACAATAGGATCATGGCTCATTTTTAAACTCCACTTATATATGAGATGTGCTAAACAAACCTGACGATTATACGGTATTTCTGTACCGATGTAGGCGTTTGCGAGGCTTTTTATTTGACTTAATGGTTCAAAATACACTGTAGTAAAAATACTACATCAATTGCCATTTTTTGCGATAGAAATGCAATCTTGGAATCAGCATAATACACACATGGCGCAGGATGATGCAAAGGATAGCAAAAAAGGACAGGACATAAGCCATAGGATGTAGAGGAAGAGGCTAAGATAGCCAAACGATCATAAGCTTTCAGGATGATAGCAAATGATTAGCGTAGCAGCAAATGGATACGCACAGGGAGTAGAAGGATTGGATGCTGCAAGGTGACATTAAGTCAACATCGACATGAAGTCAAAGAAAAAGCCCAAGTTCAGGATGATTGAAACTTGGGCTTTCTTGTTTTTGCGAATAATCACTCTTAAAACAGTAATGGTTGGCCAAACGTATTAAATGTTTTGGGAGTGAAAATTCGAATTTTATTAGTTATTAAAGTCGTCGTGATCATGATGTTGATTGATGACTTTTTCACGTTGAATACGTTGATAAATTTCTTCACGATGTACAGCAATTTCTTTAGGGGCATTGACACCAATACGAACTTGGTTGCCTTTTACGCCTAATACAGTCACGCTTACTTCGTCACCAACCATTAAAGTTTCGCCAACACGACGAGTTAAAATTAACATAGTTAATCTCCTTGAGTAGAAACAGCTTGTTATTTGAGGCTTATTTGTGCATTTGCCTTGCAGTTTCCATTAGATTCCCAGTCAGTTAACAATCATATAGAGTATTAAGACGGATGTGTCTAATAAACTATTTTCTTTTTAAGTTTTCTGACCTACAAAATCAAGCGTTAATGCGTATTAAATACAAAAAAACCGACAAAATGTTGATAGTGATAACATAAAATCTGATTTTAGATTTTATACAGGTGGCAATCTTGGCCTAAGACCAAAGTATTTTATCGCTGTTGGCATCTATCAGGGTATAACTGAGTGTTTTGAGTAGAGCACAAACAACTAAAATGACGTTAATCTTAAACTTAGGTAGACGTTAATATAAAACGCCTACCTTAAGATTTTCTTAAGCATCCAAGCCAAATGCTGTATGTAAAGCACGTACTGCTAATTCCATATACTTCTCTTCTACAACCACAGAAATTTTGATTTCGGAAGTTGAGATCATTTGGATGTTGATGTTCTCTTTGGCTAATGTACCAAACATTTGGCTAGCCACACCTGCGTGAGAACGCATACCCACACCTACTAAAGATACTTTAGCAATCTTGTCGTCACCAACCACTTCACGAGCACCAATTTCTTTGGCGATGTTTTCTAAAATGGGTAAAGCTTTACGGAATTCGTTGCGGTGAACAGTAAAAGTAAAGTCTGTGGTGTTGTCGGCACTGATGTTTTGCACAATCATGTCGATTTCGATATTGGCATCACCAATTGGGCCTAAAATGCGATAAGCAATACCAGGGGTGTCTGGCACGCCACGAATGGTTAATTTGGCTTCGTCACGGTTAAAGGCAATACCTGAAATAACTGGTTGTTCCATTGTGTCCTCCGAATCTGTGGTAATTAATGTGCCTTCGCCTTCAGCAAAGCTAGACAATACGCGTAATGGCACTTGGTATTTGCCTGCAAATTCGACCGAGCGAATTTGTAAAACTTTAGAGCCTAGGCTGGCCATTTCTAACATTTCTTCAAATGTGATTTTTTCTAAACGACGTGCTTGAGGAACGACACGTGGGTCAGTGGTGTAAACCCCATCAACGTCGGTATAAATTTGGCATTCATCGGCTTTTAAGGCGGCTGCTAGCGCAACACCTGTTGTGTCTGAGCCACCACGACCTAAAGTGGTAATGTTACCTTGTGCATCAATACCTTGGAAACCTGCAACAATAATCACATTACGTTTTGCAAGTTCGGCACGCATAGCAGCATCATCAATTGATTCGATACGTGCTTTGGTAAAGGCACTGTCTGTACGAATGGCAACTTGTGCGCCAGTCATGGATTTAGCGCCTAAACCACGTTTTTGTAAGGCCATGGCTAATAAGGCAATCGTGACTTGTTCGCCTGTTGACACCATTTGATCGAGTTCGCGTGGGTCTGGCTCATCCGTAATGGCTTTAGCTAAGGCGAGTAAACGATTAGTTTCGCCACTCATCGCAGAAACGACAACCACAATATCGTGGCCTTGTTTATGCCAACGCTCAACACGTTCGGCAACGGCTTGAATACGTTCAGGTGACCCAACAGAAGTGCCACCGTATTTTTGAACAATAAGTGCCATAGTAAAGATTTCCTATTTTTGCTGTAACCACAAAGAGACACTGTTAAGCGCTTGAGGTAGGGCGGCCACATTTGTACCACCACCTTGTGCCATATCAGGACGACCGCCGCCTTTGCCACCTAACTGAGTTGAAATATGTTGTACTAAATCACCTGCTTTAAAGCGTGAGGTGAGGTCGGCTGTTACCCCTGCAATCACGGTAACTTTGTCGCCTTCAACCGTCGCTAAAACAATCACACCAGAAGCCAATTTATTTTTTAATTGGTCAAGTGTTGTACGCAAGGATTTAGAGTCTGCACCTTCGAGTTTGACGGCTAATAACTTAACGCCGTTGATGTCTTGGACTTGAGACAATAAATCATTGCTAGCACTGCTGGCTAATTTTGCTTTTAAGCGTTCGATTTCTTTTTCTAAATCACGATTACGTTCAGCCAGTTGTTGCACTTTATCAGCAACGGCTTGACGAGAACCTTTGACTAATTGGCCAATGTGGGCAAGGGCTTGTTCGCCTTCCGCTAACCACGCTAAAGCGCCTGAGCCTGTTTTGGCTTCAATACGACGAATACCTGCGGCAACACCACCTTCGCTAGTGATTTTTAATAAACCAATATCACCTGTGCGGCTAACGTGTGTACCACCACATAATTCAACCGAGAAGTTGTCTGTGCCCATGCTTAACACACGCACTGTGTCGCCATATTTTTCACCAAATAAGGCCATTGCGCCTTTGGCTTTGGCGGTATCAATATCAGTGACTTCAGTAGCAACGGTACTATTCGCTAAGATTTGACCATTCACTAAGGCTTCAATTTGGCTGATTTGTTCGGCAGTGACACCTTCTGTATGTGAGAAGTCAAAACGTAAATAATCAGCGCAAACTAAAGAACCTTTTTGTTGCACGTGTGTGCCTAAGGTTTGGCGTAAAGCGGCATGTAATAGGTGAGTCGCGGAGTGGTTGCGTGCGGTGTTGGCGCGTAAAGTATTGTCAACTTGACCTTCAACGGTATCATTTACTAACAGTTGACCTTGTGTGACGATGCCATGATGCAAAAAGGCGTTACCCACTTTAGTGGTGTTTTGTACTTCAAAACGGGTATGACCCACTGACAATACGCCAGTATCACCGACTTGACCGCCAGACTCGGCATAAAAAGCAGTTTTATCTAAGACCACAACGGCTTTTTGACCTTCGTTGACGTGATTAACGGCTTCATCACCAATAAACATGGCCACAACTTTGCCTTCGCTGCATGTGCTGTCATAACCTGTAAACACAGTATCAACATCAACTTTGAGTAAGCTGTTGTAGTCAAAGTTAAACTTGCCAGCTTTTTGTGAGCGTTCGCGTTGTGCATCCATACAAGCGTTAAAGCCTGCTTCATCAATGCTTAAATGACGTTCACGGGCAATATCTGCCGTTAAATCCATTGGGAAGCCGTAGGTGTCGTATAATTTAAATACCACATCACCACTGATGACTGTGCCTTGTAAGTTGACTAAATCTTGCTCAAGAATTTTTAAACCTTGCTCCAATGTGCGGGCAAATTGTTCTTCTTCTTGCTTTAACACTTTTTCGATAAAAGCTTGACGTTCAACCAATTCGGGATAAGCAGCACCCATGACTTGGGCTAAAGCAGCAACCATTTTATAGAAGAAAGGTTGTGTTGCACCGAGTTTGTTGCCATGACGACAAGCGCGGCGAATAATACGACGTAATACATAACCACGGCCTTCGTTGCTTGGCACAACACCATCAGCCACTAAAAAACTACAAGAACGCGCATGATCAGCAACGACTTTTAAAGAAGCTTGTTGTTCGTTGCTGCAACCAATTGCATCGGCAGCGGCTTGTAATAAATGTTGAAATAAATCAATTTCGTAGTTGCTATGAACGTGTTGCATTACTGCACTAATACGTTCTAAACCCATGCCTGTATCAACAGAAGGTGCAGGAAGTGGATGCAATACACCATCAGCAGTGCGGTTGAATTGCATAAACACGTTATTCCAAATCTCGATATAACGGTCGCCATCTTCTTCGGCACTACCTGGTAAACCACCCCAAATGTCGGCACCGTGGTCATAGAAAATTTCGGTACAAGGACCACAAGGGCCTGTGTCACCCATTGCCCAGAAATTGTCTGAGGCATAGGGTGCGCCTTTGTTGTCACCAATACGAATAATACGTTCAGCAGGTACACCAGCCACGTCTTGCCATAATTGGAAAGCTTCGTCATCGGTGGCGTAAACAGTGACCCATAATTTATCGCTTGGAATATTCAACCATGCAGGAGAGGTTAAAAACTCCCACGCATAAGCAATCGCATCGTGTTTGAAATAGTCACCAAAACTAAAATTACCTAACATTTCAAAGAAGGTATGGTGACGAGCCGTGTAACCGACATTTTCTAAATCGTTGTGTTTGCCGCCTGCACGTACGCATTTTTGTGAGCTAACGGCACGGGTATAAGCACGTTTATCTAATCCCAAAAAGCAGTCTTTGAATTGGTTCATGCCCGCATTAGTAAATAATAATGTGGGGTCATTAGCAGGAATAAGAGAGCTGGATGCTACACGGGTGTGACCTTTGCTTTCAAAAAAGCTTAAAAAGGCTTCGCGAATATCGGCACTACTACGCATGAATACTCCAAGACAAATAATTTCTACGATGAACCTAATTAACGATGATGGTTAAGTGCAGTCGTCTGTTAATAACGCAGGTTTATGTCATTTTATAAGGATCAAAACGTTTTTGAGTTTTAAAAAGCGGTTTGGACGTTAAACCTACAAAAGCTTGAGATTATAACGTGTTATTAGGATACGGGTAGTGGTTTATGTACGAAAAATATGAACGTTCAGGCTAAGGAAGCTATTTGCTGTTTATATTTTTACTGAGAGTTCTTGTTACAAAGCAAAATAAAATAATTTTAGCCAAGCAATCGCTTGGTATTTTCTTTTTTAGTTATTTGTTGTACGATCATCCAAAATGTTGGCTATGATGTTTATATAAACGTCGTATCCGATCAAGTTTAGGTGCCGTATTGCGTTTTGCAAATGATCCTAAAAATTACAGTCCAATTACAGATAGAGGTATAAAGGATGTCAACAGAGGCTTTTATTTATGATGCAGTGCGTACACCGCGCGGCAAAGGCAAAAAAGATGGCTCTTTGCATACGATCAAACCCATTGATTTAGTGGTCGGTTTAATGGATGCCTTAGCAGAGCGTAATGGTCAAGCCGTAAAACAATTAGCGGATGACGTTGTTTTAGGTTGTGTGACACCTGTGGGCGATCAAGGTGCGGATATTGCTAAAACTGCCGCCTTAGCCGCTGGTTTAGCAGACACTGTTGCAGGCGTGCAAATTAACCGTTTCTGTGCTTCTGGCTTAGAAGCAGTGAATATGGCTGCGATGAAAGTACGTTCAGGCTTTGAAGATTTAGTCATTGCTGGTGGCGTAGAGTCTATGTCACGTATTCCAATGGCTTCTGATGGTGGTGCATGGGCAATGGATCCTGCAACTAGCTTAGCCACAGGTTTTGTGCCTCAAGGTATTGGTGCGGATTTAATTGCCACGATTGAAGGTTTTTCACGTACAGATATTGATAGCTTTGCGTTACAGTCGCAAAAGCGTGCAGCTGCTGCCCAAGCAAGTGGTCATTTTGATAAGTCTGTTGTACCTGTTAAAGATATTAATGGTTTAACGGTATTAGCCAAAGACGAATTTATTCGTGGTAATGCGACTTTAGAAGGTTTAGGTGCATTACAACCTTCCTTTATGATGATGGGTGAAATGGGCGGTTTTAATGCGGTTGCCTTACAAAAATATCACTGGGTAGAAAGCATTAATCACGTTCATACTGCTGGTAATTCATCAGGTATTGTTGATGGCGCAGCATTAATGTTAATTGGTAACGAGGCAGCAGGCAAAAAATTAGGTTTAAAACCACGCGCTCGTTTTGTAGCCACCGCTTTATCAGGTGCTGACCCAACCATTATGTTAACAGGCCCAGCACCAGCAGCGTATAAAGCTTTAGAAAAAGCTGGTTTAACGGTTGCTGATATTGATTTGTGGGAAATTAACGAAGCTTTTGCGGCAGTAGCCTTACGCTTTATGAAAGATATGGGCATTAAAGATGACATCGTTAATGTCAACGGTGGTGCGATTGCCATGGGACATCCGCTCGGTGCAACAGGTTGTATGATTTTAAGCACTTTATTGGATGAGTTAGAGCGTCGTAACTTAAAACGTGGTCTTGCTACCTTATGTGTGGGTGGCGGTATGGGCATTGCAACCATCATTGAGCGTGTGTAAGGGGAGTATAGTAAATGACTGATATTATTGGTATGCACTGGGCTGAAGACGCTGATGGCATTGTCACCTTAACGATGGATGACCCAACCAGCGAAGCAAATATTATGAATGAAGTCTTTGAGAAGGCGTTGACACAAACGGTCGCCAAACTCAAAGAAGAAAAAGCCCGTATTAAAGGGATTATTGTTACCTCTGCGAAAAAGACTTTCTTCGCTGGTGGTGATTTAACCGCCTTAATTCAAGCTAAACCTGAACACGCACCGATTTTTGAACAAAAAGTCAGTGAATTAAAAGCGTTATTACGCGCTTTAGAAACCTTAGGTAAGCCTGTTGTTGCCGCAATGAATGGCACAGCCTTGGGTGGTGGTTTAGAGATTGCATTAAGCTGTCATCACCGTATTGCCTTAAACA
>ERZ650309.295-NODE-295-length-25281-cov-5.535915_pt1 | contig 25281 bp, 39 predicted proteins | sample MGYA00376245_ERZ650309 | MGnify/ENA primary metagenome ERZ650309 (study PRJEB26733, sample SAMN07839294) | wastewater metagenome | biome: urban; feature: wastewater treatment plant; material: waste water | place: USA: North Carolina | collected 2016-04-26 ...
TAACCGTAACGCCTATTTTTGTTCCGTCTGAATTTAGTATGTAAACCGATTGCCCGATTGTAGCCATAGTCCTGTTAAGGCTTGTGGTCATTTCGGTGATAGGAGTTTTGTATGGCTCGCCTAATGTGTTAAGCCCGTTTATTGCCTCCCATTGCGATAGTGTCAGGCCGTAAGCGAATAACGTTAGCCGCTTTGCTTTCTTTCCTCCTCCATAATCGAAAGTATATTCCTGATTGTAAGTAAAAGGATAACACTCGTCACCGCCAAGGCTGTTTTTCCATTGGAGCATGACAGTGTTTGAACATTCTTCTTCTATGTCAATTGAAATATCTTCAACGGGTACTAATATCCTACTCTGTGTCATAACCTTGTCAGTAGTTCCACCAAATCCAGCAACCGAAACAAAAACATCATTGCCATAAGCAACAGATAGCCATGAATAGCTATTTGCAGCTACTTGAGGAAACCAGTTTATTCCATCCACCGAAACCATTACTCTGTTAGTACCAGAACTTGCAACCGCAACAAAAATGTTATTCAAAAATCTCACATCTTGCCAAGTATTTTGCTCTGCTGCATTTCTTAAAGTCCAGTCGATGCCGTTAGGTGATGTCATTACCCTGTTAGTTCCATCGTTAGAAACAGCAACGAACAGACCAGCCCCATATGCAACAGCTCGCCAAGTATTGTCTTGTGGAGTTGTTCTTAAAGTCCAATTAATTCCGTCAGGTGAGGTCATGACCCGATCTCCTGTACCGCTCCATGCAACCGCAACAAGTAATCCATTACCATAAGTAACACCAAGCCAAGCGCGATCAGGACAAGTTTGAGACATCCAAGTAATACCTCCCGAAGAAGTCATAACTCGATCTGTTCCGGTTTGAGAAACGGCAACAAATAAACCAATATCTTCAGCCCAAACAATAGATTCCCATGTGCGATCAGGGCAAGTTCTTGTAGTCCATGTTATGCCGTCAGGAGATGTCATGCAATTATTACCTGATCCTGTACCTGTTCCTGTTATTCCTGAAAGAGCAACAAATAAAACTCCCCCGAATGCAATGCATGTCCATCCACTATCTATACTACTTGACCTTGCTGTCCAAGTTATCCCATCAGTCGAGGTCATAACCCTGTTTCCTGTTCCACTATCACAAACCGCAACAAACACACCTTCCGCAAATTCGACCCCCCTCCATTGCCTATTATTAGCTGCTGTTCGACTTGTCCATGAGGTCGGATATTCCTCTAAAGAAATTTTTACAATGTTAGCAAGGTCTGTTATCTCCTTGTATTTTGCCCGATAAGCACCAACCCCCAAAGTATATTCAAGAGAATTAACTAATGACGCATCAAGAAATCTTTCAACAGTTAAAAGTCCTATGGTCTTTGATATAAAACTAACTGTCCCTATTTGATTTTTATTGTTTATCTTAAGTGATGTTAAAATACCCTGCGAACCAAGATCGTTTATCATTCCTATCTGCAAGCCTCCATAAATGGCAAACCTTAAATTTGCAACGTCATCATTGTTAGAGGTTGCTGATCCCGTCCAGAACTCCTGATACTTGATGTAATACTTTATCCAGTTTCCGTCCAGATAAACCGTTGACCCACTTGTCAAATTAGAGTTATTATCCAGACTCATGTTAGACTTTAGAATAGCCTCCACACGAACCGAAAGCAACCCCGCAGAATTAGGGTAGCATTTCTGCGTTCCTATCTTTAGTCCCGTTGTGCTGTTCCAAATCTCAACAAGTAAATAGTATCCTGCATTGGCATGATCGGTAGTGGTCATCTTGTAGATGATCGGCCCTGATGTTCCCGCCCATGTTGCTGGCCTACTGTTTACGGTTAAGCTCATTTTACATCAATCCTTTTTCTTACCTCTTTACCAATAGAATATCCTACAAAGAATGACAAGGTATTTAATCCTACATCTTTGGGACTAATTTTAAACCTTGCAAATTTGTTAGCTTCGTAAACTTTCCTTTCCTCTTTAGTCAGATTAATCTTTGCACTACAGGAGGATAACAATAAACAAACTACCACCATCCTAGCAGCGTTATGTATTATCGTTCTGATATTTATCGCCTGATTTCTCGCTATACTCTTTAACAAGTCCGGCTTATTCTTTTCAATCGCTCCAACAAAATCAATCCCCGGCTTGTCTCCTTTGAAAATAGACGTACCTTCCTGACCAATCTTAACAGCTATTGCGAAGGCAAGGCTCTGATAGTTCAACTTAATGAACCTACCCTTTGCGTTTCTTTCCGGTGGCCTTAGTCCCGCGTTCCTCAACCATTCTTCTATCTTGTCGGTAGGTGGCATCTTGCCTGGGCCACGCCCGAAAACTAAGTACTTCAAATGTGAGGCCCCGTATAGAACGCCCCTATCTTCGCTTACCTCCTGTTTGAATGACTGCGGCATCTTCTGGTTTTTAGAGGAGGCATCTTCTTTAAGGTAGGCTTCTACCTTATCAAAATACTCTTTAAAGGCTTGTGCGTTTGTCATTAGTAAACCTGTTCGAGTACGTGAATGTCTGCGTTATACGATACACCGAATAGTCCAGAGGCCAAGAAAGCATACTCAGGTTGAATCGAAATATTAACGGGTGTTTCCTCCTGATCTATAATATTGCAATCCAATAGATTCCTAAAGAAGTCCTTGGCGTACTTTCTCATTGGTTGCAGATATGTCTCCTCTACCTTTCTGCTTCTAAAATCATTGGTTTCTTGTGGTATACGTGTGAATATCCAACCTTGTAATGGCATTAACGTCTTTATTCTACCGTTAAGGAATACCATTTTAGAACCGAAAGGAAGTAGTAAGTGAGCGGGGTAGTCGTTAAAGTTGAATGACTCGATAAAGGCATTGAACTCGTCCAGCTTGGCAAACTTCAACGAGCCAGTCTTTAGTCCGGCCTGAACGTGCGCCCACTCAACACAAGCTAATAGGGTCTTGCGTGATACATCGTCTAGTCTTTCCTGTAGCTCTGTCATTCCTGAATGTTTCGCCAAATTTCATTAAACCTCTCCTGATATTCACGCTCCTCTTTCAACTCCCATAGTACCTGTATAACTGTGTCAAAACTTTCTTTTTCCTCTACCTTTGTCGGACTCATTCCGAACTCCTTAGCAAACTGAACTATCAGCGATTGATAATTAAACCTTTGTAGCCTGTTTGCTTTAGCCAATACCGCAACGCTCTCTTTCGTATTATAGTAAGGTTGCTTCTTATCTGCTTCCAAACACTTTGATGCCCACTTGAATTTTTCTTCACATGATTTAACAAAAAAAAACCAACGCTAAAGATTTCGGTAATAGGTAGCTCCTCGAAGACCGCCTCCCATTTCTTTATAGATTCATAGTTTAACTTCGAGCCATCAAGTAATGGTTGAAGGTAAACAGCAGCAGCAAAGCAGATATTTTGCTCTGGGAATCTTGAACTATCAATAGCCTGTTTGACTAACGTAGTCTGTCCAATAGGAAGCCTTCCTATGTCGCTAGGTATCTCTACGGTCTTGCCATTGAATGAAAATGACTTTATTACCTCGAATCGTGGCTCTGTCTCCACCACCCATCTGGTAAGCTCCTCCACAGCCACCTCATTCTCAGGGGTACGATCTACCCTGTCAAAGTTGCAATCATTGAGGATGCAGAAAAGTTTGAAGTAGTCACGCTCAAGGATGGGCTTTTCTAAATCCCAATCTTTATAAATACGTTGGAAGATACGGGCTTTTAGTTCCTCAAACGATTGAGGGGTGTTGGCCTTGGCTCCATTTAATTGAAGGGCTACCATAACCCATAACCAACGTTAAAGGCTTTCACGATCAAGTTAATCGCAATACCGACTAACCACGAGACGGGAACAAGTACAATGCAAATCAGAACCATAATCGCAAAGAATTGTAATGCGTTCTGTATAAATTCTAAAAATAGCTTTTTCATGTGGGTTTGGTTTTAAATTCCTAATTGATTTTCAAATTCAGGGTCATTGTGTGGATAGCAGAATATCCAATCCGATAGATTGGTTACATAGTCCTCCCAGTTCGCGTACATAAATCCGTAAAAAGTATTCTCCTGCCTGTCAATGTTTCCGGCCATAGATGAGAATACATTGTAAGCTGCTACATATCTTTCCCATCCCCCTACGTGTTCGGATTTATCGACCGTGTTACGCATCACGCCAGAGTTAGTAACCTTGTCCTCATTCTCCTTCAGCCACTTAGCGTAGATGTATGCCTTCAATACTTCAATAAGGCCAGGGAAATTATAATTTGTTGAGTTGTAAGAATAAACCTTCCCATCTCTTAGATCGACCCACTTTTGCTCGGGAGTTGCGGCACCGATTCCTGCTACGAATAAGTTGTAAAGGGTTGTTCCAAACATTGCCATTAATAGTTTTGCTTCGTGGTAATCAATGAATGCCTGTAAGTCCTTCGTTTCCTCAATATTCGGAATGCGATAAGGTCGATCTAAGAAATGTTCGGTTGTAATCATATTAATGAGCCAATAAAACAGCCGTGGCCGTAGCTACCATTGTACCTGATCCAGTGTAAGAAACTCTCCAATAGTTGTAAGGATTGTCGCTTAATTGCCAGATAAAAGTTTGAGAGGCCACGTCCGTTGCTGTATAAGTGTTTACCGCAGTAGATACTCCGTTAGGCAACAAAGCCGCTTTATAATTTACGTTATCAAGGCTACCTTGAAGTGTCAACGTTCCTGCAACGGTTCCCGAAGTCTTAGTCACTGTAACCTGTACGGTAACGGTGTTTTTATGACCTCTAACCTGAGCGGTTAGAATACCCGTTCCTGTGTTGGTGATCGTCTCCGTAGCACTTGCTGAGGCGTTTTTCATCGTCACATCCTGAGCAAATACGCTAACTCCTAGAGCTAACGTAAACAAAAGTGTAATAAATTTTTTCATTGTTTTAAAGTAGGGGGTTATTAGCCCCCTGTTTTTTAGTTCCTATATGCTTTAGCTGAAAAACTTGCCGACATCGTACCCGTACCCGTCCACGATACCCTTAGGTAAGGGAAGTTCCCGCCTAAAAGTCGATAGTGATACGTGTTGGATGCATCGGTTGCCGTTATGGTAGCTAATGCAGTCTGACTATCATTGGTATTTACAGCCTTCCAGTTGGTTCCATCAATAGAACCTTGTAAAGTGATCGTACCTCCTACGGTACCGGAAATCTTGGTAACAGAAATCCATACCAATACTTCATTTACCTGACTTGTAACAGGCATCAACCTCGTTGAGATAAATGCTGTTGCTGTGTTTACAACCGTATCAGCTTGAGGGAATACTCCCGCAGTTGACAAAGGATTGAAAAACGTATGCTGCGCGAATGCGCTAACACTCAGTATCAGCGCAAAAATCATAATTGAAATCTTTTTCATTTTACTTTTTCGTTTTTAAAATTAGATAGCCAAGTTCAATTCTGCGATAGCATCAGAGAAATCACCGGAAACAAACGCTCCAGCGTGGTTTGCTTTGATGTAACACACCAAACGAATCTCTCCAAGAATCGTGATAAGGTTCTTAGTGAAGTCATCTGCATCGTGACCCATGTCGATAGTGAAACCGTCACGAACACGAACGTTCATCTTAGTAAAGTCCCCTACTGTAAACTTATCAACAGTTTGGCCAGTGTTCTCAAGGATTCTAACCCCTGAAATTGTCATACCGTCAGCACTCTTGAAAGGAGGCATTGAGTAATGTCCATCGCTGCCCTTGTTCAAATCCAATTTTGCCACATCGGTAGGATGCATCAAAACATAATTAGGTATGAACTTGTTTGTAACAACTTGAGCAACAGCACAACGCAACACATCCCAATGGTTAGCCTGTACGATAGTAGATGCAAAAGCACCGGAAGCATAGGCAGTATCCTGATTCAAGATACCATTCAAGCTAGGGGTACTTCCGTCACCAGCTAACAAATCAGCGTCAGCCTTCAAAAGAACTTCCTCTCTCAATTCATTGTCAATCTCATTGGCAAGACCTGGGAGATCTGAAAGAGATTCTTTGGAAGCCTTAATGTAAGCGGTTACCTTTTCAACCTTAGCAGATTTTTCAATCCAATCAAAGTCAATTTGGTTCTTAGCAGCACCTTCAGCAGTCTCGTTCGCTGCGCCTTCTTGTCCTGATTTCTCAGCCCATTGCGCGTACATGGTAGAAATCGGAGATGTATTAGCAATGTCAATAAGCCAAGGTCTGCGCTTTTGAATGTTGGTAAGGCCCGGCTCAAAACTGGAAAGCTCCCAAGGAATAGAGTTGGTTCCAACAGCATCAACATTACCAGTTCCCATGTTGGCAACGGTTTTGTTCAAGATACTGACATCCTTAATCTCAAGGGTGCGGTGTTCGTTCTTTCCGAACTTGCCCTCTAAGAGTTTGTTTGCAACCAACGCCTCAACTACTTGCTGACCGAACGTCTTAGCTTGTACGCGACCTTTGCCGCTTTCTTTTGCCTTGGCTACGTCCTCAGACATTTCTTCGATCTGTTTGGCAACCTTACCGAGTGATTCGTTCACCGTTTTAATCGCTGATTCAAACTTCTCCGCAGTCAAATCTTTAAGACTTGCTTTCAGTTCGTCCAGTTTCTTAATCGCTTCGTCAAAGGCGGACTTGTCGGCCTTGTCTCCGATGCTTTTCTTAAATGCTTCTACCTGAGAAGATACTTTTTTGATCTCGTCAAGTAATTCTTTTTCTTCCATTTTTTAATCGTTTAAAAGTTTAGTTAATTTTTTTAGTTCCTCTTTGATCTGAGTGGCTTTACCCGGCTCAAGGCTAGTGTCTGTTGACGGCTTGCCTTTTGTTTCCTGCACTGAAATAGTAGGCGTGACGAAGTTCGAACCTTTCACCACCGCACTACCTTCAATATTTTTTGCCTCCGTGACTGCCCAGAAATACCCTACTGCGTCAACGTCTGCTTTGTTTGCTATTACTGGATAATACTTTTCCCATATAGCAAATTCCTTTTCGTATCTGTCATCATTAATTGCCATGTCAATCTTAACATAGCGCATACCGACTGAATGATTTTTAACTTGACCACGTCTATACTTCTCAAACATGAAAGGACTGTCTGCTTTGTCAATTACTGAGTCGTATATGAGAGCCTGAGTTGTGCCTTCATACCCACCGAAACCAAGCTCCGCCCATGTCATTTGCTTTACAAATGCTTTCACATTATCGGATACTATGCCCTCAAAAGAAAAGTTGTGTTGATTGACCAGGTAGTTATCCCGGGTTTCCTTCAAAGACTTGTTCCAAAGCTGGTCAATATGTACGTCCTGATGAGAGTCGTAAAGTTTTGTAGTATTGATAATTGATCGAACCTTTATTCTGGTGGCCTCTGCTGGAATGCTATCGGACTTGATAACATCACCCTTCTCGGAAACAAGAGGGGCCATAAAAGAAATAGCGTCAGCGTGTTTAATGGTCGCTTTCTTTTGCGCTATCAAAGCAGACTTATTAGCAATCAACCAATCATAAAGCTGCTCTTTGTCTTCGATCAATGGAATCGTTATCATTTGTTTACTGTTTGATTCTCCTTCACTATTTTATCTTTCTTGGCCTTGATAGCCGCAATTTCTTTGGCTGTTAGTTTCATCTTTTCTTTTTTGCTTCAACATTCTCTTTAAACTTCTTTGCTCTCGCCTCTTGTATAGCCTTATTACGCTCAACATTCCTTAGAATGATTAACTTTTGTTGCCTTGCCCTGTCTGCCATAATCTCTTGATACGTTTGGCGTTTGGGTTCTTTATTTTCACCCGGAACGGGTTTAGGGAGTCGTTCGTATGGTTGATGTTCAATTAGTTTAGACTCCTCTGAGAATTCTTCATCAGGAATAAACGATGTTTCACGGGGAACATCTACAACTATTTCCTGTGCCTGTTCTTCTGGTTCGGTCTTCTGGTTCTTCTTTGATTTTGACTTGCTCATAATGCTTCTGTTATAGGTTCTTCGGTTGGTGCCGGAGCTTCCGGTTCCTTTTTTTCAATCTTAAAATCTAAATCCAAATACTGATTTGCTTCTTCTATGCTTACCCCCATAGACAAAAGCTCTTTCAATGATGCTATTTTCGTGCGTTCTACTTCTGACTTCTCCTTCTCAAAAACTTGCGTAAAGGGTAGGTGCATCCAATCAATCACGATATTCTTTCCTACCTTATCATATCCGAAATGCCTTTCAAAAGCATTCATCATATCGTTTCCCTTTGGCTGCAACGTGTAGGAAATATGACTCATACGGGCCTTCTCCTGATTTTCAAAAGTGGAGGACACCCCGGCCTCAAGTACGTCTTTAGGAATGTTGAACATAGAGCCGATAAGGAAGTAATCAGACAAATAGCTTTCGTCTAACTTTAGCGCACCCATGTCTTCCACAAATCGCCTTATCTGTACCATTGTTTTCAATGGGTAAATCTTACGGTTATCGTCTCCAAACTTGTTTTGAATGTCCTGCTTTTCATCTTCACCCATTCCGAATTTAGAAGTATCGTTATTTGAACCTACTAAGAACTTACCCGAAAAACGGACGTTGATATTCTTCGCATCAAGCGAATGCTCTGAGTTTGAAATGATCTTGTGAAGAGCGTCAATCCGTGACGGCCCTTTAAAGAAATTACCGATTCCGTTTGTAAGGTCGTGGGTAATTACCAAACGATCTAGCGGAAACTTAAACGTTGTGCCGTCATTGTAGCAATAGGTAATGTCTTTCTTTGAATATTCTTTCAGAGTATCATCACTGAATATTAACTTATCCGAATTGGCTTGCATATCATTGGGCCACTTGATCTTGTAAGGCTCAAGATGATACATACGATTTCCCTTCTTCTCTACAATAGCACTATCCACATAGCAATAGTCATTGCCTAACATATTCCAAAACATCCAATCCCAAAGGAACTGACTACCGGACTGCATCGGATTTGGGTGGGTAATAAGATTTAGAAACGGATCGGATTCAAGTTCTTTATCTTTTTGATACACGTACACTTTACCTAGTGAAAACATATCACACTGAAGTGAAAATATTTTTAAAAGAGCCGGGTTTGAAAGGATTGCCGCTAGTTTGTGCTTATCGAGATTGTAGTTATTGAACTTAGTGGAGCCGTCAATGACATTTAGATTGAACTGACTTTTGTTCAACCCTAAAAATTTCTTCAAATTCCCAGCTAGGTCTAAGAATCTCAAATTGGCTTTTATCCCGTTATGGGATTGTAAAGCAAAAGTGGGAAAGAGTTTTGAATTTTCCTAATATGGGAAATTTAGGCTAAACTATTTTGATAATTCCTTGGGCTTTAAGGAAGGAAGCGATGTATCGTGCCGGATCACTGCAAAGATGATTGTTTACATCCTCTGGCTCCTCCTGCACTATGCCGTAACGATCAACAATACGGGAATAATTTTCTTGCTCGTATTGAAGATTTTTAGATGAGGATGTATAAAATACGTTTAGTTTTTCAAGCAACCCAATACCGTCCAGTATTGACCCTGGCCCCTTGGCTGCTGTGATTGCATAGTCAAATCCGGCCTCCCTTAGTGCTACAACCTTCATAGGTCGGTTATCGTCACATAGGATAATGCCGTTCTTTGGTATGCCCAATCTTTCAAAATGCCAAACGACTAAACCTTCCTCCCTCGCGTTGACTTGTTCGATTTCAACCATGGACAAATCGGCTTTTATCTGATTCTCTGATTTATAATTTAGTTCATGAAGGTAGAAATTGCCATCGTAATACTTAGCCTCAAGCACACCCCACGGATCCACGACACCCCAATCACAACCCCAATATCTCTTTGCATTGATCTTGTGGTAATCATCGTCACTTATCTCTTTCCAATGGAATATCCTGTTGGGCCTTTCTGCTTTCTCACCCAACCCATAAACAGACCAGTTGAATTTACTTGCTGTGTTCTTTCTCTCGTTCTCCTTACACCTAGATAGTTCTTTGAGTAGCTTTTCGGTAAATCCTTTTTTGTTTTCGGTTAGATTGTAGGTTTTGGCCTCCACTTCTGGCAGTAGTTTACTTGTGACTATCGCACACATCGAAACAGGCTGATAGGACAGAATCTTTATCTTCTGCTCAGGAGGACAAAATGGGTTATCCTTGAACGTGGAAATAATGGTAATAGTCCGGTCGTCCTTCTCTAAATCTAGAATCCAATGGGCTTGTTTTGGGTTCCAGTCGATCAATATAAAGTCCTCAGTCCTTTGGTCGATCTGATCGAATGTTCCACGTGAAATCTTGTAAGGCTCGTTAAGCCAAGCCACATGACCATTGTAGCCCATAACCTTATTTTCATCATCAGTTCCGTTTATTTCGATAATGGACTTATTCGGAAACTGATAGCTGGCTTCTGTCTTGTTAAATTGTACTGTGGAATAGTGAGCCATACTTGGGTAAACAACGCCCATATCAAAGCCTACAGTGTCTCTACAATCCTTCTTAGTGTCCCTCCATACCGAAAGACGCTTGGATTCATTGGACATGGCAAAAAGCCAATAAGCCTGAATAATTGATCTGGTCTTGCTCGAACGGCTTGACCCTCGGTTGACTATGTATCTGTATTTTCTTGTTCCGTCTTGGTTACGGACTTGTATTGCCTCCCAAATCTTCTGAAAAACTATTGTGGCCTTGGCCCTCTCATTCTTCATCGGGCTTGACTATCTCTACTTGCATAGGGCCGTGATTGAGTTTATCACCCAAACTAGTCAAATCCAACTTATCACCGTATTTTTTAGGCTTCAGTTTGCTAGCTATCCATTTACGGGCATCGACACGAAGCCGGGAGCGATTTGTAAACTCTTTGTTTTCTTCCAAAAGAACCATTTTTGTGCCATCGGCATTCTTTACTTCTTTTGACCTGAGAACATCATCTTTACTGTCGTCCGCTATCTCAAGAATCTCCTCCGCTAAATAATCAGCCTGCTCTTCTTTCGCGCGCGCGTATTGACGTAAGAAGGTTTGCGCCCATTCCTGACCGTCTGGTTTGCTACCCTCTGTTAGCCAATTGAGAATAGTTTTAGGTGTTGGCATCCCTTCCTGTTGGCAAATCGTTCTTAGGCTTTTTGAGGATGTCATAAGCTGTTCACAAATGGAATCAGCTATATCTTGGGTGAAAGAGCTTGGGCGTCCGGTATTGGGCTTGTCCTTTTTTTCCATTAAAACAAAAATTTCGGTGGTGTTCTGTTTGTTGAACTAATCGTCCGGTTAATTACCCCGTCCTTGCAGGATTTGAACCTGTATCTCCACCATGTCTTTAGTCGCTCAAATTAAAAAAGCCAGTTTATTAGGCTGGCTAATTTACCGCTCCTTGCAAAGCGGGTGATATTTTTATTCCTCTTATTTGGATCATGATGGGGTAAAGCTAGGAATTTAAGTTGGATTTAGCAAAACGTCTCTTAGGCATCAGCCCGTCACCATTGCAAACAACGCAAGTTCTTAGTAGGTGGGTTTTCTTGTCTCTTACCTTGCCATCGTGACAACCTAATACGGGGCAAAGTTCTTTGTTCTTCATTCTTGGATACCAGTTAGCTATTTTGTCTGCCAGTATGGGTAGTTTTTTATAGGAGGTTTTCATATTCTTGGTAAGCTGAACCCCATCTCCCTGGCCCACGTTGGATTTAGTTCTATTCTCATGTGGCCCTTTCGACTGACCGCTAACCAAAATTCGGTGTTTAAAAGCAAATCTCCAGTCCTGCCTTTCATGTGGTGTATGTCCGTCACCTTTAAATGAGGGTAGACGGGGCAAATCTTGCCTACAATGAAAGATTTCTTTAAACGGCTATATTCCCCCATCTTTTTAGCCGTGCGCTTAGAAACGAAATTTAGGGCTTTCTTTGCCTTCTTAGGTTTTGGGGTTGGTTTGGGGTCAGGGCGAAACATTATTTTGGACGTTTAAGTAAATTTTATAGCCAATCTGTTCCGAAGGTTCGTACTCTGTATTCACGCTCATGATCATCAATCAAGTGCCGTTCTTCAAAGTTTTCACAGTCTGAAAGTTTACCTATGCTCGGTGGCCATCCCGCTGCACATACTTTATCGGTCTTTTGGTTAACACCAAGTATCAGCCAATTTTCGCCACTTGGTTTATGGTGAGCGTAATAAGTCATATCGCTACGAAATACAACTACCAAATCAACCTGCTTTTTAAGCTCCTTGTATTTGATCGAGAACTGAGGTCCGATTGTAAGTTGACCACATTCAGCCAACGACTCCCATAATTCCCAAAGTTCTTTTATAAGTTGCTGGTCTGTCATAATTTTATCTGAATGATGGGTTTTCAAAAATTAAAATGGTAAATCTTCGTGTCTTTCGTTATAATCCTTAACTCTAAACTTTTCTACTTGATCGTGGTCGTTGGTGAATCCCGTCCAGTCTTTGTTGAACTTGAATAGTATTGGTTCCGTGTAAGGAGTTGGGTAACCTCCTCCATCTGTATTTCTAACCTTGTCAACATACAATTCTGAAACGTATCTCTTTTCTGTTTCCGTTGCAAATAGTTGGCGATGTATAACCCATGTATCATCTGACTTATTTGGAAACTTGCCACCACCCTCCACATCGGAAGCCATAGGACGCTTAATCTCACCGTACTGGTCAGGCTTTACCCGCTGGGCTTCCGTAACTGTGTGGCAATTTAAAAAAATACTCTTCCCTGTTGTCTGCGTGAATATCCTCATGTTCTCAATGGCATCGTAGTGATATTCGTGTGAGTTACCTTTGGAGTCAATCTTCAAAGAATTGTAAGGGTCTATCAGGATCATGTCAGCGTTGAAGCCTATGTCATCGGAAATAGCCACCTGTTCAAGCATATCCTTATAGGTGAATTGCTTCACGTGCTTAATGAATAAAACGTTGTCTCTTAGCCATTGGAAATATTTAGCGTGTCCAAAGTTTACATTGAATTTGAATTGAATCAAAAGCCTAGCTATCTGGCTTATCCTGTTTTCGGCTGAATAGATTATAAGTTTCTTCCTTTCAATCAATCGTGATAGAAGGTAAAGTATCAACGTGCTTTTACCTACGTTAGTGTGGCCTATAATCGTTGTAAGTTGCCCCTGCTTGTAGGGGCAATGCTCGTCTAGCTTCATGTGTCCGTATCTCAGTACCTCCCACTTAACCCCAGTTAATATTTCACGCTCGTAGATTTCAGGACTCTCAAAGAAGTCCCTCCCAGGTTCTACCGTGGTTTTAAGTTGGGCCTGAACTTGTTCTTTGAGGGTCATTTGCTCATGTATTCACTTAATACCTCACTTTGAAACTCTATCGTATTTCTTAACCTAGCCCCGTCTAATACCGCCTTTGAGTCTGTTGCTATTTCTTGAAGCGTTGTTTTCGTGTAGGCCAGTAAGTCATAGGATACGTCTATGCTCTCCGCTACCGATACGAGCAACTCTTGAACCTCAGGCGATTGCTTTGACTTCATTAGCTTTTGGATGATTCTCTTTTGGGCTGAAAGAACGGAATCTAACTTACCCGCTTTGTTAGGGAAGTCCATATTTATTCGGATGTACTTTTCTAAGTGGTCAGGCATTTTCTGTGAATTTATTGTAAGCGTTAAAGACGTGCATGAAGTCATTGAATTGCGCCCCGTTGTTCTTTCTCATGAACTTTTCAGCATATGACGGAAGGTTTAGGACTGATTGATTTAATGTCATATATTCGGAAAGGCCTGAAACCCCCTCAATTCTGTAAGCTATGTCATCAATGTATTTTTTGGTAACTACTATAAAATGAGTTCCTGTTCCAATGGTTTTTTGCTTTGGTTCATCTCCATTCAATTCTATTCTATTCTTATCTATTCGCTTAGCAAGGCTTAAGCCACCCTTAAGCCTGGCTTCAGCACCCCTTCGGCCAGCCTCGGAAAGGGCCAATTTATATGAATCTAAGGCTTCCATGCGCTCCAAAAGACTTGGGGAAAAGAAAAAAGCGTCATTTTCCACGTTGAAAAGTTCGTAACTCATTACCACAGTTTTTATTTTCTCCGTGGAGGTATTGTACCTTCTTGCAAGGGATGGCAGTAGCTTCATAGGGTACTTGTATTCTGGCTGATCTCTTAAAAGTTCAATCAATATCCAGAATATTCCGTAACCCTCAGGGCCGAGTTGTTCAATCAAAAGGATGCACTTAGGGTCATCCTTTGCGTTGGAGTCGTGACGAAACCAAAAAGTATCTTTAGCCATAAAATAGGAAGGGGATCAACTTGGTTCGGATTTGCAGCTCCTCCCCAATGTGACCCCCTGTAAAAAAATGATAACTGCGCCCTGCAATGCGCACCCTAAAAAACTATAATACAAAACTACCAAGTTATCCGACACTTGCAAACTTCTTTAACCTATTCTCTTTCAATTGCTGCTTGTTCTTGTGGTAGTATTCCTTTGCCCTCAGGTTCTTCTTCACTATTGGCAATCCAATCACCCCACTCCCACAACATCGGGGGCAGCAAATAGTCATCGTTTCAACTGTGGGCTTCGTTTCCGTTAATCCCAGGTACCAACGTTGTTGTTCGGTCATTTTCATAGGGGTCTTTGGGCCACTTGTGGGCGTGTTTAGTTTCAAAATATTTCTTCTTCTTTGCTTCTAAAATCGCTTCCTTCTTTTCGGAAATGGTCAGCTTCTCGGCCCAATACAAAGCTTGGTTGGTTTCTTTACAGGTCATCTAATTAAACATTTTCAGTACGAAGTATTCTACCAAGAGGTAGAACAAATTGAAGATTATTTTGGTCACCTCCCCATTTAGTAAGTCCAAATGAAATAAGTATGCCATTCAATTCAACTTCCATTAGACGTGAGTTTTTTGAATACCCATTTCTGAAAACAACAGTTTCATATTTCAATTTACAAATTGGCGGGTGAGTTCCGGGTATTATGAATTTTCGTTTCCAATAATCTTTGTACTCACGGTATTCATGTTTCTTCTCACCTGAGAGAATCATGTCAAACCATTTCTTTTTAAGCGTTAGGTGTAATACAGCCATAAAGTTTATTTCGTTATCGCCTCAAGTGCCTTCAATGCCTTCTCGTCTATCTGATCGGCATACTTTACCGTTATCCATATCCACACCAAGGCCATCAGCCAAAGAGGTATCAACCAGGAAAGCAACCCTTTCCATGTTAGTTCGTAATCGTATTTTTTGTACTGTAACTTACTCAAGTCTTTGAGCTTAGTCTTTCGGATGCGCTCTAGGTCGGTCATACAAGTAAAGGTTTTTCTTTTTCCAGTTCGGTTAAAATTTCATTGATTACTTCTTCTTCGCTGTCTCCAACAAATACTACTTCGTTATAGTAAGCAGTTATTATTCGGGCAAAATAAATTTTATGAATAAGTAAAAAGCACATTTCGCTTGGTTTAAATTCTACACCGTAATCACCGACTGTAAATATCACTTCTTTCTTATCCTTCAGCGCATTTTTAAAGCCTTTATTCAAAGCAAAGGCAACACAAAAAGCAAAGAAGTTACCATCCTTTACAAGCTGTACAAGTTCTTCGTGTTCAGTTTTCATTTCATTTTTTGGTTAATGTAATACTCCATAACCTCCTTCTTCCCAAAGCGGGTCTTGATCTCCTTCCATTCACGGTCAATGGTTACACCGTACCGCTTTTCGGCCTCACCTATTCTATTCGATAGCTTTATGCTTCCGAACTTCTTAATCGCTTCAAGGCCCGTCAATCGACAACCATTCATAAGGTAGTCGAAAATCTGCTTTACCTGTGATTCTGATTTCATAAATTAGGGGTTAATTTCAAATAAAGTTACTCCGTTTTCGATATGTAATGCAAGATACTTTTCGCCTGTTTCGGGTCTCATTCTGAATACCTTCGTCATCTTCGCTGGCTGACCAGAGGAAAGCGGGACATCGTGAATGATAATCGAAGTCTCCGTTTCCTGGTCTTTGACTTCTTTAAGATAACCGTGATCGCCTCCACGGTCTCCTGTTGATGATTTATGTTTCTTGCTCATGGGTTTAGATTTGATTTATACGTGTTAATTATCGCCTCCATCTTAGCCCTGTAGTGACTATCGGAATCACCATACCCTTCAGGGTTCTGCTCCCAAACTCTAAACAGAACGTTACGCAATCTTAGGCTGTGGCTCTTGCCCTGCATCTCCGGCTCCAAAGCGTCTATCATTTTTCTTTCAGGTAGTTCAATTTGCCGTTCTGAAAAGTACACATAACAAACCTTATTTCTAAGGGCAAATAGTTCCCCCGCTTTGCCAGGGGATAGCTCTTGGGTTTCGATGGTGACCGCTACGCTGCCATCTTTCAGGCTGCGTATTCCGCCAATCACTACGGGAATGAGGGTTCCGGTCATTTGATGCTCACATTTAGCCCTGAAACGCTTTTCTTTGTCGGGGGTAGGATTAGGTGTACTTCTCCTGTGCCTTCGTCTAATAGGCTAAAAGGTGCCTTCACGGCCTTTAGGAACTCCGCCCTCTGTTTTAGCTGGTCTGCCGCCTCCAAAGCTATCGCCTCCCTTTGCTGATAAACAGGATCGCCACACTTTGAATAGTCGTACTTCGTGCCGTGTTCGGCCTTGGTGATCTTGTTGCCCATGTACTCAAATTCCTTTTCGGGATACTTTGCGGCCTCGGTTAAAAGGTTCTCTTTGATTTCCTTTAGAATTCTTTCGGTGGCCTTCTCCATCGCTCTAAGCTGAATTAAAACCGTGAGCGGGTTAAGTTCGCCCGTCTTTACCGATTCAATCACACCGTCTGAAAATACGTCTATTTGGGTAGATGTTGACGCCATAAGCATCAACATCTCTTTAGGGTTTTGTGGTAATGTTTCCATTAGAATGGAAGTGTTTCAAAAATCAGTTGGGTTTGTTCACCGTTTGAAACCTGGAACGGGTCACCACTAGAAAATAGAGCCTCTAAATTAATAGGTTTGGCTTTGGCTGCTTCCATTATTTCCTTACTCAAAGGCTTTTTAGGCGAAGGCGTTACACTATATTCGGTTGAAAGGTCTTGCCCTTTCCTACCTACCTTAACATCATACTGCGAAGGGGAACCCCATTCCTCATCCTTTGCTAAGTCGGCAATGGCTTTCTGAATGGTTGATTGCGTGATTTCTAAAATCTTAACTCCCTGATCTGCGTAATCAAAAACAATCATAGCCCAAAAGTGCTTAATTGCTTGTTCTCCCATTGGGACCTTAGGCTTGTTATTGAAAGCAAACCGATGAGGTACTTTGTCTTTCCAATCCAGCCATCCAATGATAGGCTTTGAAAGAATTCTAAATTTATTATCTCCTTGTTGGAGCTTCATGTACGCCCCACCTCCTTGAGGTGCTTCGTAGTTGTCAGGTAAAAAATTCATATTTTTATTTAGTTGCTAAAGTGTTCTACTGTTTCCATGTTAGTTATTGTAAAATTGTTTCTAGTTCAACTTCTTTCATTATCGTTTCCTCAACCCACTCACCAAAGGTATTATCAACGGGACGGAAACATTCGCTGTTATAGCCGTATATAAGTCCCTCAAAATTTCTGGCATTGTACCCATGTAAGCGATACCAAAGTTTCCCTTTATATTCTCTAGTATTTATAACCTCACAAATCTCACCCTTAACCGGATGTACATCGTGAAAGGTCGAATCATCAATGCAGACTACTTTCATTTGTATATCCCTTTAAAGTTATCGAACAAAGACGGTTTAACATTACAGTACCAGTAGGCCCTAAACTTATTCTCCTCATCACGACTTGAAAAGGAATAGTGACGGGCTTCTGAATCGTGTCCAAGGAAGGAAACCGTTTCCCCTTTGGGGTTTATGTGGGAGATTATTTTCATGGGGTTTACTTTGTTCTCCAGAGTCTAAAACCTCCAGCCACCGAACGTTCAGTAAATTCAAAATCTAATCCATTTCGTTCCTTCTCCAATAGTTCATCATAAGAGTCAAGGCAGTCAAAGCTAATAACCGCGCTCGTTATTTTATGAACAATAGTCTGATCTGCATCAAAGTACACATCACAACCACACTCACATTTTTTAGTTTCGGTAGCCACCCCTTCTAAAGAAGTGCCTTGTATTCCATCGGGTGAATTCCAGTAGCTCATTTTGGTTTTTGTTTTGTTGTTGAAATCTGGATCAAACTACGGTATAATATTTTATACCTCCAAATATTTTTAAGAAAAAAAAGTAAAATATTTTATACCTCTATATTTGGAAGGTAATATAATGTATTATACTTTTGGGGTATGAAATTAATGACAGTCAAAGAATACGCGAAGCACATCGGTAAAAGTATCCCACTGGTTTACAAGCAGATAGCAAACGGACAGGTAAGGACGGAGCTAAAATACGGTGTCTACTTAATCAAAGTAAAGTGAAAACAGTTTAAGGGAGAAGAATTTGACCCAAACGACTACAATGACTGGCTGTAAAATGGCCGAACACGAACTAATTAAGTTAAACAACAAAACAAAACTCCTGCGCCCGAAGGTTATTGTGGCGGCTGGCATTGCAACACAACGTATCTGGTGTATGACCAGTGCAAAAAGGCGACCACAATAGTAACTATGAAACTCGGAGGCATCAATTAAATTTTCTGCGGGTCGGCAAATAACTTGTCACGCTTAACATATAGATATAAACACTTATCAATTATGGCAGTATACAGAAAAGCACCAAAATGTAGCAAATGTGGAGAACCTTATAAGGCTATCCATTGGAAACCAGAAACCTTCTTTTGTGGAGATACTTTTGTCCGATGGGACAGGGAGAATCACATTTGTAGGTTAGGTATTCTCTACTTCATTGAAAGAACCGATAACCAAAATTGGTACACTAAAAGAGGTTGGACAGTTGACCCTATGAAGGCACTCGCTTTTAAGACAAAAGAAGGTGCTGAAAATTATTTAAAAATGTCAATTGATATTCCTGCACGTTTGGACTGTGTTGTTACGGAACACGAATTTGTTTCTCCTGCGGGCGGGGGAAATTTAATTGATGCCCTCAAAGGGGGTATTGGCGTTCGTAAAAGTGGTACACAAAATTAACTATGGAAAACGAAAAGGCATTTGAATTTAAAACCCAGCGGGGGGAAATCCTTGCACTAAACTTGTATGCTGGCATAGGAGGAAACCGTAAGTTATGGCCTGAAAATAGGCCAATAGCACATAACGCATGTCGGCTATGCGGTCGGGCGATAAGTATTGACGAATTTATTTTTGAAACACTGAACAACTTTTTCTAAAATTTTTTAGCGCGATGGCGGAAAATCTTAAACCAACTGATAACAAATTTCATAAGGGTAACGGATCCGATGGGAAACACTATTGGCTTACACCACCCAAATTGATGAATCAATTACAACTTGAATTTGATTTTGATTTTGACCCTTGCCCATTTCCGAAGCCTGAAAGCTTTGATGGCCTTACTTGTGAGTGGGGGCAGTCAAATTATGTGAACCCTCCTTTCGGATCCATCTGGCATCAAGGGCCAAATGATAAGAAGCCAAAGAAGAAAGGGATGACTGCCTGGGTGAGAAAGGCCATTGAAGAAAACAAGAAGGGCAAACGAGTTGTAATTGTTTTTCCCGTTGATAAGTGGCTGTTAATGTTGGTTGAAGCTGGAGCAAAGATTTCAAACTTAGGTGATGTGAAGTGGGTTGCCACAGAGGACGGATCCGCAGGGAATGGAACTGGCCGACACATTGCCCAATTTGTATTAGAGGGCGGGGAGGAAAAAATTTTAGAAAAAGTTGAACCGCAAATGTCAATATGGAACAGACACCAAGCCTGACGCATAGCCGGTGTTGTGCCAGCTTGGGTAGGATGTGCGATCAGCGCGGTGCGTTGCCAAAGTGCGTAGGCTTGCAAGCCATGCGCGATGGCATGCGCTACTCTGTGGCGGCTTGCAACTCGTAGGTTTGGCAATGAGGCACAACGTATCTGGTGTATGAGTAGTAAAATTTGCGAACACTAACTAACCTACGAAGGACTGAACAGCAAAAAGAAAATTAAAGCCGAAGGGCGGATGTATTAAAAACTGAATTTTAACCTTTAACAAAAACAAAAATGGGAACACGTAATTTAACAATGGTAATCTCAAACGGAGAAACAAAAGTTGCACAGTACGGACAATGGGATGGATACCCTGACGGACAGGGAAAAACAGCCTTAGAATTTTTGAGGGGCGTTGACCTTGAAAAATTTAAAGAAAGACTTAAATCAATTCATTGGCTCACAAAAGAACAAAGCGAGGAGATTGATAAATTACCTGATGGGCTTTGGCAAAAATACCACCCATACCTCAGCCGCGATAGAGGGGCAGACATTCTTAATTTGATAATGCATGGATGGTATGAAAGCGGAAGAGATAAGGTAATTTTTGGAGGGGAAATTCTTGGGCTTGTTGATAGTTCTGCGTTTGCTGGTGATAGCCTTAGTAATGAATGGACTTATGTGATTGATTTAGACAAAGACACTTTTGAGGTTTACACTGGATTCACAAAAGAACCACTGCCTGAAGGAGAAAGATTTTCAAATCTCAAAAAGGCATCAAGCGCAAGTTACTACGCTGTGAAACATGCAAAAACTTATTTACTTTCTGATTTGCCTACTGCTGACCAATTCATTAAGGACCTTGAACCTGTCGAAGAAGAAAACTGATTTTGTATTTGTCGTGCGGGTGGGGGCTTTAATTTTCTTTTTGCCTTCACCACACTTCACTATGAAAAACTGAACTATGACGCAAATTTTATTACTCATACACGGTGTTATGTGCTGTATTGCGGGAGCGTGGGGCAAGGGCGTGAGCGTGGTATGTGCGTGGCTCCTGCCGGAAGCCCTTGTTCAGAGGAGCAATATTGCACATAACGATGCAGTGTTGCTGTCAGTGGCGGCATGTAACCACAAAACATAATTAGAAGTACAAACTTTAAACAAACTACAATATGATTACCGAAGAACAAAACCAGCCATTGCAGCAACACAATGTTAACGGCTGCCCCGGAGATTCTGAAACAATTGAAATCTTGAGGAAAAAAGTTGCTGACCAACAAAGAACAATTCACGATAAAGAACAGCGACTTGCCGATTGCGCAGAAGAATACCGCCAAATGTGTAGTATGCAAATTGCCCAACTTCGAGCGGTGCAAATGTTGTATGATGTTATGGCAGCGGGACACACTCACCGCCAAAAAGAAGTGTTTGCAGAGGTAGCCAAAGAAACTCTATCCCGTGAGTTGGGTAAATTAATTGAGCGGTATAATTCAAGCAAATGGAAATTTTCCGATAAACAGTCGGACTTACCGTTTTGAGGGGTTGCCGTTAACGTTCAGGTATTTATGAAGCTGGGGCAATAGCGGACAGTCCGCCCAGCCCATAGATGCAGCTAAATTGAAAAAATATTGATGAGTGTTCTTCGTCCGCCCCAGTTTAATAAATACCCATGTTAACTGCCGTTTTTTGTCACACTAAAAAAAATAAAAATATGAATAATTATAAAGGCTACGAAATTTTTAGCGACCCTGCCTATTTTGATATGGTATGTATCAGAAAAACCGGTTCTAAAAACTTCAATGAAACAATCCATGTGGATAGCGTTCAAGAAGCAAAGGAAACAATAGATGAAATAACTATTTTGTCGGATTACATGGATTGGTATAAAAATAAATACGGAGGCGTTATAATGGTTTCTGATTATTGGGTAAATGAATTTGTAACTGGAAAATAAATTTTTATGAGGCATAAAGATGTTATTGAAAAATATACCAGCCATAAAGGATTATGGACGGATGAAAAAAGCCTGTTTGCTGTTGGTGAACAAGCTGCTTATGAATGGCAATTAGATTTCCAGGCTATGAAATGGGCTTTGGAAAGAATTATAAACTTTCTCGAAGTCGCAAAAAAGCATGATTACTTTACCGGAACCCTGCAAATAGCAAAAGATGAATTATTAAACCGAATTGCATCTGCAAGTTGTCCGTCAAATTTAAAAGACGAGTATAAAACAATTAATAACTGTCCACTAAAGGATAAATGCAAGTGCTTGCAGGGTGTGTCCACAAATGGCAGTTAACGGTCGAGGGCTTTGCGTTCGGGCGGGATTTGAAAAACGAAACTTTAATTTAAGCACAAATGATTGATAGAAATACAAATGTTGAGGATATCACGTCAGCCCGCCTGACGCAAAACCCGTGTTAGCGGTTCGTTGTTTCATTTCAAATATTCAATGATAATTTTTGTCTACTTCAGTATAATGTGTCCTGCTTGAAAATCTTCGTCAAAATTGTTTTATAGTACTTAATAAGTTTTAACATTTGTCCTTCCTCTTCTGTAGGCCAATACAAGGCACAATTTTGCTGCTTTTCATTTGATTTTTCTATTTATTAAATCCAAACAATAATTTTTATGTCATTGCCAATTTCAATGTTCTCATTTTTCCTTATTTTAGCTTTGAGTGGAAGCAAATAAGTTTTGTGTTTAGTGTCAAACCATATTGCTGTTTCCCATTCGCTATTTCCAATTTTTGCTGTTGCTTTCAGTCGTCCCCAACCTTCTTCCTGCCATTTCAAATTTTCTCTAATTTCCGTTGATATTTCAATCGGAAGTGAAACGAAGTGCCAACCGCTTGGCGATGAATATTGCCAAGTCTTTGCTGAAAATTCATATTTTATTTTTCCATTCATTTGTCTGTTTTCTGTGTCCGTTCTACAATGACCGCTAACGGAAAAGGGCTTTGCGAGGTGCGGGCTACTGCAACCGAAAGTGGAGAGGATAACGAAACTCTAGCAAAAACTTTTTCCATTTTTTAAAATTACAAAAAAACTAAAAAATGGAAAAGTTTTTTGCGGGTATTTTCTACAAATTTTCTGAGATTTACTTCAACCCCGCATCTTGCAAAACCCATGTTATCTGCAGGCATTTTTTAGTGTGTTGAAGATTTAGAGAAAAAGTTCATAACAAAAACACCTGCAACAATCAAAATAATTCCAATAATTGCTGGTAAATCCAAAGATTGTTTAAAGATAATTACTGAAATCAATGCAGTTAAGACAATTCCTAAACCTCCCCAAATCGCATAAGCAATTCCTAAAGGTATTGATTTTAATGCTTGAGAAAAGAAGAAAAAGCAAGCAATATATGCTATTATTGTTATTGTCGTGGGTAAAAGTTTTGAAAATCCGTCAGATGCTTTCATAAAACTTGAACCTAAAACTTCAAGAACAATCGCTAATGCTAAATATAAATATTTCATTGTTTGTTATTACTTTTTGTTAAGATAAAATTACTATAATTTAAATTCTTAGATAGTTTTTTTGTGAAATTCCTTCTATGAAATGGGTTTGGATATGCTTGCAGATAACATGTAAATTCACGCAATGATTATCTTGTTTTTCCTTGCAGAGTCTATATTATTCGTCTAATATATTTCTATATGAAGTTATGCGAATATATAAGACTCAAAAAGAATCTGTATGAGCTTTTTGAGATTGGCTCACTCTCAAAAGATATTCTCCAAAAACACACAAAACATATTTGAGTGTACTCAATATGTTTCTGAAAGAAATATCTATAACAATATCAAAGATACAAAGAAATGATATTGAGGAGTATTTGCAACATAAAATCCAGAATGGGCTCTCAGTGTCGAGGCACAAGCAATTAACCTGAGTATTGAAGTTATTTTTCTCTCGTTTTTTAGAAAGACAAGATATTATCTGGGATGAAATGTATCCAGAAAAATGAGAAACCAAGCTCCCAAATATTCTCTCAAAGTCAGAAGTAAAAAAACTTCTCGATACACTCAATAACGTCAAGCATAAAACTATCCTTACGCTGATATATGCCACATGAATGAGACTCTCTGAATGTGTGAATCTTCAAATTGGTGATATTGATTCAAAAAGAATGACCATCAAGATCCGACAAGCCAAAGGAAAGAAAGATCGATATGTGCCACTTTCCCCAAAGCTTCTCGATCTTCTGAGGGTTTATTATCGGGAATGTCATCCAAAACAATATGTATTTGAATGATGAGAATGATGAATCTATTCGGAACGAAGTGTGCAACAAATTATGAGGCAAGCATTGAACCGAGCATTGATTACCAAAAAAGCATCGGTGCACACACTCCGTCATAGCTATGCGACACACCTTCTGGAGGATGGGGTAGACGTACGCATTATCCAAGAATTTCTGGGGCATAGCCATATACGAACGACCCAAATATACACCCATATTAGCACTCCAATTCTCTCAAAGATAAAAAGTCCACTGGATGATTTATAGATGCTGTATGATACTTGATTTCCTAAAAAATAAATTCAATATACGTCAAGTATTATTATTTTCTAGAAATATGAGAATATGGTAGAGTAGAGAAAAAATATGAATTCTCCCAAGCTCGAACATTATGTAAATGATGTTTCCAAAGTCCTCTCAGAGTCAGTGCGCCATGAGACGAATGAACGACTTAAGAATCATGACACACAAACAACCGTTCAATCAGTTGTCTATCTCTTTCCTCATCGCCAAGGTCGTGAGCTTCTTGACATTGGTCTGGAGATATTCAATGAAAATGGAATTGGGCAAAAGGATACCAACAATGGACTCCTCCTTATCGTTGCAACCGAAGAAAAGAAGCTTCGAATAATCACGGGCAAAGGAATGGAATTTGAATGGAATACCGAAAAATGTCAGTATATCGTGGAGCAAATTCTCCGCCCACTTCTGAATGCTGGAAAATATGATGAGATGATAAAAGCTTGGTGTGATTGTGTGGAGGGGAAGAGAAAAGTTCCACCAAGAAAAAATAGTGACCTCTCTATAGTATTTTTTGGCAGCATACTACTTTTCTTATTGGGTGCACTTGGTGGTTCTTCACTTAGGGTTTTCATTATATATGATAATAGTATAGAGTTGTGATTTCCTATTTTTTATACATTAATTGCTTGTGCTTTCTTATGGATCGCTCGAAAATTCTTAGTGAGAAAATGGTTTTTGTATTTGGCGTTCTTCTTCCTTCTTCTTTGAACTTGTATTAGTCCTTGATTTGCTGTGAAAGAATATGTTCTCTTTTCAAATCAGTGCGTTCAAATAAAAACATGTCTTAGTACAGATACCACAATAGAAAAATGGGAGAAATTTCAAGCAATTAATCTAGCGGTAGCAACAAAATGGTCGGATGAAAGGAGAAAATTAGAGCTAGAAGACAGAAGGCTTCATCCTGAAAAATATAAACCTTCTTCGTCTAGATCATCATCATCTAGCTCAAATCATTCATCTTCCTCCAGCTTTGGCTGAGGCGGTG
>ERZ650309.296-NODE-296-length-25263-cov-4.377896_pt1 | contig 25263 bp, 13 predicted proteins | sample MGYA00376245_ERZ650309 | MGnify/ENA primary metagenome ERZ650309 (study PRJEB26733, sample SAMN07839294) | wastewater metagenome | biome: urban; feature: wastewater treatment plant; material: waste water | place: USA: North Carolina | collected 2016-04-26 ...
ATGTGAACAGGTTGATACGATCATCTCTGATATCCATGTGATCGGGTTGGCGGTTGTCGGTGATCCACGACAATTCAGGTACCGTTGATACCCTTGGGTTTTCAATTTCAAATCCGGCAGGGAGGATATCAGTGACAACGATATTCTCAACATTGTTGCGACTCATATTGTTAAGAGTGATTTTGACAACATACAAATCGCTTTGCTTCATCAATCCCAATTGTGTGAAAGGCTGACCACTTCGGGTGTAAAACGATTTACGAACCTGTAAATAACTGTCTTCCTGAACAAAGCTACCATCACTGGTGATGCCTTCTACTTCCCAGAAATAATACAACTTACCGGTTCCTGTGGCGGAGACTTGAATCTGACTATTTTCCATTCCTTTGGTTATGGTAATATCCTCTTTTTTGAATGTTCCCAATGTTTTACCACCGGCTGTAACAGTAGCTGTTATTTGGGTGTTTGCAGTTTGCTTCATGAACTTTCCAAGTGCCAGAAATGCAAATGCACGTTCCTGTGTGGAGAGATATCTGTCGCTGCGCATTTGCAAAGAGAGTGATCGCACCATTTGTCCGATTTGTGGATTTGAAGGATCGGTTTCCAGCAAAGCATTTAAGGCAAGAGACTGATCGCGAACGAATGAATAGAAGTTGCCACCTGTAGATTTCAAAGCTTGCTCACCATCAAATGCACGTGGCAGAATTTCTGAATATGATTTTCGGTCGCCACAAGCCAGATAGGAAGCGCCCAACAGGTATTTCGAATCAATAGCCAACTGTGCGAGCTGCGGTTTATAGAAGTTCATCGTGGCAAGGTCGGCCTTTGAATACATGGCAAGCAGGTAAAGCGAATAGAAAATATCTTTAGAAGGAATACTTCTCTTTTGCTCAATCCTTTTTGCATCGTAGTAGTATAAAATTTCTGTTGGATGTTCTTTCACTTTTAATGCCAGATAGGCAGCCATCCTGTTCAGGATATTTACATTCACCTCGTACCCCGCTTTTTTCGCCTCCTGAAGAAAATGGTAAGCATAAGCAGTTCCCCACCAGCTTTCATAGTTGCCACCCGGCCAGTAGGTAAGTGCGCCGTTGTATTGCTGCATCGACTGCAACTTGCTGATAGCAGCCTGAACATTGGTGCTGATCTGTACAGGTTGCCCCGGACGGTATTTGAGGGCTTTGGCAAGATTAGCATAATAGATCTGTGGAAATGCAGTGGAAACCGTTTGTTCCAGACAGCCATAAGGATAGCCTAAGAGGTAACTCAATTGATCACTGAATTGAGCCACAGGTGAGCTGCTTAATACAAGCTTTCCTTCTTTGCTGGATGGGATGAAGTTTGCAGCAGGCTGAATGGTTACCGATGTGCCGGCATTAATTTCTCCCGAGCCACTGACTTTCTGCAGAGAAGCCGCAGGCCGAATAGTGATATCGGTTTTGTCAGTAAATGTTTCAGTGCCGTTATTCACTTTAACAGTGATGGTGCCTTCACCTGTTTGTTGTAACGCTGCTATTTTGAATACAGGTCTTGCTTCTTTTCCCCCATCGATATTTACAGGCCCCGGGTTCGAAAGCGTTACTTTCAATGGGCCGGTAGTTTCTACAGTCACATTTGTTTTCTGCTTCCCGTTAAGGGTGTTGGTAATGGTTACCGGCATCGATAAAGTATCTCCGGGACTTAAAAATCTGGGTACCGAAGGACTGATGATGATTGGATCGGCAACTTTCATGTGTTTTTCTGCATGACCGAAAGCTTCGTTTTTATAAGCCACCGCCATAATTCTGAGATCACCTGAAAACTGAGGTATTTCAACTTCACAGGTAGCAATCCCATTAGCATCGCTGCGCAAGATACCACTCCAGTAGGCCACCAGTTTTACTCTCTTGTTGGTCATCGGATTCACCCTCTTTTGTAAATCGTAACCATCTCCACCTGAGCTGGAGTTTCGTAAAGTAATATCGGGCAACACATACGGATAAATATCATATGAATTCACCTCCAGTGCTCTTTTCTGATAGAAGTAGGCGTAAGGATCAGGCGACTGTGAATTTTTAAGTTGCATAATTCCTTCATCAACTACTGCAACAGTGATTTCAGTACCGCTTACGGGAGTTGTTTTCACTTTAATCTGTTGCCTGGTCTTAGATCTTGATGAAGAAACTGCAATGATTTCAACCGGAATTTTATTTGATTTCTTTTCCACAGGAAGTGGTGCGAAGCCATGTGCTATCGTCACAGGAATGGTACCATCATCGAGTGGCCTGAACAATGTTGCTGTAATGTAAACATTGGGCAGGTAATCTTCTTTAACAGGAAGTTCAAGTGTCGCCGACCGCTTGTCAGTTTCCAGATAATAGTATTCAAATACCTTATCGCGTTCAACAGTAACCAGCAACTTCCCTGCAAAAGGAGTTTTAAATAAAACCTTTGCCTGCTGTCCTGCTTCGTACGACTTCTGATCAAACTCCATATCAATAGTTCCTTCGTTGTTCACTTCGAACGAGTTGTTGGAAGTGGTGCCCCATCCATACGCATACATTTCAGATTGAACATAAGAGAATGCATTGGGATCCTTTAGCCGGATCAAATATTGTCCCGATTCAGAAGGCGTGAAGCTGAAGGTGCTGCCATCTTTTGCGATGTTCAGCATTTTGTTGATGATTACTTTTTCACGTCGCTGTGAAACATAGCGGTACCGTGTACCATAGGTTCGTTCCATTACGGTTTCGTAATACACTTTTACAACCAGTAACTGAGTCGATGCAGCACCTGTTGGGTTACCCTTCATATCGGTAGCTGCCATTCCTATTGTAACAGGTTGCCGTGTACTATTGTAGTAATCGCTCAATTGTATCCCGAAATAATTTTTCTGTGTGCTGACTTCAAAATTCTGCACCCTGTTCACAGGTCTTCCGGTTTCATCAAATACGGTTGTGTATATTTTCCCATCCAGCAGACCTGTGTAGGCAAAAGATGGATCGATTGGGAAATTTTCAGTTGCATCACCACTGGTATTGGTTTTGCCTTCGCGTAAAATATTGTTGAAGCTGATGTTGTCGAGGCCACTGATGTTAAAATTATAACCCTGAAATTTCTGTGACCACACTGTAGTTCGCCGCAAGCTGAAATCCATTTCATATTTTCGGTTTACAGCCGGTGTGCCAAATAAATTCATGGCTCTTGCCGATGATTTAACGGAGTCACCGAGATTATAAATTTCCTTATCAGCTGCCACCGTAACACTAATTCTGTCAGGTATAAATTCTTCAACACTGAAATTCCTGTTGGTAAGGAATACATCATTTGCTGTGAAGACTTCCATGCTCCATGTGCCTGTCACTGCAGCTGTCGACAACTGAATAGATCCTTCTGCTGCACCCTGTTTATTCAGCGTTTTGCGGATACTTGAAAATTCATTACCGTTAGGCATCACAATTCTGATCTTCACCGGGACATCGGTAAGGTTTTCCATGTTGATGGTGCGGACAATGGTGTTGAAGTATACTTTTTCTCCCGGTCTGTAAATTTCCCGGTCGCCGTAAATAAAAGCTTCGTATCCCGAAGGATTATTGGTTTTTCCTCCTACATCAAATCTTGAATCTTCAACTCGGGTGTCCTTAAGCGACATGAAATTGAAGTCGGCCTCATCACGGGCAGTGATCATTCCAACAGAAAAACCCTTGTATTTATTTTTGATTCCGGAAAGTACAGCAACACCGTCGCCATTAGTGGTAGCAGTTGCCAGTACCTGGTTGTTGGTGCTGATGAAGCTGATCTTGGCTCCTTTTAATGGCTGGGTGGTTTTAATTGAGTTGGCAAAAACATATACTTCATCACCGTTAGACCTGGTGATAAGACCTATATCCGATATGGAAATCAAACGAGTTGCTTTCCTCCATCTGTCGTCTGACGAAGATACCGTAACAAGGTAGATGCCACGGAACTGACTTTGTTCTGTGAAATCGAGGTTGAGCAGGGAAACACCGTTTTGCCTTGCCAGGTTCCTCGTGTCATATTCCTGATTCATTATTTCATCGCCCAGCTCCTGAAGATTGTAATCGTTGTATCCGTACCCGCTCTCATAACCTTCATATTCATCTTCATAATAGTCGTTGTACCTGTTGTACCTCATGAAAGCCTGAATGTTGTTTTCATAAATTTTGAAAATACGTACTTCAACTTTCGGTATGTTTACAATATTGATCGCAATCTTCCTCGATGATTTGGTAGAAAGATAAATCCCTTTGGTGTTAACGAAACTGAGCGAAGGTTCCATTTCACCAAATGGAACCATGGCACTGTACATTTTGTCCATTGCTCCGCCAATGGCACCACTCAGTTCCTTATCTATTTCAACTTCATAACTTGCTCCCGATTGAAAATTACCTTTGATGATGAATCCGTTTCCATTGGGCTCAACTGTGAAGTTAACCTGTGGTTTTATTCTGATTAGTTTGGATGCATTGGTAAGAACCACCTCTTGGTTGCAATAAACAAGAATGTTGCCTCCGGTTGCATCCAGCACCCCTTCTATCTGGGTAATTTCAAGTTTGTCAGGTGCTTTAACATCTTGAGTTCCTTTAATTGCAGCAGTAGTTGGCAAGGTACCATCCAGACATAAAACACCGGGTGCCAGTTCATAGTCGAGTTTGCATGATTTGATAGTTTGTGCCGAAACAGGTGCCGTCTGTATTTTCAGCTCCCTGCTCATGGTATTGTCGGTAAGGGTAAAAGAAGCAGGTTGTCCGTTGATCTGAAGTTTTAGCAGCTTGGATGTTGCAACGGGATCAACAGGATAGTTGAATAGAAAATTAAGCTGCAATGTTACCATTCCCGATTCTGTTGGAACAATCGACCACCATGAAAGAAGGTTTTCAACTTTTACAGTTGGGGTGTGAAATTTGAAAATGTGTTCTGTCGGTAGTTTTTTTCCTCTTGCAGAATGTTTGAGCAACAAATTAGTCAGCTCGGCAGTGTAGGCTGTAGCCGGACGAAATTCAGCAGATGGTGAAAAGACAAGTTCATTCCTCGATGTCCATTTGAACAACCCTTTGATCTCAGGTGCAATTTTGATGTATGCTGTTGAGTCCCACAAATTGATAAGTGAATCGGGAACCATCTGATCTTCGAATTTGAAAACCAGATTCTGTCGTGTTTCAATCTCATCCCCGAAATTACGGTCGGTAACTTTTATGGTGTTGCTGACGGAACATGCCGCCAATACAAACAAAAGCGCAGCAGCGCCTTTGCGGAAATACTGAGTAGGGAACATATAGGGTTTTTGTTAGGTCGGGGAAAATAAGAGGTTGCTATGTAAGCCAAAGTTAGTTTTTAGAAACCGATTAAAAAAACTCAAATCAAAGTTCTTTTAGTATGGCATCTGAAAAATAAAAGTACAAAAAAAGCCCCGGAAAATTCCGGAGCTTATGCTATGCTTTCAGATGTTAAAAAGGATTCGGATAATCACGCGATGGGTTGTAATCAGCCAAACGCGACTTGAGCTTCTTCCTTGCATTGTGAATCCTGATCTTTACTGTTCCCAATGGAACTTTCATGTGACGGGCAATTTCTTCGTATTTGTACCCTTCAAATGCCATCACGAAAGGAATGCGCAGGTTCCTCGATAACGATGAAATGGCATTCTGAATGTCTTTCAGAATCATTTTTCCCTCTCCCAGGTTCCCTGTGCGCTGCCCCGAACTGTTAATGTAGAACTGATTGTCGGTGTCATCATTAACTACCTGACTGTTAACCTGTCGGCGGTAGTTATTGATAAAAATGTTCTTCATGATCGTATAGAGCCAGGCTTTCATATTAGTGCCCTCTCTGAATTTTTCATGATTGCTGAAGGCTTTCAACATGGTCTCCTGAGTTAAATCGGTTGCATCTTCCAGATTTCTTGTCAAACGCAATGCGAAGTTTCTCAAAGGTTTATAAAAGTCTTTTACCCTGTGGTTGAATTCAATTTGTGTCATAGTGCTGCTCCTTCCCGGTAATTCCCGTATTTGTTTATTGTTAAACGGGTTGTAGATTTTGTTCGACAAAAGTAGCCCAAATAAATGAACTTTAGATGAATTCTAAATAGATAATTAAAAACATGAAAATCAATATGTTAGAATAGAGTTAAGAGCTTCTTCTGCGCTGCTCTTCATGATTGTTTATGTGCGAATCGAAATGATTCGGGATTTCTCCGGGATTAACATCGGGAAAACCAGGAAATGTGGTGGGCAAAAGTATGCGGTTGCAGGAAGAGGAATCGACTACCACAGGTATCGAATGCATGTTTAATAATTTTCTGATCTCCAGCGTTTTAAGATTTCTAAACCGACTAATCTCGACATTTTCACCACGGTATTCGGGACTGAAATTCTCAGTTCTTACCTGATGTACTCCTAATACTCGGGCTAATGAAGGAATGATGCGTTCATAACGATCATGCACCACCATCAGGTTGCTGCCTCGTTTCAGTAATTCATTCCTCAGATGTGAAACTTTGAGAATGAGGTTAGAGAAATAGTCGGTCTGACTTCCGGTCAACGGATGCATCAGATGTTGCTCACGAACATCAAAACAAAATACAGGAATAAGCTCTGAGCTGAGCATTAAAGCATCATGAAAAGCTTTGTTGCGCAGAATATCCAGATCTTCCCTGAACCAAAAAAGTATTTTGGAATGATTGCCCATGTATTCCCAAACAAATGTAAAAAGGTCTTTGTTTTGGCAACGGCAAATGTGAGGCTAAAAAAATGACAAATGACTGTTAATCAGCTTTTTTTGCGCCAAATCAGAAAGTATCCAATGGCGAAAATAATGACCAGGGAAAAGGCGAGATTGGTAGCCAGCAAAAAGTAATCATTCCCCTTAAGGCTGCCTCTCTTCAGATAGAGCATGCCTGCAGAAAGAGCGGTTCCGAAAAACACAGATACACCTATTATTATAGCTCGTCGTTTATTGGTCATGGTAGCTCGTCAATCTTGAAGTGCAAAGGTAATGAATTTGAAACTGCTTCAAATTGAATTTAGCTGTCGGTGAAAGCACGTGATGTTGCTATTTTGAATTTAATAATGATTCAAATTCAGCAATCAAACTTTCAAGTTCACTCCGGTTCGGGTAAGCTTCGTAACTCTGGTTTTGGAGAATTTGGCGGAAGCCTTCACCACTTAGTTTTGTTTCAAGAAACCCGAGCCAAGCTCCTCCTACAGGATAAAGAAGAGATTCGTCAAATGCTGCGCCCCGCATCCACATATCTTTGATTGAAATAGGTTCTGTGGAGCTGCTTGCTGCTAATTTGGCAATATCCATTTTTAATCGGCCGGAAAAATCGTAAAGTACTGCAATGCCCTCATTAATCAGCCTGCTTTTAGTTTTTGGATGTAGAGAATGATGAACAATAATATGTGTCATCTCATGACCAACAGTCTGGTTGTATCTGCAGTGTACCAGCAATTCTTCGGGACGGGCAAAGCCGGGTGATGCGCCAAGCTGATTGACTCCGTCATCGGTGCTGTTCCAAACAAAAAAATCGATTTTCCCCGGAAGGGTCGCAGGAAAACGGGCAACAAGTTCTTCAAAGACCGATTCTCTTTCTTCGATGAAGTGCGTTTTATTTTTCACATTGGAGCTGTCCTGGAAAAGGAACCTGAAATGTTTACTTTCAATAACCTCCCAGTCTTTGTAATGATCTGAAAATCCATAATAGCTGATCCTGCGATTGGCATATCCGGTAGCATTTTTTGTGGCGTTTAATTCAACACATTTCAAAAGGCTTGCTCTTGATTTTTCTATTGAATCTATAGTGAAATAACATGTTCCCAGATAAGCGTACGACCAGGCCCTGACATAAGCAGGTCCATTGGAAACCGCTGCCTTCGACAGATATCCTATTGCTTTTACCGTCTGCTCCTGATCAGCAAGTGATCTTCCGTACAACATGTTGATTTCAGGGTGATCGGGAAAGGTTTTCAACAGGTCAATGCATTGCCTGTCAAGTTCGGCATATGCACCTGAACCATAAAGCTTGCTCAACGCTTCAATGTCCTGGGACCAAGCAGTTCGTACAGCCAGCAGAGATATCAGAAATAGCAGGGCTTTCATGGTGAGAAAGCAAATCTATGCTTTTTTCCGTTTTCTTATTATTAAGAAAATGATGATACCTGCAACCACGGCAAACGGCCAGAGTGTAATAAGCATTAATACGAATTCAACAACTCCTGCCCAGCTTTGGTTCAATGAGTCCTTAACCCTTTCAGAGAAACTATCTCTGGGTTTTGGTTTGTAAACAAATTCTTTTTTCTGAAAAAGTCGAAGATTCAGCGTGCTGTAAGCCACCTGATCATTCAGGAATTTCAATCGCCCTTCGGCACTTTCTATTTCTTCTTCAAGCACCCTGATGCTTTCTTCAATGTTGATGATGTCTTTGACTGTATTGGCTTTCGACAATAACTCCTTGTATCTTAGCAAATAATCTTTCTTGTTTTTCAGCCTGGTCTGAATGTCATAAAATTCTTCTGTTACATCTCTTGCATGAATGCTCTTCCAGGTAATTTCTCCTATCCCTTGTTCCGACTCAGAAAGAAATGTCTCGAAACGTGCCGATGGTATTCTTATCGAAAGTTCATAACTTATTTCACTATCATTATTTGAAAGATTTTCGGATAAATAATAACTCTGGTATTTCATTACAATGGCATCGACAGCCTTTTTTGATGTTGCAATGTCTTTGCATTCAATCGTTACATCGCCATCTTTGATGATCTTCTTTACGGTTTCGGTTGCTACTGAATTTTGATCTGTTGTTATCGTTTCATCCCTTTTCGAATCGGTAGTGGAACTTTCATTTTCGCTATTGATTTCAGGGGGGACAAAAGATGTTTTTGAATCAGGTTCTGCAGCATCTGCCGGTGCCGACATCTTCATTTCGGCCTCTGCAGGCTTGCCTTCAAGGGTTCTGTTTTCAGTATGGCCACATGCACCCAATGCGATCAGGTAAATGGCGGGAATCAATAGTCGGATGACTTTCATTTTTCAGATTTATGTTTGCACAAATGAAACGATAACAGAACTTGATTATTACTGATACCGGCTGTAAAACTTTGAACACCGTTTTTATATCAGAAATGCCGACCACATAGTAATTAATTGACGGTAAACGATAAGTAATAAGATGAATGAGCAGCAAGCTGCTATTGACTTTATGGCTGTTTGAAAGTATCCGCATCCATAAAACTTCCTCACCGCAATACCAATGTAAAGTAAATAGACCAGGAACAGAAAATACAATTGTTTGTCGCCAATAAAGTCAGCCTGAATCACGAACTTAAATAACGCGATAAACATGATGTCGAGCAGGATAAAAAAGGAGATGTTGTGTGTTGAAAAAATAAGATGCTCCACAAAATAGGTGCGCTTCCTGTAAAACAGAAAATAAAAAAACAGACTCCAGAAGGGAATCAGTATCAGCAGGTAAGTCTTCGATTGTACCGATGCTTTCTGATGAATCTGTTGTAGTGCTTCATCCAAGGAAATGCTTTTTCTGCTCATGATATCATTCACCTTCGATTGCATATCAAAACCAATCAGGTTGCCATAGTTATGTTCCGCATAACCTCTGATCATGTCATTTGCATTTGCGAAAAACGAACTCGCGGAAGGGAAAATAATAAAAAAGGCGATACTCAGAATAATGAAAAACTGGATGGGTTTAAAATAGGGAGTTCTTTTTCCATTCACATTTTCAAGACTTAGATAACCCGGCTTGAAAAGAAGGTACTTAAAACTTCTGAGCAACTTGGTGTCGAGGTGAGTGAATCCTTCAAGTGTTTCTTCGGCAAAATGGAGAAATGAAAAATCTTTTTTAGGATCAAGTACTTTTTCGCCGCAATGGCTGCAGAATTTACCTTGTACCGGTTGTGAGCAGTTGCTGCACTTATGAATTTGTTCCGGTTTCATAATTCTGAAAGTTTGGTTGCGAAAGATACATTTTTACCTGAAAGTATCCAATTTGAGGCTCAAAAAGGCCTCCTACAATCTGTTTTTTAATACTTGCTATTGGTCAGCCATCAGGTTGCAGCCACGCAGTTCGCTATCATCCATACGACCCATAATTTCAAATTGCCCTGCACTATTCATTCTTCCCAAATCCTGGGTGGTAATGAAGGCGCATGAGTAAATGTTAGCCAAATCGGTGACCTGCACCACACCGGTTACTCCTTCAGGAGTTTTGGCAAATGGGTCGTGAATTTCTGCAATCTGAACCTGTAGCCAGGGTGGGCATTGAAATATTCCATTTCCTTTTGAATAAGCCTGCGACAACATTTCAGTCATTCCATATTCTGAGTGAATGGCATCAGCTCCCGATTGTTGTTTCAGTTTCTGATGCAGCTCCTCCTTTATCATTTCTCTTCTTTTTCCTTTCATCCCTCCTGTTTCCATAATGATGGCTCCGGATAGATTTAATGGTTGTTCCAATAAATCCAAAAGTGCATAGGTAACTCCAAGCAGAAATATCTTCCGTTCACTATCTTTGAGAGTGTTGAGTTGTTGACGCAGTTCATCATAGTTGTGAAGGTAAAAGCCACTGAAGGGGTGCCTGCTTTCATTAATAAGCTTATTGGCCATGTAAACCAGTGATGATCCTTGTCGTTCCAGATAAGAGGGTAGCAGTGCCAGAAAGCAATATTGACCCGGATCACCATAGAAATGGCGGAAACCCGACATGAAACTTTGTTCATACAATGTCAAATCCGGTACAAAATGTTTGCTCGTTATTTGTCCCGTAGTCCCACTGCTGCTGAAATGAAATAGGGCTTCCTGTTCATCTGAAACTACTGAATGTGATTTGAAAAGTGTAACAGGCAAATGCGGAATTTGAGTGGCATCCGAAATCTGCTCCGGATTTTTTTTCAGCAGTCTAAGATAGTCGCGATACACCGGTACATGTTGCGATTGATAGCGGAACAATTCCAGAGCCAGCCGGTGAAATGTTTCAGTATCCCTGCAGTCAAGAGCTCTTTTGAAAAAATTACCGGCATGAAATGAATGGCTCTTCATGAAATGTTATTTTCTTTCTTTGGCAGGAATAAGATCGAGGTTGTAATGGAGTCCCCGGTTTTCTTTTTGTGCCATGGCACCTTTAACAATCAGGTAGGCAACATTAATCAGGTTTCTGAGTTCCATAAGAGGAACTGAAACGACTGTTTTTTTGTAGAGTGCTTCCGTTTCGCTGTATATGATGGCAAGTCTGTCGTATGCTCTTTTGAGCCGTAAATTGGTTCTTACAATACCAACATAATCGCTCATCACTGTCTGAAGTTCGTTGAGATTGTGTGTGATGAGTACCATTTCTTCCGGTGCAACCATACCTTTGGCATTCCAGTCGGGGACAGCTTCGTTAATTTCAATTTGAGTTACATGTGATGTTGCATGCAAAAATGCCCTGTGAGCATAAACTGCTGCTTCTAAAAGAGAGTTGGAAGCAAGTCTGTTTGCGCCATGCAAGCCTGTTGATGAGCATTCGCCGGCAGCATAAAGGTTATGAATGGAAGAACGGGCATGCAAGTCGACCACAATACCACCGCAAGTATAGTGAGCTGCAGGTAAAACCGGAATCATATCTTTCCTGAAATCGATACCAAGCGAAAGGCATTTGTTGTGAATGTTCGGAAAATGATTGATGAATTCGGTCTCCTTACAATGGCGACAATCGAGATATACAAAAGGGTCGCCATAAACTTTCATTTCATTGTCGATGGCACGTGCAACAATATCGCGAGGAGCCAGTGAAAGCCGTTCATCATATTTATGCATGAACTCTTCGCCTTTTTTTGTTTTGAGAATACCACCGAAACCTCTTACTGCTTCTGAAATGAGAAAACTGGGCCGTTCACCGGGATGATATAATGCTGTTGGGTGGAACTGGATGAATTCCATCCCTCTCACTTTCCCTTTAGCGCGGTACACCATTGCGATACCGTCACCGGTTGCAATACGTGGATTTGTGGTGCTCAGATAAACATTTCCTGCCCCACCGCTGGCCATTAATGTGGTTTTAGCAAGAATAGTATCAACCATTCCGGTTTTGATATTCAGGGCGTATAGTCCGTAGCAGGTAACATCTGTTGTTTCTTTATTCACTTCCACACCTAAATGATGCTGCGTGATCAGATCTATGGCGAAATAATGGGTGTGAAGCTCGATGTTAGGATGTGCATGTATTTGCTGTAATAGCTTTCGTTCAATCTCGAGACCCGTTACATCCTTGTAATGCAGGATGCGTGATTCGGAGTGTCCGCCTTCTTTGGCAAGGTCAAATTCACCGGTAGGCTTGCGGTCAAAATCGGCTCCCCATTGGATGATATCCCTGATCCTGTCGGGGCCTTCCCTGATCACCATCCGAACTACCTCTTCATCACATAAACCATCGCCGGCAGTGAGAGTATCCTGCACATGTTTTTCAAAGGAGTCGCCCGGATCAATTACAGCAGCTATTCCGCCTTGTGCATATTTGGTATTCGATTCATCTTCATCGGCCTTAGTAATAACCATCACCTTGCCAAAGGCGGCTGCTTTCAAAGCATAGTTCAAACCGGCTATTCCTGAGCCAATTACCAAAAAATCGACTTGTTTTCTTTTCATCTTTTATAAAAAACAGTGAATAAAAAGACGTATTTTTACAGCCTGTTTTGGGTACAAAGTTAACCATAGTATTACCATGAGACAACTCATCTTCGCAGTTATCATTGCATTGCTGGCTATAACCTTTGCCTTACAAAATGCAGACCCGGTTACAGTAAAATTGTTTTTCTGGGAATTGAACAACACCTCCATGGCGTTGGTTCTGGTTATGACCCTGTGCATTGGGGCCATAGCAGGTATTTTATTCCTGGCTCCGGGCATTTATAAGAGGAACAAAACTATTTCATCACTCAAAAAGAAGCTGGCCGATAAACAATCAGGCAAGGTCAATGGTTGAAATGATAAATGATAAATTGGGTGAACCAAGGTTGATTTAAGGGCAAGCATCAGCACCCTTCGATCCGCCAGTCGGCGGACTCAGGGCAAGCACTACCACACTAGCACACCAGCACATCAGCACATTAGCACATTAGCACATCAGCACACCAGCACATTAGCACATCAGCACATTAGTAAATCAAACCACCACCATGCCAGTCCCTGTAACCGTATACGCTGAATCTACACCAAATCCCGCTGCAATGAAATTTGTTGCCAGCATACCACTGCTTTATGAAGGGGCAGTTGAGTTTAATTCGCGTGAAGAATGTCAGTCGAGTCCGCTTGCTACGGGACTATTTGCCTTTTCGGGAGTTAAGAGTGTTTTTATTTCGGCCAATTTTGTGACGGTAACGAAAGACAGTGAAATTGACTGGTATGAAATTACCGGCATTATCAGAGAATACATTCGAGGATATCTTATGGATGGTGGCAAAGCTTTTACTTCAAATCCGTTTACCGGAAAAAATGAAAGACCACATCATGCGGCCTCGGAACAAAAGCCCGATGTTTCATCTGAATACACCGAAACAGAAACGCAGATTATCAGAATGCTTGATGAGTATGTGAAACCGGCTGTGGAACAGGATGGAGGAGCCATTCATTTCAGATCGTTTTCTGAAGGTGTAGTAACAGTAGCTCTCAAGGGCTCATGCAGTGGTTGTCCCTCGTCGACCATGACCTTAAAAGCCGGAATTGAGAATTTGTTGAAACAAATGGTTCCGGAAGTGAAAGAAGTAGTAGCGGAGGCAGAATAACCCCGGATTCAGTTTCAGTACAGCAGGAATTTCAGATCTTCGTGGGGTCGGCAAAATGCTCACATTATTATGTAGCGGAAGCCGGCGACCATTTAAATCCTTTGCTGCCAGTGGTTTTCAGCCTTTTTGTAACGTTTAAGGTACCTAATGCGTCATAAAACCGGCAACGATTCGTTATCAGCCGGTATACCAAGCAACCTCTTTTTTCATTTATCTTTGTTCAAAACTACAATTTCAGATTCCAGAACCAAAATGCTCTATATGAATACACGTACTGCCAAGATCATTTCAGTAAATGTTATTGCTCTGTTGCTGGTTTTCAATTCAGCAACCTTAAAGGCTCAAAAAACATGGACCCTGCAGGAGTGTATTGAACATGCGCTCAAGAACAATATCACGGTGAAGCAATCTGAAATTTCATCTGAAGTCTCAGGTGTAAATTACATGCAGTCAAAAGCTGCCATGCTTCCTTCAATAAACACAAGTGGTTCATATTCCTACAATTTTGGGAGGTCAGTAGATCCATTCACTAATGATTTTACAAACTCCGAAATTCAGTCGGCGAACATGTCATTGAATGGAAACATTACCATTTTCAACGGCTTTCAGATCATGAATACTCTTGCACAGAGTAAATATGATTTCTATGCAGGAAAAGAGAATCTTGCCAAAATAAAAAACGACATAGCACTGAATGTAGCAGCATCCTATCTTCAGGTGTTGTATGCACGTGAATCGCTGAAAGCATCCCGCGACAGGTTGAATTCTGCAACTGAATCAAGAAACAGAACTAAGATCATGGTGGATGCAGGCAGTATGGCATTAGGCAATCTGCTTGATGCTGAAGCTGCGATGGCTGCAGAAGAGTTAGCGGTTGTGAATGCTGAAAATGCTCTTAACACTGCTTCTATTTCATTGATGCAATTGCTCGAACTTAAGCAGGCCGATGGTTTTGCTGTTGCCGATCCTGTTGCTGAGCTTCCCGAGCAATCGGCATTGGCTATGAAAGCCGAAGATATTTATAATACCTCCGTGAAAATTCTTCCTGAATTCAGGATTGCAGAATACAATCTTAAGAGTGCTGAAAAAGGACTGATGATTGCAAAGGGAGGTCGTTACCCGCGCTTAAGCATGTTCGGGTCGCTTTCATCAGGTTATTCAAATGCCAGAACCAGAATAAAAGGTTCACCGGTATTTTTGGGTTACTTCCCCACCGGATCGATTACCTCTGCAGGAGATGATGTGCTTAGCCCTTCGTTCGATTACAACAGCGAAAAAGTCCCATTCAGCGATCAGTGGGATGAGAACTATAACAAATCGGTTGGGTTGAGTTTATCAATTCCGATTTTTAACGGTTGGGCCACAGAATCGGCTATCAAAAGAGCTAAATACAACCTTGAAAATATCAAATACAATGAACAGCTGACTCAGAATCAGGTGTACAAAAGTGTGGTGCAGGCTCATGCCGATGCAGTAGCAGCTCAGAAAAAATATTATGCAGCTGAGAAAGCAACAAATGCTAACAAGGAAGCCTTTTCATATGCTGAAAAGAAATACAATGTTGGTATGATGAGTTCTATTGAATTTCTGAATGTGAGAAATAATAATGCCAAAGCTGAATCCGATTTTCTTCAGGCAAAATACGATCTGATTTTCAGAATTAAGGTGCTCGATTTTTATCTTGGCAAACCACTCAGCTTCTGATTTTTTTCATGGCTGTTATTGAATGTATTAAGGCTGATTATCAATCATTCTTTGTACTTTAGCGCAGTTTTCGGAACCAATTCCGATTAAATTGCTCTATTTATGGCCGCTTCAAAAAAAACGTACAAATATTTGATTATCACAGGTGTAGCCCTTATCCTGTTGCTGGTTATCGCACGTAAGGCAGGGTGGATCGGTGAAGATGATAACATTAAAGTGAGTAGTGAAAAGGTCACTACCGAAACCATCACGGAAGTGGTTACTGCCTCAGGTAAGGTTCAACCTGAAGTGGAGGTAAAACTTGCTGCCGATGTATCAGGTGAGGTGGTCGATATTTTTGTGAAAGAAGGTGAGGTGGTGAAAAAAGGAACGCTGCTTGCTAAAATCAACCCCGAAATTTATGTGTCGGCCCTCGACCGTATGGTTGCTTCGGTGAACACATCAAAAGCCAACCTTGATAATGCACGTTCACGACTGAAACAGGCCGAATCGCAGTTTATCAAAACAGAACTCAATTACAATCGTACCAAAAAACTGTTTGATGAGAAGGTGATTTCAGCTTCTGATTTTGAGACCGTAAAATCGTCGTATGAAGTTGCCAAAGCAGAGGTAGACGCTGCTAAGCAAAGTGTGTCTGCTGCTGCATTTGGTGTTCAAAGTGCAGAAGCATCATTAAAGGAATCGAGAGAGAATCTGAATAAGACCTCCATTTTTGCTCCTGTAGATGGAACCATTTCCAAACTGTCTGTTGAGAAAGGTGAAAGGGTAGTGGGAACAGAAATGATGGAGGGTACCGAGGTCATCAGACTGGCAAACTTGAACGAGATGGAAGTAAGTGTTGATGTGAGTGAAAGTGATATCATTCGGGTGCATGTTGGTGATACCGCTGCAGTTGAAATTGATGCTTACCTGAATAGGGATTTTGCCGGAGTGGTGACTGAAATTGCCAACTCTGCCAATTCATCAAGTGCCATGTCAACAGATCAGGTTACGAACTTTACTGTGAAGGTGCGCGTTTTGAGAGATTCCTATAAAGACCTGATTCCTGCCGACAAACCTACTTATTCTCCTTTCCGTCCCGGTATGTCAGCTACTGTGGAAATTCAAACCAAAAAGGTATACAATGTGCTGGCAGTTCCAATTCAATCTGTGACCACACGCGACAGCCTCATGGCTTCTTCGAAAGAAAAGAAAAGAAGAGATGCTGATGAAGAGCAGCCTGAAGAAGAAAAGACAGAACAACAGGTGTCAAAGAAAAATGTCGTTTCAGAATGTGTTTTTGTTATTTCTGAAGAAGGCGCCGTGAGCCTTAGAATTGTAAAAACCGGTATTCAGGATAACTCTCACATCCAGATTCTGAGCGGACTCAAAGAGGGCGAACAGGTAGTTACCGGTCCTTATAATGCAGTTTCTCGACTGCTTAAAGAAGGCGATAAGGTGAAGGTGGTTTCGAAAGATGAACTTTTTGCCAAAGAGAAAAAGTAACCCGTTTGGCGATCATTCTCAATATCGAAACAGCTACCGATTCCTGTTCTGTTGCATTGGCAAAAGACGGAAAGGTGGTAGCACTTCGTGAAATTTCAGGTGAAAGAAATCATGCAGCATTGCTCACCACTTTTATCAGCGAATGCTGTAATGAATCTCATTTAACTTTACATGAAATTGATGCCGTTGCAGTCAGCAAAGGTCCGGGTTCTTTTACCGGACTCAGAATCGGAACATCCACTGCGAAAGGAATTTGTTATGCCACCGGAAAACCGCTAATTGCCATCAATTCTCTTCAGGCTATGGCTGCTAATTTTATGATGCAACATGGTAAGCCTTCCGCGACCGAACTCCTGGTTCCCATGATAGACGCCCGCCGAATGGAAGTGTACCATGCTGTTTTCGACTCTAAAGGCGATTTTGTATCCCCAACTTCTGCCAAAATCATTGATTCGCAGTCATTTGCAGATTATTCCGGAATTTCCCGACTCATTTTGTTTGGCGATGGCATGAACAAGTGTAAAACGGTATTATCGGAAGCATCTTACATTCAGTTTGTTGACGGTAATTACAACTCGGCCGCCGGAATGGTCACTTTTTCAGAAAAATCTTACGAGTTGTCTGCTTTTGAGGATGTTGCCTATTTCGAGCCTTTTTACCTCAAAGATTTTTTCGTAGCGAGGCAACCGGAGCCCCCAAAATTCCGTCCATAGCTTGTAAATCAGCTACTTGTTTAACAGCTGATTTTCCCCATTGAGTTGAAACTTCTTGTCATCAGGCACCTTTGCGGTTAAATTTGGTTGCTACCGGCGGTAAGAATGGGAATAAATTAGCTAACTAATTGCGAAAGAGGTAAAAAAGCCTTGTTTTCGCTAATTAAATGTTGTATTTTTGTTATGTACCCTAAGTCTAAACCTTACACAATGAAAAAATTCATTTGGTGTTTAATCCTTACATCTTTGTGGATGCAAGGATACAGTCAGTTGACACTGAACAACGCTGTAACTCCTACCAACCTCGTGAATAATTTTCTGTTGGGAGCAGGAGTAACTGCAACCAACATCACCTATACCGGGGCCAGCATTTCGCGGTCATCATTCAACTGTGCAGGTGGATGCAACTTAGGTGTTCCGGGAGGTATATTACTCAGTACGGGTGAAGCCATTGCACCTACCTCACCAGCCTCTTACCACCATTCTACAGATGTGAATGCTGCAGGCGATGCACAACTCGATGCAATTGTTGCTCCCAGATTAACTGAAGATGCTACTATCCTTGAATTTGATTTCTCTGTTGCTTCCGACTCTGTTAAATTTGAATATGTTTTTGCTTCTGAAGAGTATAACGACTATGCCAATACGAATTTCAACGACGTGTTTGCATTTTTTATTAGTGGTCCCGGTATCACCGGTTCACAAAATATAGCCATCATTCCCGGAACCACTACACCGGTTTCCATCAACACAGTAAACAATGGAAATTCAGGTGGCGTTTCTGCCGGTCCCTGTATGAACTGTACTTACTTTGTCGACAACGTTGGCGGACCCAGTGTTTATTACGATGGATTTACTACTGTGCTCACAGCCAAAGCTGCAGTACAGCCATGTCAGATTTATCACATCAAGCTTGCTATTGCAGATGCCGGTGACGGGGTTTTTGATTCGGGAGTATTTCTGAAATCGGGTTCTTTTTCGAGCCTTGGTCAAATTGCGATTTTTGCAAATGGACAGGCACAGCAAAACAATTCAACAGTTTATGCCTGTACAGGGACTGCTGTGAATCTTTGTCTGAATCCATCTCCAAACTATACATGGAGCCACGGTCCCACAACGCAATGTGTTACCGTTACAGAAGCTAATCTTGCTCCCGGAGGAAATTATCAGGCTTATACCTATGGACCAGGAGGTTGTTTTGCTTTCTCAACTCAGGTGCATGTGCAGTTTGTGACTCCAACAGCAACAATTACCCCATCTGGTCCAACCAATTTATGTCCCGGTGGAAACGTTACACTTACAGCGAACGCCGGCAATTCCTACCTGTGGAGCAATGGTGCCACTACACAAAGTATCAACGTAACAACTGCAGGCAACTATATAGTTACTGTTACCAACAGTCCGAACTGTTCGGCTACTTCAACTCCTGTGCAGGTTACTGTTGGAAGTGCAACAGCACAAATCAACGGAACACTGAGCTTGTGCAGCGGAGCAAATACCACTCTTACCGCTAACCTTGGTCAGTCTTATTTGTGGAATACAGGTGCAATAACACAAGCCATCAACGTAACCACTGCAGGCAACTACACCGTTACCGTTACTCAGGCAGGTGGATGTACTGCAACTGCAACTGCGAATGTACAGGTGAATACGAATCCAACTCCGGCAATAACCGGAACACTTGCCATTTGTCAGGGAGCAAATACTTCTCTGAATGCCGGTGCAGGTTTTAGTACTTATTTGTGGAACACAAGTGCTGTTACTCAATCACTGAATGTAACTACTTCAGGAACATATACGGTTACCGTTACAAATGCAGCCGGATGCAGTGGCACAACTTCTGCTGCTGTTACAGTTAATGCATTACCGGTTCCTGCTATCACTGGAACAACATCATTCTGCACAGGCAGCAATACTAACCTGAATGCAGGAGGTGGTTTTTCATCTTACCTGTGGAATACAGGAGCGATAACGCAGGTGCTTAACGTATCAACAGGAGGAAACTATACGGTTACAGTTACCAATGCTGCGGGTTGTTCCGCCACCGATAATGTCAATGTTACTGTCAATGCCCTGCCTGTGCCAAATATTACAGGAACTTTTGCTTTTTGTCAGGGAGGAAATACCGGACTTAATGCCGGCGCAGGTTACAGCACTTACCTTTGGAATACCGGTGCCACTACGCAGAATATTACTGTTACTACAGGAAACACATATACGGTGACCGTTACCAATGCCAATGGTTGTTCCAATACTGATGCTCAGCTTGTAACAGTTAATCCGTTGCCAACCCCGGCCATCACAGGTACAACTACTATTTGTCAGGGTAATAATACCATTCTCTCAGCCGGACCCGGTTATTCAGGTTACCTCTGGTCAACGGGCGGACTTGGAGCAAATGTCAACGTTAATACAGCCGGTAGCTATACTGTTACCGTAACCGATGCAAATGGATGTAAGGCCAGCACATCCACAAATGTTACTGTTAACCCATTGCCTGTTCCAAATATCACAGGAACTCTGGCATTCTGTTCCGGAAATAATTCTAACCTGAATGCAGGTGGGGGATTCAGTTCCTACCTGTGGAGCACCGGTGCAGTGACACAGGTATTGAATGTAACAACAGCAGGTAACTATGTGGTAACAGTGACTAATGCAAACGGATGCTCGGCATCAACCAATGCAGTGGTGACTGTTAATCCTTTACCTGTTCCAAACATCACCGGAACCTTCGCATTCTGTCAGGGTTCCAACACTACTCTGAATGCCGGTGGCGGATTCGCTTCTTATTTGTGGAGCAATGGTGCCACTACTCAGAATATCACAGTCTCTAACGCAAATACTTATACTGTTACTGTTACCTCTGCTGTGGGATGTGTTAATACCGATGCACAGGCGGTAACAATGAATGCTAATCCGGTTCCTGCCATTACAGGCACCAATGTAATTTGTCAGGGTACCAATACATCTTTCAGTGCCGGCCCCGGTTACAGTGCTTATCAATGGTCGACTGGTGCTTCCGGTTCAACCGTAAATCTTAATACTGCAGGCACATATACAGTAACTGTTACCGATGCAAACGGATGTACCGGTACTACCACACGAGTGCTCACGGTAAATCCGTTGCCAACTCCTGCTATCACCGGAACCACTTCATTTTGTCAGGGTAATAACAGCAATCTGAATGCAGGAGCAGGATTTGGTTCTTACCTCTGGAGTACCGGTGCAACTTCACAATTATTGAATGTAACTGCCTCAGGCACCTATACAGTAACTGTCACCAATGGTTTTGGATGTTCAGCTGCAACAAGCGTTCCTGTTATTGTGAATCCGCTTCCTTCACCGGTGATCAGCGGTCCACTTGCTATTTGCTCAGGAAACAATGGTACTCTTAATGCCGGTGCAGGTTATGCCACTTATTTGTGGAATACCGGAGCAGTTACGCAAACAATCAACGTGACAACAGCCGGCAATTACACCGTTACTGTTACAAGTAATGCAGGTTGTACAGGAAGTACTTCTGTACCACTCACAGTGAATCCTTTACCTGCTCCTGCTATTACCGGAGTAACAACAATTTGTCAGGGTACTACAACGGTGCTTGATGCAGGTGCCGGTTACAGCCACTATTTGTGGAGTAATGGTTCTACAGCTCAAACAGTAACATTAGGTGTTGCCGGTCCTGTTACCGTAATAGTAACCGATGCTAATGGCTGCTCGGCACAGACTGCAACAGCAGTTAATGTGAATCAGAATCCGGTGCCGGCTATATCAGGTGTGAATGCATTTTGTCATGGACAAAGCAGTACACTTGATGCTGGTGTAGGTTACTCATCTTACCTGTGGAGCACGGGTGCTGTTTCAAGAACCATTAGTGTTAGTACTGCAGGAAATTATACTGTTACAGTTACTGCTGCAACAGGTTGCAGTGGAACCGACAATCAATTTATTACCGTAAATCAAAATCCTGCTCCTGTTATTTCAGGAGGAACAGGAATATGTCAGGGTACAACCACCAATCTTAATGCCGGTGGAGGATATGCATCTTATTTATGGAGTACAGGAGCAACCTCTCAGCAAATCAGTGTAGGTACAGCAGGCAATTATACAGTAACTGTCACTTCAGCTTTTGGATGTAGTGGATCAGGGACTACATCAATGGTGATTAATGCATTGCCTCAGCCTGTGATTACCGGTGTTACAACAATCTGTCAGGGAACCACAACAGTTTTTGATGCAGGTGCTGGGTATGCAGCTTATCTGTGGTCGAATGGCTCAACTGCGCAAACTATCACTCAGGGTACTGCAGGTAACTTTACAGTAACAGTTACTGATGCAAACGGATGTGTGAATTCAGATATGACATCACTTACTGTTAATGCACTACCGGTTCCATCTATTTCAGGAACAACAGGTTTCTGTCAGGGTTTAAACAGCAACCTAAATGCTGGTGCCGGATATTCAGGTTACTTATGGAGCAATGGTGCTACAACACAAGTGATCAATGTTACTACAGCAGGCAACTACACTGTTACGGTAACTGATGGCAATGGTTGTAAAGCAAATACAAGCACTTTGATTACTGTATATCCGAATCCTTCGCCTGTAATCAACGGCGGTACAGGAATCTGTGCCGGAACCTCAACAACTCTTAATGTTCCCGGTACCTATGCCTCTTATCTTTGGAACACCGGAGCCACCACACAGAATATTCAAGTAAGTACTGCAGGAAATTATACGGTTACTGTTACTACTGCATTTGGTTGTACCGGAAGTAACCTCACAACAATGGTGATCAATCAGCTTCCTGTTCCTTCAATTACAGGAATCACCGCAGTGTGCCAGGGAGTGACCACCACATTTGATGCAGGTTCCGGTTATGCAGCATATCAGTGGTCAAATGGATCAACCACTCAAACAATTTCCCCCGGTACTGCAGGAACCTATACTGTTACCGTTACCGATGGAAATGGATGTAAAAATGATGATGCAATTGCACTTGTGGTGAATGCCTTACCCGTTCCGGTAATCAGCGGCGACTTCGAATTTTGTATCGGCGATAATAGTACCATCAATGCCGGTGCCGGTTATGCTTCTTATTTATGGAGTACAGGGGCCACTTCAAATGCCATCAATGTTACTTCAGCAGGACCCTATTCTGTAATAGTTACTGATGGTAACGGATGCAGCAATTCTACATCAACACAAATAACAGTAAATGCACTTCCTGTGCCTGTAATTACCGGAAGTACACAGATCTGTTCAGGCAACACCACCAGTTTTTCAACTGGTAATTATGCTTCTTATTTATGGTCAACCGGAGCCACCACTCAGGCGATCACACCGGGAACTGCAGGATCTTATACTGTTACTGTTACCGATATTAATGGTTGTTTGAACAATACATCAACTTCATTAACTGTGCATCAGTTGCCTACTGCAACTCTGAGCGGAACCACTGCAATATGTTACGGACAATCTACTCAACTCACGGTTAACTTTACCGGTGCAGGTCCTTTTAACTACAGTTATTCAAATGGTACTTCTACAATCAGCGGGACACCGGTGAGCGGAACTTCCGGAACCATTTCAATTTCTCCTGCCCAAACAACCACTTATCAGTTGATATCAGTCAGCGATATACATTGCGCCGGTACAACTGCCGGTGTTGCTGCCATTACGGTTAATGAATTGCCTGAGCCGGTTATTTCTGGCGATCTGGCCATTTGTGATGGAGAATTAACTCAGTTAAACGCAACTCCGGGTTTTGCATCTTATACATGGTCGAATAACTTGACTGCACCTTCAGTTCAAACAGGTGTCGCCGGCATATATACTGTGTCTGTTATTGATATCAATGGTTGTCAGGGTACTTCTCCGGCAGTAAATCTGGTGGTGAATCAGGTGCCGGTTGTATCTTTCACAAACGATACCAGCCTTACCTGTGCAGTGCCTGAAATTAACTTCACCAATCTTTCTGTCTTTGATCCGGGTTCCGAATTCAACTGGTCGTTTGGTGATGGTGGTATTTCTGACATCCAGCACCCTTCACACTTGTTCCAGAATCCGGGAACATTTCCGATTTCACTTGTGATTACTACTCCTGCAGGTTGTGTAGGTACCGGTAGCGCAAATGTTGATATTACATTCTATCCGCTACCGGAAGCCGATTATGTTACTGCTCCCGGAGTAACAAATATCTTTACAGGAGGCATCAATTTTGTTGACCGTTCGGCCTATGCAGTAAGATGGCTGTGGGATTTTGGTGACGGAAGTTATTCTGAAGCACAAAACCCAATGCATTATTATAATGATGTAGGCGATTACCGTGTAGTATTGAGAGTGCAAAATATCGCCGGTTGCGAAGATGTTTATGAAAACGTTGTAAACGTGAATCCTTTCTATATTCCAAATGCCTTTACCCCTAACGGCGATGGAATAAACGATAACTTCTATTATTCAGGATATGACCTCGATGTTCAGAAGTATAACATGAAAATATTCAATCGTTGGGGACAACTGGTATTTACGGGTTATGGTGAAAACGATAATTGGGATGGAACCACTACTACCGGCGATGCAGCTCCTCAGGGGACTTATGTTTACCGTTTGATGGTGACCACTAAAGGCGGAAAAGATTATGAGTTCAATGGTCAGGTGAATCTGATCCGATAATAGTTCCAATCGAAATATGAAGAGGTGATTGCCCGAGGCAGTCACCTCTTTTTTTTGACTGAATGGCTCCAAATCTTACAGTTGTAGTTTTTATTCTGAATTTCATCTTTGCTTTTTCATCCGGTAATTATCTTTCATGGTAAATTCCCTGTCCATGAAAAAATTGCTGATATCTGTTCTTGCGGCTCTTCACTTCTTACAGGCCGGAGCCGCCACCTATTATGTTAGTGCATCGGGAAACGATGCCAATGATGGCGTAACAATACAGGCTGCCTGGAAAACACTGCAGTTCGCTGCTGATAATGCCATTGCAGGTGATACGGTATTGATTGCTGATGGGAATTACCGGGGCTTCAGTGCCATGGATCAGTCGGGGACAGCCTCTGCTCCGATTGTTTTCAAAGCTATAAATAGTGCCGCAATCATTAATTTGCCTTGTTCCTACAATAATAATGATGGCATCAACATTGAAAATGTTGACTATATAGTGGTAGAGGGATTTAAAGTAAATGGAATGCCCCGTGCCGGCATCAGAATAGCACTAAGTGATCATACTACTGTTAAAAATAACATTTGTACCGGAAATTACAAATGGGGGATTTTTACTGCATTTGCCGATTACGTTACACTTGAAGGAAATGAATGTTCATACAGTACCGATGAACATGGCATCTATCACAGCAACAGCGGTGATCATGCTGTTATAAGTCATAATATATCGCATCACAATAATCGTTGCGGGATTCATATGAATGGTGACATCAGTATGGGTGGCGATGGAATACTGAGTGATGCTTCTGTTTATGGTAATATTATTTACGAAAACGGAGTAGCAGGTGGTAGTGGTATCAATTGCGATGGTGTGATTGATTCCAGAATTTTCAATAACCTGCTCTATGAAAATCATGCGAGTG